>Ga0214545_1012204_pt1 | contig 11367 bp, 5 predicted proteins | sample CNSS4metaG_FD_160064 | JGI IMG/M metagenome (GOLD analysis project Ga0214545, IMG submission 160064) | Root nodule microbial communities from cowpea collected in UCLA plant growth center, Los Angeles, California, USA - CNSS4 | ecosystem: Host-associated > Plants > Roots > Nodule | place: USA... | reverse complement strand
ACCTCGCATATTCCCAATCCTCTTCTAATGGCACACCACTACTTTTGGCCATTTCAGCACCAAATTTCTTATCTTGCATATCTAACAAGACAAAGGCATCTTTGTACTTCAAGCTTGCCTCTAACATTAGATAAGTTGAGTTCCATCTGGTTTCAACATCAAGGCAAACAAGACCTTTATAAGAAATTCCCTCTTGTTCAACACAAGCCTTGAATCTAGCAAATCTAGCTGGAGAAGATTTCACATATTTAACTGCACTCCGAATTTTTGAAATTGAATTGTTTATCTCTTTTAACCCATCCTTCACAATTAAGACAAGACAATTCCATGATAACATCCTTCTTTTGAGGTATTGGACCCCAACATCATTTGTTGTAGCATTATCCACTGTGACACTAAGGACGCGCTTCAACTCCCAGTTATTCAAACAAGCCTCAACATGTTTAGCAATGAGCTCCCCTGAATGACCTGTTGTTTGAGAAAAAATCAAAATTTTCTTATGAAGCTTCCAATCATCATCAATAAAGTGAGCTGTTAAACTCATGTAGTTTAGGTTTTGGATTGAAGTCCACTTGTCTGTAGTTAAGCAAACCCTCCCACACTGCTTTGATAGAAAAATTTTCAACTTTGCTTTTTCATCTTCATAGAGTTCCCACATTTCACGCCTCAATGTAGTGCGGGATGGAACCTCAAACCGTGGTTGCAAGGACCGCACAAAGTCACGAAAGTCTTCATCTTCCACAAATCGAAAAGGAAACTCGGACTTCACAAACATCTTCACCAGCTTCATTCGAGATGTATTTTGGTCAAACTTAGAAATAGTTGGTGAAGGGCCAACACTAACCCCTTCTGTAGTTGATGATGACAATTTTTGCCTTTTGAATGCTTCTCTATTAGGATTTTCCTTGCATCTTATCAAATGATTCCTCATCCCACTTGTTCCAGCCAAATCTTTAATCAAATCACCACAGTAATTGCACTTAGCCTTCTTCTTAAAATAAGGTTTTTGTTTGGTAAAATGCCCCCACACATCTGACCGACCTTTATTATGCTCTGTTGACGATATAGCCATACAAGGAGGTAAAGGATCAATCCCAGAAGTAGTTGGTGTGAGAGTTTCGACGATTTTCGGCAATGTAAAATCCATCTGATCTGTGTGATAATTACTGAGGGTTTGGGAACCGCTAAAGCTAGAAGATGATTTTCTTACCCTGCTACAAATAAACTTTAGGGTGCCTTACAACGAGATATGTGAGCTTTTGTAAAGCTGTGATTAATACCTGAAAGACTATAGTGAATTGAATTAGTTCAATGCATCATGTACTCTTTTGTTTGTTAATATATATGAATGCATTTCAGTACTTTTAATAGGACAAGTCTGTGAAAATTGTAGAGTACTAAATTACCAAGTATATTTCACCATGAGATCCCTTTTAATAATTCCCTCAAAGACCTTTTCCTTTTAGTTGGTCAGCAGTCAGAATTGTTTGCCATTGTCGACATGATCCATTGTCACTACACCAAATTGAGTAGAAAGATAAATTAGTTATGAAGAAATCAGCAACACAACACCTTGCACTACTAATGAGTTCAGCCAACCACATAACTTTTTCATTTACAACCATGTTTGACTTTTAGCCAGCTATTAAGGAGCTACAGAAACTTTCATTATTTCTTCCCTTGAGGTGGGTGAAGTGAAGATAATTAAATTAAGCATATACATATCAATGAAAATTACCAGTATGCTACAATGCAAAAATAGTAAACTTAGTATATAATTGAGTGTAGTTAAATAAATATACAGTTTAAAATGAGTTAAATGGTTGAGGCTTTTTTAGAGTACTACTTCATAACATGTAAGAAAATAGGTTCATGATGGAAAAGGATGGAGAAAAGTTAGTAGATAAAAGGGGTGACTATTTTGATGCTAGTTTCAAGTTGTTGTACGTGTATTAAAAGAACATACTGTGGCATGATTTATTATGGAATAAATTGTGTTAAAACACATTTTACCCAACTTAGATGTTAGAGTTGCATGATGTGCAGAAGTTCTATTTGCACGAAATAGAGATGCAGAAGTTGTATTAATTATTGACTAGGAAATTATTGTGCTTGCATCAGATTTCAGTTGCATAATTTTATGAAATTTATAGTATGATGACAACAAAAACAAAAAGGGTTGCACTCATACCTCACTCTCCTTTGACCATGACACCCTTTGACAATTTGTGGGCCTAATCATTTTGTAGTAAACAAACACACCAGGAGATATGCCAGATTATCTACGAGAAATGCTTCTATGGATACAAAGATTCTTATCTTCTTCCGAGGTTGACACACGTTAAAACCATGTTGGCTTTGCCATTCTACTACTGCTTTAAGCCATTCCAACTCTGCACAAAAAGTAACATTCAAATTTTTGGAGTCTCCTATTTAAGTGTAACATTTCTAGTAACTTATCTCCCTATTCATGAGCATCTAGTGGCAGGAAGACACACCATATCATTTGAGATTGCCTCCATCATGAAGAAACATCATAAATTTCATTAGAAACTTTTGTTATTAATTTCTTATGGTGTTCAAGTATAATGCTCCCATTTTTGTGATAACTAAACCATGCGGATGTTGTCTCTAGTTGTGGTGAAACATGACTCGGAACAGATGTAGAGATAGCCTCAGCTTTGTTCTCTCTTTCCACTCATTAAAATAATATAAATTAGATGAAGGGCCTGACTTGTGTGACAATTTTGTGCAGTGATGAGAACAAAAGACGCCAAAACTTGAATCAATTTTCAAAGGTGAACAAAAGACGCCAAAAGACAATATATGTTTCCACTTTCCTCTAAGATTTAGTGATTCTACTATTTCTTCTTACTTTATCCCATATACAGAGCAATAAATGACATGTTTAACTAATAGCCACTAGGAAAATAAATTACATGTTTAATCTAGCAAATCACCAAGTGAGAGAAAATGTAAATTTTAACCTTGATTGGCTTAGGGTCAAAGGAAAGCACCACACCAGTAATCTCTGTTATATCATGTTAAACAAATGAAGCAATAATGTTATTTCCCAAATGAAATGTTATTCTTGAATAGTTAACATTTATGAAGGAAATACGAGAGATATTCCAAAAAGTTTAGGAAGACTATGTAGCTTATACTAGTCTAAGCCATTTCCTAAACACTGTTAGGTTCCAATTGGAATCAATTTTGAGATGAAGTAAGTAGAGTAGTGAAACAAAGAAGTACAGTTATTGGGTCTCTGCTATCTCAAAAAAAAAAACCCTAAAATGTAAATTTTCTTTGGAAAGGAAAAGAGTAAAGTTGAAATTTCAGAAATTAAATTGGTGCTGCAAACGAAAAAGCAAATGTTCTCGCAAGAAGAAGTTAGATCGACAAAAATAAGTGAAGTTGAATCTTACGTCGTCAATGGCACAAAGAGCAGTAGCGGACAACAGAGAGAACGTGGTGAACAGCGAGACAATGGTCAATTGTGAATTGGACAGAGTTTCTATTATTAGATAACAGTTTCTAAACAGTTAACTGAACTTAATTTTGAGGGGTTCAGTTTTTTAAAACTGAACTGTATAATAGTTCAGTTCAGATTTTATTGCATATGGTTCAATTATTTTAGTTTCATTTAGTACAGATAATCTAAAGTTCAGTACAATTTAATTAACTATGCCCAGCCCTAATCACAACCATGTTGGGAACCATTTGGTACACCAGATCAACAGGGAAATGTCAGTCAGTCCCAACAGTATGCAGAGCCATATTGCAACCAAGTTTATAAGTCCCAATTTGAGCAGCCATACTTTCAGCAGCTTTTATAGATGGATGGACCATTCTTTGATCAATTACAGAAAGGTAGTTTAGTTTCAGAAGTTCAAGACTTGAGCAATCAAATGGCTCAATTAGTGGCAGCAATGAAAAAGCTAGAAATGAGGGAATCTGAGACAAGTCTTGGTCAATCAGTGAAGGAAGCAATAACCAAAGAAGCATTAGTAGTTGTAGCTCCTGATTTTGATTCTCATACTGATTTTTCAGCTGCTAAAACATGTCTTGAAGCACCTATTGAGGATGTTAGTCATACTTTAGTTATGCAGTATTTTGAAATGGAATTTCAAGTTGTTTTAGAAGATCCTGCACCTAATTTTGATGCTTTCCACCTCTCACACACTGCACCTTTGGAGCTTAATTCTGCCACTACTGATTTCTCTAATTTCCATGTTCATACTCATGATTTTGATGGAATCTATGTTGTGGATCACATTAATATATCAGCAACCAGTTTTGATACTGTTTGTTCAGATTTTGATGCATTTTCTGCCGATGAATATGATGCTGAGAATGGAAGTTTTGCAGGTCTTGAGGATATTTGTTGTAATACCCCATTTAATTAATAAAAATAATTAAAATAAAGCGTCACACAAAAGATATAGCCGCGCAGTCCCAAGGCATACCACGATGCCAAAATCAAACTGATACAAGTTCAACAGGAACAAAATAGTAAACTAAGAGTCAAGCTGGTACATGGGCCACAACCCAACAAGAAAGCCTAGAGTTGAATGATCTAGATGACTAAGCAGCGGAACCATCGCCTCCCTGATGATCACGTGTGTTCCTCGCATCTGCTCCCATCAACAAGTTGATGATCATCGCAAAAGAGAAAACCACACAGCAGAAACACACAACAAAACAGAAGGGTAAGCTAGAGCCAACATGGTTTTATCATGCAATTCAGATATACCATCACAATCCAATATACATATATCACCTAAGCATGTTTGTGGTGGATACCTCTTCACACCTCCGAGCTATGTGTTACAAGTGTTACAATGAATCAATTTTTCCTCACCACAAGGTTAGCCCTTAATGAATTTCAGATCTCCTACTACTCTCACCACAGGAGTCAGTCCGCTCTAGGTGAGACTAACTGACTCCTTAGAGTGTCAGGATGCAACCTTACCTTGAATCCTTACCTAGTTATACAGATGAGGCACCACCATGGACTCCTACTAACAGGGGCCATGAAATTACGTCCCGACCACTGAAGCACCACCAGGAAGTCTCACCTAGAGACTCGTGGATTTACGTACTGACAACATACCAATCACATTCCAAACAAACAAATAATATTGATCATGCATTTAACACCTCATGCCATCCTTTGTAACCCATCCTCATTCATATTCCATGTTGATTTCATACCATCCCATTCTTCCCAATTCGGGGATATTGAACTTCACCTTATACCAATACCATGTCATCAATGTAACATTATTGTTCATACCGAATTCATGACCACATATATAACCACCCATTTCATTGAAATCGCATGCCAAGATTTATCCAAGTTCATCATTCACAATCCATGAATCACATCACTCATGCAAATTCATTCATTTAATACTTTATAAATGCATACCAAGACATACATATATCACAAAATAGTATTCATCCTAAATAAATGAGTGCCAACATTTAAGTACCTGCAATTCCATACAATCAAGCACAACCCACAACCATAATTCTTACACCAAAATTCCTAAGAAAAGTTATTATCACAAAATCAAAATTCTTGCAGTAATGCGTGACACATTTCTCAAGCTACAGACATCTAATCGACGATCCAACCGGTCAAACCATAAAATAGCATGTTATGAATCAAATGTCAAAATTTGAGCTCAATCCAACGGTTAATGAGTCGGGAAAGTCAATTTTACTAAAACTGCGCATATCAGAAAAACACACAGTCGCCCAGCGATCAAAGGCACTCGCTCAGCGACTTTGCGACGCATCATAATACGACAAATAATGTCAAATATCACAGTTTCATGAACATTTGAACCCCTAACTCAGAAATATACCAAAAACTAACGTTTTTCCCAATCTCTTCTCATATTTCACAAAACATTATTCGTATAAAATAGAAATAACGTGAAACCCTAGCTTCCCTTACTTGGAAATAAGCTAGCATAAGACTCCTAAACACACAACTAGCGAGCACAGCAGCTCCGAGATCGGCTCAATGAACTGTAGATACGTGGGACCCAGAGTGGAAACTATTTTATTAGCAAGGGACTTCAGTCGAGACCAAAACAGTAGGAATAGAACAGAAGAAAACAGAGGTTAACTTACTCGAGTTAATGGAGTCCTTCTGGCTCAACGTAAAAGGGAGATGTGAAACCCTAGCAGAGGTTTGCGGATGCTCTAAGAAGGAATGGATGAACTATTTCTGTAAAGTGAGAGGGGATGGAAGCATTAGGGCAGACTTAGGATTTGTTGCCCCTTTGGGCCAGCCCTTAAGCCCAATAGTTTTGGGGCAACCTTTAAGAAATAAAAGGGGCAGAAATAAAAGTGGGCTTTACATTTGTCTGAAGGATATGATATTGAGACACAAAAGAGATATGAAATATCTTTATATCACTATAATTAAGCTTAATAAAAAAAAAGGTTAAAATAATTTTTTGTCCCAATTTTCGTCAAATTTTATTTAATCAATCCTCATTTAGTTTTTATGTTCAAATAGGTCCCAATTTTCATCAATTTTGTTCAATTTGATCATTTTTTGTTAACCCTGTTTAAATCATTAATGGTCATGAACAATGACTGCCACGTGTCACTTTGTGTTTTTTTTTAAATGCCCACGTGTCAATCCAACTGTGTGCCACGTGTTAAAGTCAATGTTTTATATTCAATTTGCAAAGGGACAAAATTAATTCATGTTAAAAAAATTGATTAAATCATTAACGGTCATGAACAGTGACTTACACGTGTCACTTTATGTTTTTTTAATATTTTTATAATTTTCATTTTCCTTTTAATTTTTTTAAATGTCCACATGTTAACCCAACAATGTGTCACGTGTCATAGGCAATGTTTTATATTCAATCCCCTATATTCGTTATTTTTATTCAATTTGGTTCCAATTTTTTTTAACATCAACCAATTTTGTCCCTCTCCAAATTGAGATCAAATTTAATTTTTATATTAAAATTCACATTATTTATTAAATATATTAAAATTTACATCATTATAACTTTTATATAAAAACTAGTAGGAGATCCGTGCATATGCACTGGTCGTGTTTTTTCGTTTTATGTTATGTAATTTTTAAAACAGAAATTTTGTTGTTATTATATAAATCAATTATTTGAATTATTATTATTATTGGTTTAATTACATATAATAATTAATTTTAGGATTAAATATGTTTTTGGTCTCTCAAGTTTCACTAAAATTTGGAATTAGTCCCACTTCAAAACTTTTGACCAATTTAGTCATTCATCTTTAAAAATGCGTGAATTTAGTCCTTTTAACCAAATTTTGTTAAGTTTATCTAACGTTTCAAACGCATTTCATGATAGTATTTGAATTGTTTACACCATTTAACACATTTTCGCTTCAATGTTAACTCAAATATTATCATAAAATGCATTTAAAATGTCAAATAAACTTAACAAAATTTGGTAAGAAGGACTAAATTCATGCATTTAATAAGATGAAGGACTAAATTGATATAAAGTTTCGAAGAGGAACTAATTCCAAAATTTACTGAAACTTGAGGAACCAAAAACATATTTAACCCTTAATTTTATTGTTTAAATATATTATCGATTTAATTAATTATAACAATTTATAATAATAGTATTAATAATAATAATAATATTATTATTATTATTAAATTAGACTGAAATGCATATGTATACGTCATTGTTAAAGTAAAATGTAAGTATATTATGTAATATGGTCCCGTATAAACTAAATATTTTGAATAAAAACACATGTACATATAAACACTTGTATGCTATATTAAAATGAAATGCATATGCACAAATCGTTATTAAATTAAAATGTGGGCATATGGTGTTATATGGTCCCGTATAAAATATATACAACATGAAATTGATATTAAAAATTTTAAATATAAACACATGTGGATATTAATAAAAACATGTATATTATACTATAATAAAATGCATATTCATGAGTCATCATTAAAGTAAAATATAGGTATATTATGTAATATGGTCCTGTATAAATTAAATACAACATGAAATTGATGTTCATGTTGTATTTAAACACTTGTGTTTCATGTTTATAGAAACACATGTACATATAAACACTTGAATGTTATATTAAATTGAAATGCGTATGTATGAGTCATTATTAAAGTAAAATGTAGACATATGGTGTAATATGACCCCGTACAAAATATATATATTACATGAAATTGATATTAAAATTATTAAATAGAAACACAAAAAGATATAAACACATGTATATTATATTAAAATAAAATATGTATCCACGTGTCGTTGCTAGAGTAAAATGTAGACCTATTATGTAATATTGTCCTATATAAAATAACTAGGGGTGGTAATTAGGGCTTGGCCCGTCGGACCGGCCCGCAGGCCCGCGAAAAAAACGCGGGGTGGGCCAAGGTAGTGAGCTCGGAAGCCCGTAGTGGCCCAGCCCACATAAATCCGCAGCCCGCACAGGTTGGTCCGTGGGCCGGCCCACAAGCCCGCATAAAAAAAATTGCACTTGTGTATATTAATTATTTTTTTATGGACTCTTGCATTAACGTTTCAAATTCTTGTATAATTGGAAAAGACAAGTATTATGTATTTTTTAATGTGCTAAAATTTAAAGAATACATTGTGTATGTCATAGTATGAATATGAATATGATGAAACTGTTGAATTATCAATTCATCATCCAACTCCCCAAAGTCTTTATTTAATTTTGTGAACTTCTTAAAGTTTCTCAATTTTTAAACATTGAAAATTTTATCATAAAAATTAAAAAAAATTAAAAAGCAGGCCAAGTGCGGGGTGGGGCAGGCCAGTGATTGCAACCCGCATAAATTATACGGGGCGGGACGGGCCAACCCGCGATGTGCGGGCCTTATACGGGCCGGGCCTAAACGGGTCGGGTCGCCCGCATTGTCATCCCTAAAAACAACACAACATGAAATTGGTGTTAAAATTTTTAAATAAAAATACATGTAGATATAAACACATGTATATTATATTAAGATGAGATGAGTATGCATGGGTCGTTGCTAAAGGTAGAATGTAGTCATATTATGTAATATGGTCTCGCACAAAATAAATATAACATGAAATTGATGTTAACATTTTTAAATAGAAACACATGTACATCACATTAAAATGAAATGTATATGCACATGTTGTTGTTAAAGTAGAATGGAGGCATATTGTGTAATATGGTCATGTACAAAATATACATAACATGAAATTGATGTTAAAATTTTTAAATAAAAATACATGTAGATATAAATACATGTATATTATATTAAAATAATATGTGTACTCACGGGACGTCGTTGTTAAAGTAAAATGTAGACATATTGTGTAATATTGTCCCGTATAAAATAATACAACATGAAATTGATGTTAAAATTTTTAAATAAAACCAATGTAGATATAAATACATGTATATTATATTAAAATAAAATGTGTATCCACGCGTCATTGTTAAAGTAAAATGTAAGCATATTGTATAATATGGTCCCGTATAAAATAAATACAACATGAAATTGATGTTAAAAATTTTAAATAGAAACACATGTAGATATAAACACATGTATATTAGATTAAAATAAAATACGCATGCACAAGTTGTTGCTAAAGTAAGATGTAGGCTTATTATATAATATTGTCTCGTACAAAATAAATATAACATAAAATTGATGTTAACATTTTTAGATAGAAACAGGAACACATGCAAATACAAATACATGTATATTACATCAAAATGAAATGCATATATTAGGGTTGTTGTTAAAGTAAAATGTAGGTATACTATGTAATATGGTCCTGTATCAAATAAATACAACATAAGATTGATGTTAAAATTTGTAAAAGTAGATATATTATGTAATATGGTCATGTACAAAAATAAATAAAACATGTTTTTTAAATAGAAACATATGTATGTATAAATAATACTAATAATAATAATAATAATAATTTTAATTAAATAAATAATTTAGTTATGTATAATTATAAATATAATATTTAAATAAAGAATCAGATAATATTGGATACGTAAATCATTAATTATAAGTTTTTTTAGTTAAATTAATTAATACAAATAATAACAATTATCAGGTTAAAAAAATTAATATTTACATATGATATATAATTAATTAATAAAGTGTAATAAAATAATATTATTATATTATTAAAATTTATAGTTAAATTTTATAATTATATATTAAATTAAAATAAAATATATATGTTCATTGTTATGTAAAATCTAGATATATTGTATTAAGATTGGTGTTGTATAGTAAAATAATATTGTAATATGATTAAAACTTAAAATTAAATTTTTTAGTTATATATTGTATTAAAATGAAACGTGCATACGCACATCATTGTTAAAGTAAAATGTAAATATATTCTGTAATATAATCTCGTGGAGAATAAATACAACCCAAAAAGCTAATAGTAAAATGTTTCACGGATATTTTTATCCTGAGACGAAAATATGATCTATGGAATTTTTTTATCCAGTTATGCTATCAAATAATATTCCTTGGTTTTATTCGTTATTAATATCTTTCATACCCTTATTATTTTCATTAATTAAGTTAAATTCTATTGTTGTTAGTACCTCAATGCAAACTTTGAATCAAAAGTTTTCCTTAAAGGTTGTAAGAACTACATCTTGGTCAGCAAGGAATGAATGATGTTGACCTGCACTATTAGATGGAGACTATTAGATGGAGAGGAAGATATGCAAGACAATTCTATCTCAATTATGGGTGGAAACAATTTTTCTCTCCAAATTGATTTCGGGCTAGAGACCATATTGGAATTGGTGTTTCTAAGGACATGTCTTCATCTATAAAAATTATTAAAATTAGTTCTTAATATATTTAGTATGGATCATGGAATTATGAGACATTTAACTTTTTTGTAGGTTGGATATAGGAATGTTAACAGGGCGGGTAGGGTACGGGTAGTAGTTCCCTCGTACCCTACCTGCTGAATAAATATTCGCCCTGTACCCATACCCATATCCGTTGGGTATCCGTTATGCGGGTACCCGTCTATTTTTTCATATCCGCGGGTATCGACGGGTACCCGCTGGTATTTACAAAAATATTTAAAAAAATAATTATTTAACAATAATTATTGTTTGGATCAATAAGTCCCCTTTCTCCGATTGATTCTTGAAAAACAAACAAATAAAAAATCACTACCAATTTATATTGTAGTTTATTTTTGAATAAAATATTAAAGAAATTACTAACTTCATCAATGTACACCTCTTGCAACATTGTATAAAGTTTCATGTTGTCCAATTTTAATCTAGAAGAGCCTT
>Ga0214545_1012202_pt1 | contig 11368 bp, 16 predicted proteins | sample CNSS4metaG_FD_160064 | JGI IMG/M metagenome (GOLD analysis project Ga0214545, IMG submission 160064) | Root nodule microbial communities from cowpea collected in UCLA plant growth center, Los Angeles, California, USA - CNSS4 | ecosystem: Host-associated > Plants > Roots > Nodule | place: USA... | reverse complement strand
AATATAGTTAGGAATAAGGCTAGGCTAGTTGCTAAAGGTTATAATCAAGAGGAAGGCATTGATTTTGATGAAACATATGCACCTGTAGCTAGGCTAGAAGCTGTGAGGTTATTGTTAGCATATGCATTCATGTGTAATTTCAAACTTTCTCAAATGGATGTGAAAAGTGCATTCTTGAATGGTTTCTTAAATGAAGAAGTGTATGTATCACAACCTTCTGGTTTTGAAGATCACCTCTATCCTAATCATGTTTTCAAATTAAAAAAGGCTTTATATGGTTTGAAGCAAGCACCACGACAGTGGTATGAGAGGTTAAACAACTTTCTTTTATCTAAAGGATATGCTAGAGTTGCTGTTGATAAAACAATTTTGATTAGAAAGCATGCAAGTGATGTAATACTTGTTCAAGTATATGTGAATATTAGAATATTTGGATCAAATAATAACTCCATGTGTGAAGAGTTTGTTGCAGCTATGTAGGGAGAATTTGAGATGTCTATGATGGGTGAGCTAACCTACTTCCTAGGGCTGCAAGTGAAGCAACTCAAGCATGGAACATTTTTAAGCCAGTCAAAATACTGTTTGGATCTACTGAAAAAGTTCAAATTGGAGGATTGCAAAGAGGCTGCCACTCCAATTGCTACGAACTGCCTTATGGATGCAGATGAGGCTGGAAACCAAGTTGATTCACCCAAATATAGAGGGTTAATTGGTTCCTTGCTATATCTAACTGCTAGTAGGCCAGATATATAATTTGGTGTTTGCTTGTGTGTTAGGTTTCAATCCAATCCAAAGGAATCGCATTTCAAAGCTGCAAAACGGATTCTCAAGTATCTGAAAGGGACAACTAATGTTAGATTATGGTATCCTAATGAATCTAACATTAATCTTAGTGATTTTTCAGATTCTGACTATGCAGGGTGCAAATTGGATAGGAAAAGCACAAGTGGTACATGACATCTACTTGGATCAAGCCTAATCTCATGGAATAGCAAGAAGCAAGCTTGTGTAGCACTCTCTACAGCTGAGGCTGATTACATAGCAGCTGGACATGCATGTGCTCAAAGCATATGATTGAAGCATCAACTTATAGATTATGGTGTAAAGCTAGAGAAGGTACCTCTTTATTGTGATAATACAAGTGCAATCAACCTAACTAAGAATCCAATTCAACTTTCTAAAACTAAGCACATTGAAATTAGGCATCATTTCATAAGAGATCATATTAAAAAAGGTGGTATTGAAATCATGTTTGTGAAAACTGAAAATCAATTGGCGGATTTATTCATTAAACCACTTGCACATGATAGATTTAATAAGCTTAGAACTGAATTAGGTGTTCTTGACATGAAGAATATATGTTGATATCTGTTTAGCTTGTTAATCTTATTAGATCATGTGTGTGCTGCACTTAAAATGATAAAAATCTGCATAATTTGAAAACTGCCAGAATTTCAGTTAGCTAAATTTGCAATTTCAACACATAGATTTCATTTAAAATGTCAAAATCTACATAATTTGTATTCTGGAACTGTTTCAATATGCTAAATCTCCCAAAATAGCACAAATATTTGATTCAAATTGGTCTGGGTGAATTTCGTGAAATTTGAAATTTTTAGTCAGCTAAAACTGCAAATTTAACACATAGATTTCACTTAAAACTACCACTACACCAAAAATTAGTTTACTGGTACAATTTTAGTCGACTAACTCTGTATTTTTATGTGTTAAAATCACTTATGCTGATGTGGAATTGCTTGAATTGATTTTAATAGATTGACCTAGTCAAAGTATGCATCACATGACTATTTTTGGACTGTAGCAGTAGCTATAACAGCTATTACATCAGCTAAAATCAACTTTTCAGATTGCATTGACCATAAAGTGCTTTAATTACATGATGTCCAATGTGCAAGCATTAGCTGTGAAGTGTTTGTGAGTGGATTGATCATAAAACGCATAGGAAACATATCACTACATCTCTGATTTAGATTCCCCTCACATTTAATTGCTGTGATTTCCTGTACTGCATTGAAACCAGAAAATCTGCACGATTTAATTGACTGATTTTGAAAATTAACCTGCTGATTCTATAAATACTTGCATAAGCATCATGCATTGGCATCCTCATTTGCTAGTAAGAGCCAAACCTACTTTTCACCATGCCTATAATATCACAAGCTGCCCCCTTAGATGATGAAAGCTCCACTCCACATACTCCATCCTCTCCAAATGCCATGAATCAAGGAAGGCTTGAGATATGGTTTGAAGGCCATGAAGACAGAATTGAAATCTTCTTGATTGAGATCAATAGGAAGCAAATCATCATTCATAAGGTGATTCGTATGTCATGGCTAAGGGCAGAGAATTTTGGCAACCTTGAGCAACATCTCAAAACCCAAAAATTAAAGACATTCCTTGAACTTTCGGGTAAGGTGTATCCAGATTTGGTGAAGGTGTTTTATGCCAACCTCAAGTTCAACAATGGTGTTCTTAAATCAAGTGTCAAAGGTGTGGAAATGGAAATCACAATGCAAACATGGAAGGATGTGGCTGGCATAAGGCAAAGAGGTGTGCAAGTCCGCAAAGGTGAAACTAGTGCAGTAGATGAGTTCAACAAGGTGCAATACTTCAACTAATGTGTAAGAAATCAAGGCGAGCAAGCTAGAAATTTCCATGTGGGAAGGCTTCGTGTGGAGGAAAGGTTGCTAGCCATGGTGGTGACCAAAATCATCATGCCTAGGGGGAGCAACCATGCTACCTTGAATGAAGGTGATCTAGTGGTGATGTACTGCATTCAAAATGGCATAATGGTGGACTAGACCTACACAATTCATGATCACATGATGAAGGCAAAGAGGCTCACAGATTTCAAGCTTCCATATGTGGTGCTCATCTCCAAATTCATTGAGCATTTTGGTGTGGATGTGGAAGGAGAGCTTGAGGAGTCTACTAGCCTTCTCAATCATGTTTCAACACTGAATATGCACAAGATGGGATTCACCAAGGTAGGCAACACTTGGCTAGTTGAAGGAGATCAAGGTGTAAACATTGAAGTTGGAGCAAATGATCATGAAGCGGGAACAAGTGGAGGAAACCAAGAGGAAGATGAACCTCAGCCAATGGCAATTGAGTTGTATAACCCTCTTGAGAATACTGGACCTGCATACTCCCAATTTGAGAGAATGGTTCTCAATCAACTTCAAGACCTCAACATGGTTTAAAATGCACATCACATGTATTGCACAACAAGGTTTCAAGACTTGGATTACCAACTCCATAATGTTCATGACTTCCTCTCCAATGTCTACAATAGAGACAACCCTAGGAATGAGTGAAGGGGATGGCTTATAGGTCATGCATTGCATTTTGATGTTGCATTTTGTGTGTCTGTTGTCTGTTCTAGTATTTTAATTGGCTATTTTCTCATTTTAGTCGACTGATTATATCAGTTTTCAGGTTCATGATGTATCTGCATTTCTATTTCTGGTTTGATGTGTTTGTATTCGTGTCAGCTGCCCTGGTACACCTCTATGCAATTGCTTTAATGAAAATTTTCATCTTCCCCAAATGATGTTTGCATTTACTTTCATTTGATGAATCCAAACGGGGAGAAAAATGAGTGAAAATTGAGTAATATTGTGTCAAAATTGGAAAACCTGAAATAAATCTGTTGTAATCATATAATACTGCAAACTTAATCAAAAATCTGAAGTTAAATCATATTATTAATGATAGGGGGAACATATGCATATGTGATATGTATGTATGCTTGTGTGCTTTTGCTTGGTTGTATATTTGGAATATAGGTATCTTGTATGCAAAAGCTTTTTCAGGTTTCTCTACGGATCTTAGCTCATCAATTCAACTCGAGGATGTTAGCTTCATCAATTCAGGGGGAGATTGTTGGCACAAGCAAGCTTGAAGCAAAGAATTGATAAAGCCATGTGCATAAAGATCTTAAGTGCTTGATGAAGATTGATGAAGATCCTCTTGAAGATTAAGTTTTAGTGTGTTAAATCTGTATATAACATGTTAAATGTAATGTGTTAGTGTTATACTTTGTTGATAGGTTATATGACATAGGTTAGATGTTTTGTGTGCCTTAGTGTGTCTCTTTTAATCTGTTAAAATGGGTTTTAACAGGTTAAAAGGCTTGCTGTATATAGTTTCTGGTATGAATGCATTCAGTCAGTTGAATTATTTTTCAATTGACTAATTTCACTTAAGTCAGGTGAAATCAGCTGACTGTACGGAAAATTCAATCGACTGTTTTCACTTAAATCAGACTATATAAGCTATTTTTTCGCGAGCAGAGGTGCGAATTTGAGTTTTTCTGAACAAAATCATGTCATTCATCTCTGGGAAGCATTCTCTCTCTACAATACACAGCTAGAACTCGTGTTTGAAGATCTTGGTTGATCTTGGAAGCATTTTGGCTTTGAGTAGCTTGAAGAACACATGTATGGTGTGCTAGGGATAGCCACCATCAGGTTTGGACGTTCTTGTGCCTCTGGATGGTTTGCCTGGTGTGATTTCAGCTTTGCAAGTGTGATTGTTGTAGGTTTTGGTTCTAGATTTTTGTGTGAGTCAAAAATCTTGTGTGCTTTGTGTTCAAAAGTGTAATCTTGGTGTTTGATTTGTAAAACTTTTGAATATAGTGGAAACCAGGCTCAGGTTGTCCTGGAAAACTGGATGTAGCTCTGTGATTGAGTGAACCAGTATAAAAATAGTTGGGCATTCTTCTTTCCCTCATCTCCCTCTCTTTTAAACTCTTCAAAAACTCAAGAAAACCAAGTAATTTGATCTTTGGTGTGATTTAATGCGTGCTTGTGTAATTTGAGGCTTTGTACTTGTTATAAATACTGATTGTAACATGTCTTGTATGTAAAAGATTACTGTTTGAGTTGAATTTGCGAATTCTGCATTCTGCATAATTCTCCAGTATTTTAGCCGATTGATTTGTCCTTCTAATCGACTGTTTCATAGCATCAAGAACAATTTAGTCTGCTATTTTTATATTTTAATCGACTGAAAGTGTACTGGTCAGGTGCATTTAGATCCAAACATTCCAGTCTATTAGATTCAATTGAAAAAGGTTTTAAGCTTTCGTAAAAGTTTTATAAAGCCAATTCAACCCCCCTTCTTGGCTAAACTTACCATTTCAAAACTAACATACTCAACTCCATCCGAATAGTTGGGGAAGCCTTCAGGCTTTTAGGATGATCTGCAAGGCGTTGTATCTATCGCCGACCCTCGAGAGCTTTTTATATTTCTATGTGATGTGTCCGAGGGATCCGATCTCATGGCTTTCCCTGATTGGTTGTTCTAAGAGTGGTTTGATGGATGTGTTTACTTAGTCGTTGAAGAAGTTTAAAGATGGTTTTTCTGTGTGGGTGTGCTTGTGGCCGGACGAATGCTATAATATGATGATGATGGGTTCCCTAAGTTTCTGTTATACTGGACTGAAATGCTTGCTCGTTTGGACGCGATCTCTAAGGATATGCTAGATGTTGATAGTATGCGGGTGGTGGATGTGCTTGAGAGACTACCGACCAAGATTCCTGGGAAATGGGTTTTTTGCTGTTACCTGACGGATAGTCCGGCCAGGGATTTATATGGTATGTTTTTGCGTTTTGGTTATTACTGGTGTTGGACTAATTTGAAGAACTTTATTTTGTGTAGGTGTAATGGCGCATCACACAAAGAATGTTGATCTTTTTGCCAAGATTCGCGAGAAGATAAGGAATGCTGCAAAGGCGAAGGGAAAAGGCCGACTCCTTCTAAGATGAAGGGTGTTGGGAAGGATCGAAAAAGGTTGCGTGCTCTTGCGAAGACAGGTGGTGTGGGGTCTAGTGGTTCGAGTAACTCGAATTTGGGTGGGTTTATGAAAAGTAAGATTCAAATGAGGAAAGGGGTGGAAATTAAGTTGAGCGACGCTGAGTTGGGTGTGGTGGAAGCGGCTGACCCCGGGCTGATAATGAGGGTGTTGAATGAGTGTCTGTCGCATGGAGTTGTGTTGGGCAGGAGGGTGACAACGATGTTGCAGGAAGAATTGGCCGCAGGTGACAAGAAGAAGTTGTCTGAGCAAATTGTTGCTTTCAAGGGCTAAAGGGACCGTGATCAACAGGCTTGGGATGAGGAGAAAAATAAGTTGGAGGCTGAGGTTAAGAGGTTGAAAGGAAGTGTGATGAGGGTGGAGAAAAAACTGAAAGCGAAACAAATTGAGCTAGACAAGGTTCGTGCTGTGAAGGATGTTGCGGCGGAGGAGGCCAGTGAGATCTATGGTTTGTATCAGGCAATTTATTAAGAACACGTTAATGGTTTTTAGAAAGCTTTAAGGTAGACGGACTTCTTGTACAAGGAGGTGTCTGTGACTGACTGTCGGTTTAACGTGAATCTTGATGTGTACAATAATCGTATACTGGATATTGCGGAGATTAGCCACCTCAAGGCTGAGCAAGAGGCGGTGATGGTAAGGAATGAGGAGACGGTGGTGACGACTCCTCCTGCCAATGTTGATGGAATGGTGTCAAAGGGGGAGGATGGTGAGGAAGAGGCAGAGGATGCAGAGGAAGTGGCCAAGGAGGTTAATGACGAGGTTGCTGATGAATAGTTTAGTTGTTGGGGGCGAGGTCGCTAAACTTTGTTTTTGGTTATTGTCATTAGGGGCGAGGACGCCGAACTTGTTTCTGTAGTTAGATCTGGTTTCTATAGTTGGGGTGCCGACTTGGTGTTGGTGGGTTGTGTGATCTGTGTAGATATCTTTGTAAAGATGGATATTTTGCTGATTTGGGTGTTTAATGAAAAATATGTTTCACTTCCTTCTACTTGATCAGAGTCTGCCTAATTATTTTTTGCGCGTGACTTATTTTAAATGCGGAGATGTTTTTTAATCGTTTTGCGATTTCCGTTAAGTGGATGTGCAATATCTCGAGTGCTTATCGCTGGACGACTTGTTGTTATGTTTGGTTTTAATTACTTCGTTCTATTCTTAGTTTTACAATTTGATGTATGGGGTGGTTCTCTTGGTAGTGACTTTGGGAACTTTCTTATGCGCTCGATCGACGACTCTTAGATTAGAGGCCGGGAGATTGTTGGTTGCGCTTGACCAGCGGCTCTTAGGTTAAAGGCTGGGAGATTTATTTTTATTGGAGATCGTCCGACGGCTCTTAGATTAGAGGCTGAGAGTTCGTGCACTTAGTTAAAGATATGCTTGCAATCCTCGAACTTTCATTATTGGTAGATGCCTCGTTGAAACCTACCTGGCCAAAACCCTCCTTAGGAAAAAAATGCCAGGTTAGGAAAGAGTACATCTTTGGATTACAGTGTTTAGCCGATACATGATTTAACTGAAATAAAATTTCAAGTGAGAGATGTTCCAGGTGTTGGGAATTGGTTCTCTCGATAGTCGTTCTAGCCGATATGCGTCGTTGCCTACTTCCTGTAGTACACGGAATGACCCCTCCCAGTTTGGTGAAAACTTGCCGTCATGTTTCCTGGCTTTACTTGCCATCCTCTAGACTAAGTCCCATTTGTGGAAGGACCAGGGGTTGAGTTTGAACTTGTACTTTCTTGCTGCTCGAAGTTTGGTTGGCATGTCTTGGATGTCCCCCGCTCTCTTCTTTCTACGAATGGGTCGAGGTGCGTGTTCATACATACTTTGTTGGGGTCGTGCTCGAAATATGTCTGCCTGATTGACGATTCTCCGATCTCTATTGGTATCATCGCATCGGTGCCATAAACTAAGCTATATGGGGCTTCTTTGGTCGAGGACTATGGGGTGCACTTGTATGCCCAAAGTATTTCTATGAGCTCCTCTGGCCATTTTCCTTTTGCGCCATCGAGCCTCTTCTGTAATTGCCCTAATATGACCTTGTTCGCCGCTTCCGCTTGGTCGTTGGTCTGTAGGTGTTCTAATAAGCTGGTGAGATGTTGGATGTGGAGGTTTTTGTGGAACTTCGCCAAGCCTTTGTCAATGAATTGTCACCCATTGTCTGTGATGATAGTGTGTGGTATGTCGTATCTGCAAATGATGTTTTTCCAGACGAAACATTTGACTTGTTTGGCCATGATGTTTGCGAGCAGCTCAGCCGCAATCCACTTGGAGAAATAGTCGACTGCGACCAGGAGGAATTTAACTTGCCCTTTTTCAGGTTTGAAAGGTCCTACGATGTTCATTCCCCACTTGGAGAATGGCCAGAGTGACATTATGTGATGGAGTTCTTCCTGGTGTAGATAGGAGCAGGGCCCGTGTTTTTGTCAAGGCTGACATTTTTTGACGAAGTTGGTGCAGTCTTGTTCCATTGTTGGCCAGAAGTACCCGGCCCACAGGATTCGTGCTGCCATTGTTTTGGGACCGGAGTGGTATCCACAGGTTCCTTCATGTATTTCCTTCATGACGTAAGACACTTTATCGTTCGTAATGCACCCGAGTAGTGGTTTGCTGAAGCCTTTCCTGAAGAGTTCTCCTGCTATCAGCGTGTATCTTGTTGCCTTCTTGACCTATCCCTTTTCTTGGTTCGCGGGTACCTCCCCTTTCTTGAGGTACGTGATGAAAGGACTCATCCACGACTCCTTGGTGGTGACCTCGAAGCACTCTGTTTGTGTTTGAATGGATGGGGTCGTGAGTACTTGTTGTAGCAGGGACCTGTAGCGTCCTTTATTTTTCGTGCTTGCAAGTTTTGATAAGAGGTCGACTCTGATATTGTCGCTTTTGGGCACGTGTTCGATCTTGAACTCTTTAAGCTTCCCTACTAAGTTCATTACCAGGTGGTAGTATTGTGATAAGAGGTCATCTTTGACCTGGTACTCACCAGTGAGGTGTCTGATAGTGGAGTTTAGAGTCAATTTTGCATAGCAGGCATCTGGCTTCCATTTCTAGGGCTAGATGCAATCCTGTGACAATGGCCTCGTACTCAGCTTGGTTGTTTGAAGTTTTGAAAGTGAAACAGAATGACTGCCCAATGAGTATGCCCTCTGGGCCTTCGAGGATAATGCCTGCTCCGACGCCTCTAATGTTAGATGATTCGTCGACATGCATGGTCCACCATTCATGCTGGGGTTCTTGGTTTTGTAGGTCATTTGCGAAGTCTGCCAGGCATTGTGCCTTAATGGGGCCGTGTGGCTCGTACTGGATACTGAATTCAGATAGCTCGACAAACCAAGATGAAAGTCTTCCCGCAAGATCTGGCTTTTGGAGAATTTTTTGGACAGGGTAGTCCATTTTGGCAGTAATAAGATGTGTTTGGAAGTATGGTCGGAGGAGCCGGGCTGTTGTGATTAGCGCAAGTGTCACCTTTTCTACCATCTGGTATCTTGTCTCGGGGTCTTGAAGTATGCGGCTAATGAAGTATATGGGCTGTTGGGTGCCATCTAGTTCTTGCACGAGTGCCGCACTTACGGCGTTAGGGGATGCTGCATGTAACATCCCTATGGAATATTACTTAAAATAAATAATAAAAGAAATAAAATATATCAAAAGTTGCATTAATAATACTCCCAATGCTGTGAAATTTAAATTTATGAAAAACACGCGCCAAAACTTATAACATAAACAAATAAAGTGTTACAAGTTCCTAAGATTCGTGTTCATAAATGAAAACATAATAAAATACATGTGAGGAAAACCCCTAGCTCTAATCCCAAAGCTAGCCCTCACTTCGTCGCCTGGACATCCTCAGCACCACCTGTATCAACATCTACTCCCGTGTAACGAATCACATGATCATCGCCATACACAAACAAAAAGGGTGAGCTGAGAAAATAAAATAACAGATATAAAATATGCAAGATAAATCATACACCCTTCTTATTCATTCTACATAGTTCTTGGCCAAGACCTTAACCCCAAGGCGTTATAACCTTCAATCACACAAATGGTTAGCCTCGGACTCGGGAATATGATGCTCACACGAACCTGACCGCTCGTGGTCCTGCCTCTACGAACCTCCCTGCTCGTAGTCTTGCTCTACGTACCTCCCCGCTCGTAGTCTTGCTCTATGGACCTACCCGCCCGTAGTCCAACATATGTGATTCGCCAGCCCCGTACCTCCCCGCACGTGGCATCTCTCAAACGTGAGCATGGAACATACGAACCTACCTGGCTTGTATCCCCACGTGAGAGTAACTGGATATGAACCTCCCCGCTCATATCGTCACATGTGAACCACCATCCATGAACCTACCCGCTCATGGCACAACATCTCCCGATCCAAGTGTAGCATCATTGCTCAAACAACACACAAAACAAAACAAAGGACATCAACATTTTCGCCTGACTCAGCCCACACGCCGCCAAGCGAAAGTGCTCCAGACCGCCTGGCGGTACCAACTCACCGCCAGGTGCCAATGCCCTTCCAGCGCCACTGTTTTCTAGTCACCGCCTGGCGGAGCACACCTTGCCGCCAGACGCTAGGGAATGCAGGGACCCCTAACGCTAGTCCCATCGCCTGGCACACCTACCCGTGCCGCCAGGCGTTGTATCAGTAGCATAACCCCTCTTGTTTTTAGCACCTCAATTAGTCTAATCTGCTACATGACTCAATTCCAAGCCCCAAATAAAGACTCCTCTATGGAATGCACTTTATGGTTAGTCTACAACTATCATAAGTATCACGCACCTAAACTTTACAATGGTCAATCCATCTATTCAAGTTTCCACAATACATGAGCATTATCATAGTAAAGCAACTTTATCCATATCTATGAAGACAATCAACAATTCAATACCTTCAATCACGTTCCCAAGTATACTACATTGTAATAAGCAGAACTTTACTTCCAATAGTCTTAAAATACTTTTCCCATAATTCCTCATGCATAGCCATACCTAACAACATTTTTCCTCCAGTATATATAACTTTAACCCTATGCAATATAACATAACCAATTATCATCCACTATTGAATATATCCACAATTGTTACCTAAAATCAGTAAGTCATAATCAGCACTTATCCAATCACACATAAACGAATGCTATGCTTACAAAACATGATCTGTTAACTACAATTCTCCCTTGTCCCTTTCTTCCCTTAATATTCCATCCAACACCATAAACTAGTTATACTTCCAACTCTTTACCATCCACACAATTAATCACCATAGTACTTTTCCCTTTTCTATGTTACCAAATTATCTTAAACCTCACCCACTCTAAAGCTCCTCCCTTAGTTTCTGCTACCAGAATTTCGCATAACAGCCCCTGACCGCTAGGCGGGGTATCAGTGCCTGCCCAAACCAGGCTTCTTCATACCTGCGACAGATTCAACCCTTTTTCCAGTATTCATTCCCATCACTTACATTCACCGAGATATGACAATACATATATAAAGGACTAGTTTCCTGCTCTTAATTCAATTCATATA
>Ga0214545_1012200_pt1 | contig 11373 bp, 8 predicted proteins | sample CNSS4metaG_FD_160064 | JGI IMG/M metagenome (GOLD analysis project Ga0214545, IMG submission 160064) | Root nodule microbial communities from cowpea collected in UCLA plant growth center, Los Angeles, California, USA - CNSS4 | ecosystem: Host-associated > Plants > Roots > Nodule | place: USA... | reverse complement strand
TTTGTTGTTTTGGGTTTTTTTGTTTTTTTTTTTTTTTGTAGGTGTGCTAAATTGTATTTTTTTAGTTTAAGGGTTTTAGATGTATATGAACAAGAATACAAGATAAAGATTTCGTATGTTATGATGTAGTTTTCAAGATTCTCTGTATTTTTTTGGAGGGATGGAGTTTTGTGTCTGTGTTTTGTTTTTTACCCTTTGGGGGTAAGCTAATCTGACACAACCGTCTGAGTCAAGTGCCTCGGTTTTTCCTCTAATCATCAGTAATGCCAATAGGGAGTGTGTGTGAAAGGAGTCAAGCTTATACTGTGAATGGTTCTTCGTTATTTGGGAGTATTGAATCCATGATTACTTCGTTGTGTTTCATTCTCCACTTTTAGGATGTTTTTGATGATCAACTGAAAGATTATGAATAGGAAAATAAGGACAGGAATGAATGGTTCTCAGTTTTGACAGATGTTTTATGGGAGAAAAGAATTTATCCCCTTCCATCTTATCAATGCTTTCACTTGTTCTTTGCATTGGTTAGATCTTTTCATAGTTATAGTTTACCAAACACTTTATGAACGCAATGCATTCTCTTTTAGAAATGCCTCTATAAGAGCCACAGGTGATATTGTATGGCATGGAAAATCACAATTCTATTGACTGCTTTTTGAGATGCCTACACCTCACTCTGAGTTGCTTAATGTTACTGAAATCTTCTGATAAAATTTTCTTGTAATGATTTAGGTAGCTGACATCAAAAGGATGAATGGGTTAGCCACAGATCTTCAAATGTTTGCACTGAAGACATTGAAAATTCCATTACCAGGACGTCATCCACCATCTCCTGCTCCTGGTCCACAAGATGAACCTGCCAAGTCAGGGTACTTCAGTTGTACTCATTTCAGTTTTTTCTCGTTGTCAATTGCAATATTTAAATGCTTTTGTAAAGAAAAATTTGCAATATCTTCTATAATATATCTTACAATTACAATATATCTTCCTTCCCTAATTTGTTACTGTAGCATGTTGTGTATATTATAGAACAATCTACTCCTTTTAGATTTTGACAGCAGTCCTTGCCCCAAACTTGAAATTGCAAGTGCTTAGTTATCAGCTACATATGCTGAATATTTTAAGTGCAGTGAATGAAATAGATGAATAATGAAGTTTAGGTTGATTCTTAGAATTTGTTGCAGATAACATAGCTTCACCAGCCAGTCACTCTGATTTATATTTAAGATCATTGTGCTGGATTATGGAAACTCATTTTTATCTGAAACTCATTGCAGAGATTCTAGCATTGAGAGGAAACCCCTACGCATAGGTCAATCTGCCATGAAGGAACCTCTCCAGTCCTTACGACTGAAACCTCCTCAGCCAAATGTTTCTCCAGCTATGAGCATTTTACAGAAATTCTATGGCCTCAAATCTTCAGATTCCAAAGATACATTCAATGGAACAGAAATGGCAGTTTATACACCCTTGAGTTCTGATCATTCTAGAGGGGAATGGCTTCCCAAAGCTTCTCCAATTTCAGACCTTCAATCAGCAACAAATGATTACCCCAAGTCAACAAATTTAGTCTATGATCTACTGACAGGGGATGGTGATTACATTCCTCTTGCAGAAATTGTGGATGAAAGGTCTGATGAGAAATCTGTCCGAAGACGTCAGAAAGCTGAAGTTGATAATGGAGCTACTACCCCAGAAAAGCTTTTGAAAGAAGGAAATGGCAATGGATCAAATGGTTTTTCTTCAACTGGAAAAACATTAGCCATGAGGCCGAAATCGGCTAGCCGAGCAGCACTGTTTCCTGATTCAGAATCAGGATGGTTAGATTCAATTCCAGTGGGGTTGGGAGAATCTATATTCACCGATGCCCTCTCCGGCGTGCGCAAATCGTCCAGTGCATCAAGCCTCAGAGAGCAGGAAAAGATGAACTCAGCAACAGCCTGGCCGCCGGCGATATGGAACTTGAAACCGGACTTGCAAGCAGCCATTTCTAAGCCTATCTTTGATGGTTTGCCTATTCCAATCACTGGCCGCAGAAGCAAAGCTGCCCTTGATTAGTGTAAATTGATTCCCTTTTGAGCAAATTATTTTTTGACATTACATGAACATAAATTGCAACAGATGCACAACTGCTTCAGGTTAGTGAGCCTGAACAGAGAAGGTAAAGAAAGAAAAAAAAAAGAGAAAAAACAAGATTACACAACTAGGATATTTATTTATTCCAAGCCTAGGAAGGGGTAGATGACCTCCTAAGGAGAAAAGTTTCAGCAGTAAGTAACTGAGTAAAAGGTGCTTGAAAATGCTAAGCAACTGGTTTTTCATATGTGTACCAATAATGTAAATTGGTCAACCCCACCTGGTGATAAAGAGTTATTTACATATTGATAATTTCCTTTGTTAAATGATGGAGTCAGTGATTAACTGTATCATGTTATTATTATTGAATACATTATGTAAGTATTTATGATATTTTTTCTTCAGACCAATTATACTGCAATAGGATTTAATTTGTGTAAACCATGTTTACAGGGTTACTTTACTAGTTCTTTACCCTCATTCATATATCTTAACATTTGAGTGTATTCTGTTCTGTCATCTCATCTGTTAAGCAATGAAACTCTTCATCTTATGATGATTATTTGATTCTGCTAATTTCATGTGCTATTTCTAATAATTGTGTTGATGTAGGCAAGTTTTAAGGATTCAAAATGCATGTAATGAAAATTTAAAGCTCCATGAAGTGGTCCATCCAATCATGGGCACATAGTACAAGATCTGTTATCGTGTTCATACGCAAAGTATGGTGGTTGCGTTTTTCACATAAATGTACATTGAAGTTGTGATGGAACGAGTAAAGCAGGAGAGTTGAATTGAAACTAAACAACGTGTGATGAAGGGATTAATAAGTCACATGCGTGTTCCCACTTTCTATTACACGAGATAATGACAGAGGCACATGGCCGAATCACATTACCGACACGCACAAAAATATTATCATTGCTGTGTCAAACAAGTCATCACATTCTAATGTCTCTAATCCTACCACTCCCTCGGTTCCACTGTATTTCTCTGACAAATATAATTTTTCTTTTTAAAAGTTAACGCTATTTATGCTTTATTGATTATACTTTTACTATGCAATTATCTTTGAAGTGGAACGAGAAAAACAATCAATTGCTATAGTTGAATAAAATTCAAAACGTGTAAGACTACTTCCTAATCTTTTTACGAGAAAAATATTATATTTATTAGTTCCTGTGTGAAAATATATCGAGTGGGACACTCCAAAATAAAAGAAACAGTTATTAGTAGGAGATTGATTCTGAGAAGTATTAAAATGAGTTTAATAAACCAATTAACTATTTATTAACTTAATCAATTAGTTTATAAATTAATTTCATCAAACTCAAGACAATTTGACAAACATCTGGCATTAGTTTATTATAGGAATTTCTAGTTTATAGATTATAAAATGCTTTGAACATCTAATTTTAGCTTATTTGAATTTTTCATTAATGTTCTATATATTTTAGTACATTTTTTATTATCTTACATTTTATTTATCTATTATTAATTTTTAACTTTGCAGATATAATTAATTAGTTTAGTATTTATACTATTTATTGATTACCTTTCAAGTTTTACGCCGTTCAAATTAAAAAAAGTCTAACTTTATAAATTGAAGTAATAAATTTTATTTCATAATGCTACATGAAAACTAAATACAACAAAAAATATAAACAAGAATATAACGTTAAGTTAAATAAAAATTAATATCGAGTTAACTTACTAATTTAAAACTTATAACCTATAAGCTTATTAACTACAACTCAGCATAACAGCCACCAATTAGCTTAACAGTTAACTTGTTTTGAAACATCAACTCACAGATCAATTGTTTTGAAAATAAAAGTTCATCTCTTGTTTCCTTCATACAACGTAAAGATTTATTTATTTGAAACTAAATATTAGGCAATTAACCATACTAGAATGATTTGTTTGGCTCGGTTCTAAAAGTTGTATTACGGCAATATTGTATAATCTGTGGCAAACATGTGACACCAAGCCAATAAGTTAAGTTGGCAGTAAGTCATAAACTGTAGTAAAGAGAAACAAAATCCACAAAATGAGCTCAACTAATTCTACATACTTCAAAATTGGTCCAGAATCTGTAAACAGATTTTCAACGCTCAAGTTCACTAGAAAGCTATCATTTCCCGCGGAGAAAACAGTCTTTTCTTTTGCATTTTTTGGGCATTTGGGGTTGGGAGATTAGAGTTACCACCTGTTTTTAGGAGGTTTCACTTTATAAATACGAACTATCCAATTCTGTGTAGTGAATGCCTCTTCCAAGTACTCAAGCTTTATGTCCTTATTTCCAATTTCAACACCTCTGGCGCGATCATATCTGTCATTGTATCAAACAGAACATATTAACAAGCATACACACAATATTACACGAATCATCATTGAGGATGGTCCATAGGACAAACGGATACAAGAATTCATATTTTATTCCTACATAAGCGAAGATAACAATGTGGCAAGAAACACCTAGTTATGAAAATTGAACAGGTTTGATATAAGGCTGTAATTTGAACTAGAGATTCTGGGAGTAAACATATTTCAGTCTAACCGGCTACTGCACTAAGTATGTACATGGGCGGATACCCTAAACTTATGCATAACGTAATCTTCTACATTGGATAGTAAACTATAAAAAGGCAAATAGACTTATCGAACTCCAAAATCTTAAAACATAATTTGGATATTTTTAACGTGTGATTTCCATATAGCTAGCTAATCAAAGTAGCTTAGATTCTTCATTCCCATTGTCAAAACCACAAATGCAAGGACACCTAGATTTTTTGGAGTCTTTGTAAAAATTGTATAAACAAGAGCCATGGAACTTACCCGGGTGGCTTGCCATATTCTGTTGTCAGCTCCCCAAACCGATAATAAGATAGCTTGTACCTAAGAACCATAGATACGAAAAATATAATTAAATTCAACATGTATCAATTCATCAAGTTCCTTTACATACGATTCAAATACCAGCAAATAATATTATCCTGAAGTTCTGAACATTCTCCACTCTTTAATGTGTATAAATAGAACCTGATTCGCACTGGGGAAACACTAGAATAGCATTTACCCTTGCTTTTACTTTAAATTTTACTAATTGAAAACTGTTTGACAGTGTACTTGGGGTCTTGGGATTCTAAACAAAAAAAAAACACTGCTTTTATGGTAAGAGCTTCTACAAAACATTGTTTTGCACAACTTCTCTTTTTAAGGAAAATAGAACCCAAAATAGGGTATATCAAATACTACCTAGGAAAACCCAATTTCCCTGGTCGTAGACTGTTTACAAATTCCAACCTATTTAAACTTCTGTGCCGCTAGAGGACACTTGTCAATTTTAGTACATAATTCTCTATTTTACACCAAAACCCAAACATAGACTTGTAGTGCTAAACTAGTAATGCTACAAAACTTACATGAGACAGTTCAACATCTTTGGAGCAGCTCCTTTATCTACTCGATATTCTCCATTCACAAGGTAATCAGGTTCCTTTATCACAGGAAAAACTCCGCCACCAATTCTCACCATCCAAAGAAATCTACACAAAAATATTGTTTTAAAAGTATTAAACGTATTATAGCAGAGAAGATAGAGAAATACTAGCACTGTACAAATTAAAATAAGAAACAAATAAAAATCAGAAGAAAAACTGCAAGGTTAATATTTGGGACATACTCAATAAGTGTATATATACTTACATCTTCAGAAAGGAATAAAATTTTACACCAGAAAAATCTAACAACATACTATCTAAGCTTACTTTGATCAGTGAAGACATTACAAACCTAGAAATGTTTTTGCATGCAAAAACAGTGTAAGAATTAAAGCCACAATTGGAAACATATTTGAACCAAGTTTTCCTAGTTCATGTTTCCATAAAAATGGGCAGCCAATCTGCACAAACTTGATGATGGAATGTATATAAATATTTTATTTTCTAGAACATATGAAGGCTAATACACACTCCTCCTATGAAAGGGGAAGGTAAGACACACAATAAAGAATAAGGACAGCCTAAAGGCGCCAACTATTGAAATGAGAGTGAACAGTCTCAAAAATAGAGTAAAGCTACCTACACAATATGAGTGGCTTGAGCTAGAGTGACAACACTTAAAACATATGGTTTATTAACTTTATCTGTTTTATGCTCAAGCACATATATGCTCAACGACTCTAATGAAGCCAGCTGTATGTGAAAACCTCTGAATGCAAGACTGGTCTATCTAGCGTTTTTCCTAAAGAAGTGGGCTCACACATGAAGTAAACATGGATATAAAAACAAAACAAAATACTTCATATGGCCTTACTTATTAATATCATCAGAAGAATAACCAGTAACACCACCAAACACGACTAATACATAGTCCACATCAAGCGATCTCATTATCTCATAAGCCTCATCCTCGTAGGATGACATTGCTCGCCCAACAGTAGCTATGTGAGTGTTGTTCCATGTGTTATTGTCAACAATTACAGTTCTGTTTCCCATGGCAGTGATTTGATAACCATAATCCCACCATGACATCACCTTGGCATCTTGTGGAGTGTTCTGTCGAAGCCAATAGTATGCTTCACGATAATCATCAAAGATGACCCTTTGGCCATGAGCACCCCTTGCAGCCAAGACAATTGAGGGAGATGAATAAGCCTCTGATGTGACCCAAGTGCAGTGAATAGCATATCTACTGAGCAAATAGAAAGCACCAAGGAGTAACACAATTGCACCATTCCTTTGGAAAGGCTGGGAGTTGTCAATTACACCCTAAATAACAGCAATCATACACCGATTATTAAGTAGTCACATCAACATTCACTGCAACAACATTAAGAGACAAAACACTATTTCATACAATATTTAATATCAATCTGAAAAAAGATAAACACGTGAAGTTACATTTAGTTGTTGTGAAAGAACATGGCAATTACCATACCAGCTGTCTGGTGCACATTGGCATTTAAGTAAATATTTTGTTTGGAATATACCAAACGAAAACAGATTTTTCTTTCTTGAAATTAAAGAAATGAAAGCAAGTGGACAAAGTAGAAGGACGGGTACACTCTTTACTGGATTAGCATGTGATTATAAAGGCGAGAGACTTTCAACACAATAGAATGCAATTCGTCTGAAGAAGCCTTTCACTAAATGGGCTACTAAAAGAATCTAACCTTAGAAGAACTTTTTGCAGTGCTAGTTCCTTTAGTAGATCCACTTTGAACAGCTGGGCTCTTGGCCCTCACTACCCGTGTCAAATTTTTTATGGTGGCAGAAACCGCAATAGCACTAATGAGGCACATAGCAGGGGTAGCAACAAGAATCAACCGAACCATAACCCCCGCAAAATACATGCTTGTAAGACCATACATAACTAAAAAGATTGTGGCATCAGACAAGCGCTTGAAACAAAAATAGAGACCAGCAGGGAAAAGGAACAGCAAGATATGGAAATCAAACATGAAGGATGACCAAGCAGTTGGTTGATGCTCAGAGACAGATGCTATAATCGGAATGTGATCCTTGGCATAAGTTGGATCCAGCAAGGAGTAAAACCTCCCAGTCCATGGAGAAATATAACCAGACGCCATGCCCACTCCCAAAGCAACAGCACCAACAGTAACCGCACTGGTCACAGTAATCTTCAAAAAGGACTGAAAGAGTTTGGTGTCACTTAGCAAATGCCTCACCCAATCCAGGAAGAAAAACACCTGCAAAAACAACCAAGTTAGACGCTAAGAGAAAAACAACTCCCATGAAAGGACAAAACTTAAGCGCAGTTCCTAATGTGCTTTCACCCTTGTTCTTTAATCAAGAACTAAAGTATCAATTTAGTCATCTACATTGGACATTAATGCAAATATTTACTATGTTACCAAAATTGAAATTCTAATTTTGATTGAAGAAAAAGCTTTTAAATTTTGGTCACAACTCCATCCATCATAAACCTTGATATTGCAGGAAAATGAAGTCATAATTAAGGGGACAATTCCATTGTATTCCCTAATATTGCAGGAAATTGCAGACAAATGCAGCTACATTCCCAAAAACGTTGATATTGTGGTTGAAATTGCAGTCACAAATTCCAAAAAACCTAGGCATTGTAGCTGAAATCGCAATTGCGGACCATCAATTGTGGCACTCAATCCCAAAAACCTTGACATTGCAACTGAAATCGGGGTTACAAACATTCTTCTAAAACCTCAACAAAACTAACTAAAGAGCGGCATCTAAATTTTGTCCCAGATAAAATCCTACACACATTTGTCCAAAATTTCCTGTAACAAGAAGTATCCCATCAAAACTGTCACCACAATTTAAAACCTTGGTGGCGCTTACATTCAGAAGCCTAGACATTGCAGCCGAAACCACAACATTGCCAATTATGGTGCAGTAGTCCAAATAAGAAAATAAAAATTTAACATTGTTACCAATTCGCGACCCTTTTTTCAAAACTACCCAAACAACTGCATCTATTTTTCGTCCCAGATAAAATCCTAAACACACATACACGGATAGAGAAAAGAAACCAACCTGCAGCAAGAAAAACACGCCCATTGCCGCCATGTGCTCCCCGGACTGCACATGCTGGAACCCCACAAATCTAATCTGCATTGCCAGCAGCATCCCCAAGACATACATGCAGTTATACGCCACATACAACCTCAACGAGTACCTCCCCGTCACAAGCAGCACCAGCACATAAAGCGGCACCAAATTGATTATAAAAACGTAACCTCCCCACGCAGACACCATGTAGAAGTACCCAAACGCCGAACCCAAAGCCCACGCCAGCGAGCCAGTGTTCACGGCCTTCACAAAGAGGTAAAAAGTCAGCAACAGCGCGAAGATCGCCACGCCCTCGTTGTCGTAAGAGCCAGCGACGGAGCGCGAGATGTACCCGGGACAGATCGCGATGAGCGCCGCGGCAACAATGCCGGCGCCGGAGTCCCAGACCTCCTTGGCAAAGAAATACGCGACGAGAGTGGTGTTGGAGGCGAAGAAAGGGGCGGTGAGGACGCAGACCTCGCGGATGTGAACGAAGAGGCGGAGGAAGCGGAGAAGGGAGTGAATGGCAGCTGCGGTGAGCATGAGGCCGGGGTAAAGCGTGCCGCCGATGATGCGGCCGAGCGGGTACCAGGACTCGGAGTCGAACCAGTTCCAGAACTCGGCGAAGCCATTGCGCGTGAGGAAGAGCGTGGTGCGGTAGTTGAAGTAGGGGTCGAACTCGTGGATCATGGACTCATAGCGGAGGACGCTGAAGAGGCGCGTGATGAAGGCGAGGACGTAGATGAGGGCGAGTGTGGCGACGCGGATGAGGAGCTCCTGCTGCTTGGTCTTGAGCTTTAGGGTTTTTGGGAACGAGAAAGAGTTGATGGAGGGTTTGAGATCTTGTTGCGCCATTGTTAAAGGTTTGAAGTTGAAGAACAATGGTGTAATTAGGGTTTCATGGAGAATTTGGAACTGGAATTAGGAAATGGAATGATAGTGGATCTGAATCTTGTGACGATGGAATGAAGAAGAGTCAGAGTCAACGGTTTGTAGGAATGAAAACCAGAGTAGGGATTGGCAAAGAAGAGATTCCAAACACTACCTTTGGGTTTGGATCCAAACTACACTGCACACACTCTTTCTCTCTCGGGTGTCACTGTCATCTACACTCAAACATATAACACGTGTTTTTTATTTTTTTTTTCTAACAGAACCTAGGTTTTTTGTTTTTCGTATTTTGAGGTTGTTTACTCATTAATACACTGTTTTCTAACATAAAACACTAATTAAACCGAATGTGTTACACTGTTTTTTTTTTTATAATATATACAGTGTGTGTTTTATATTAGATTGGACCAATTAATTATTGTCTTTGTATTTAAAGCATTTTGTAAGTAATTGATTGATTAATTTAATTGAGGTGATTAACTCACTTGACATTGGTTTCATTTTGTTAAACGAAGTTTATGATGTGAGAGAGTAGAGGAGTTAAAATTAAAGTTAAATGTTTTAAACTATGTAACTAATTCAAGAAAAAAAAAACCCGGAAACGAAAAAGTTATCTCGCTTTTGGAAGTAAATCAAAACAAAAAAGACATTTTTTTTTGTTTATCTATCTGGTGAGTTTTTTATTTAAATTAATATAGTATTTATGAATTAAAACAATTAAAGTAAGGCATTTATAAATAACAATAATTGTAGCAATAATTAAAAAGGGATAGATTTTCAAATTGTATTGTTTGGATAAAGTATTTCATAATAGTTTTCCTTAAATACTTATTCAAAATGTAAAGTATTGTGTTTATATTCATTTTTTATACATAATTGGTTCATGAAAGAGTTATGGTGATTGAGGTGAAAGAGAATTTGGATTATCTGTTAGATTTTTTGTGTTATTCCTCTACTGTTTTTTTATAATACACTAATTTTGACGTTTTAAAATATATTAAAAAAATATTTAAAATATTAATACAGTGTATTTTTAATGTTTACAGATGACAACATCAAAGAAACTAGTAAAAAATCTGAACTCTATGGAAGAAGAGAGAATAGGAATTTGGATTATTTGTTAGTTTTTCGTATACTATTTCTCTACTTTGGTTTCATAATATATTGTTCACCACTAATTTTAACATTTTAAAATATATTAAAAGAATATTTAAAATATCAGTATATTTTTAATGTAGAATCGAGGAATAGTGATTAAGATTCTTGTTGAAAACTTGAGCTTTTAATAATTTATATCAATTTAAGAGAAAAGTCTATGTCAACTGTAGAAGACAGACATATGTTTTAGTTAAAGTATAAGGGAGAATTTAGTGGTCTAAATGTCTCTATGATTTTATGCAGATTTACAGAGGTAGATTCTTTATGGGGCAGAGCAAAGGACATACAACACTAAAATGATTGATTTAATTGGAATCATGGTTGCAACAGTTTTGGATTCTAATATAAAGCATGAAATTGCTTTTTAGTTTGAACTGCAGTGTTAGGTACTGCATTACACTGCACTGTCAAGGAAAGCTCCAATGAGGGAACTTCTTTATAACATAAGAAGGGTCATGGTCCCCAATTTTTCTTAATATTTATACATTAATATATAATTAATATATTCTGTTTTTAAATATTTTTATTTTTTTGGATCAATTTGACAAGTGTAAAGTTTTTTTTTTTTTTTTTTTCGTTGTCTCTTCAATGTGAGGAAGTTGGATTAGATAAAAAAATACATTAGTTAGAACTTTATTGTTTTTTTCTAAGTAGCTTAACTTCTTTACCTAATCTGATTTTGGTTTCACAAAATAGAAAT
>Ga0214545_1012199_pt1 | contig 11374 bp, 4 predicted proteins | sample CNSS4metaG_FD_160064 | JGI IMG/M metagenome (GOLD analysis project Ga0214545, IMG submission 160064) | Root nodule microbial communities from cowpea collected in UCLA plant growth center, Los Angeles, California, USA - CNSS4 | ecosystem: Host-associated > Plants > Roots > Nodule | place: USA... | reverse complement strand
TATATATATATATATATATATATATATATATATATATATATATATATATATATATATATATATAGAAGGGACTATCCTATTTTTTCTTTTAATAAATAACTGTTTTTTTTTAATTAAAATAATTATTTTACCATTTTTATTTGTAATCGTTTGGTATTTAATTATTTCATTCATTTATTTTTTATTTTAAATTAATTATTTTGAAATTAAAATAAATCTATAACAATATATAAAGGAAATTCTCCTTTTTGTGTACACATTTTAAAATATCAATTTTACCCTTTAAATATAATAATTTATTAAATTTTTAAAAATTAATCGTTACTTTTACAAATTTTTTATAAAATCGACTATCTCTGTCTTTTCTCTTCTTTATTTATCAATGGTTATTCTTTCATCTGTTTTAATATATTTCACTTTATTTTTAATAAATATAATTTTAGTTTATATATTAACTTAATAATATTACAATATTATTACCTACTAATATAATATCACACATATTTAAAAATTGTATACACATAGGCGCGATGACGCCTGTGTTTATGCTAATATTTATAAAAATAATTATCTCAAAAAATATGAAATAAATATTTATAATAAAATTCAAAAAATTATTTATATTTATTTTTAAAATTAGAAAAAGTAAACACGCACGCGTGCTTGTAGTGTATTTTCAATGGTATATATAAAGGTGTTTGTGAGAAACTAAAATAGATTTTTGCTATACTATTATTATGTATAGATTTTATGAAAAGAAAAAAAAAAACTACTATGATGCCATGGAGTTGAGGCGAGTATACCAAAAAGATTTAGATTTTTTTTTTTTAAATTTTAATCTTTTACAGATACTTAATATGGATCATCTGAAAAACGTCGAGTTGTAGTGAATTATCTTAATTTTATGGAATTGAAATTTGTATGTTAAAAGTGTTTAAAGTGATTCCTATATTAAAATAGGATGTAAATATTGAGAAGTATGATGATATATTTCATTGAATGAAATAATTATAAAAGGTAAATTATGAAGATTACATCCTTAATTTATTAAATTGTTAGTTTATTCTAGTTTTTGTAGTTGTATAACTTATTTATTTTATTACAGTTGTATTTTATGAGAGGAGATGATATTACAATTCGAAATAGCAATTTCACACAAAGACTTTTTCTTTGTTATTTATTCTAAAATATTAGATATTTCCAAGATAATTATTGTAAATTATGTACTGATATATGTGTAAATTATGGAAAATTACGACACTGTCGCTGTGCTATCGTTCTTGTACATTTGTTCTCCATTGCCCTCTTTGAGAGGAAGAAGAAGAAGAGAAGAGAAAGTTCGCTCCGTAAAACTCATTCCGGAGAATTACCAATCATGTTCGAAAAACATTTTCCAGAAATTTTCATAGAAAACTCATTTCAAAACGTATTTCGTATCTTCTAAAAAGCTCATTTTAGAATTTTATTCCAGAAAGCTCTCGTTCTATTCTAAAAAGCTATGTCTAAAATGTTTACGTGTTGAAATCTTGTTTTAAAAGTTTTATTCTAAAAATCTTATTTCAAAAATTATAAAATTTATATTCCAAAAATTCTGAAAAACTGATTTAAAAAATTTCCAAAACAGATAATTTGGAAGTCTCGTTTTATGAACGGTAAAATAGTCATTTTAAAATTTTGGATCTGCGGCAAGAAATTGTGGCGATGCATCCTCCTTAGGGTTGCTTCAGTGTTGGGTTCAATATGACGGGCTTTCCGAGGAAAAGGGTGGAGAGGCAAGGAAGGGGAGGTGTTGTGGTTGAAAGGGAACTAGAATTTGTAGAGAGAAAGACTTGGAAGCGTTGATATATAATATAATTATCAAAATTATATGAATCAAAATGGTAAAATTTGTTGGTACACAGTAGATTACATAAATAGTTGGTTTACTTTAATTCTTGTGTTTAAATTTTTATGCTGACATTTTCTTACGGAAAGTTATCTTTTCAATTTTTGAAAGTGTATATTTTTCAAAGTAGTCCTTGAATGTTGTAGTAATTTAATTAATTAAAAATGGATGCAGGGTACTTGCTATGGACAATCTCAGTGCATATCAGAACAGATTCACGTAACCAGATTATGATCCTCGATTTTCCATTTTGTTCCAAATTCTAACTTTCAAGTATGGCCCTTAAAGGTTTATAGATATTTTGTGTTCAGCAAACTACAAGAAATTCAACTTTAGTTGAAGAATGAAGGTCCAAAAGTATGTTGTTGTAAATGCTTTATATAGTTTAATGTTACATAGAAAATTCCGACCTAATCATACCGCTCCCAATCTTGAGTAAAATTTGCAGATGATGACATTGTTGGGGCATTCAAGCTCCCCATTCCAGAGTCGAAGTGCTCCCACTGGGTTCCCACAGAGACAGTTTTAACAGTGGTGGGTAAAGGGTTGGGGTTGGAGTTTCTTTCCTTCAGAGCATCTACAGTATCTACTAACTTCTGCACACGACGCACCTGTTGACAGGTGAAAAAAATTGATCTTCAGGGCTTCTAAAGAAAATGAAATTATGAATGATTATAAAAAAAATAAAAAATTGGAAATACATCAGTCACCACCATGTATTAAGCACAAAACAATACATTTTTTCACTCCATGACAAGAAAGAGGGTAGAGGGATAGTTTGCAAGAAGAGTATTTGATAAATATACTCGTAGTGACAAAAAATGCACATTAAGTTTCAACTCCACGACATGCATCAACCGTCATTCATACATAATGTAGTATTTCAGTTATATTGATGTTGTGATTGGATCTAGTATAGAGAAAAACAACGATGAGAAGTGTGAGAGTAGATGACATGGTCAGGTGATCTACATACAACATAGATAAAAATCAATAAATTATGATGATATGAGGAGAATTCACAAAGGATTTGGCATAGAACTCAAATTTTTCCATGGTAATTAGGCATATTACAGTACCCTATACAGATAAGCTTGACGGGAAAAGCGGAGAAGGTTGAAGTACAGCCACTATTTTTAGCGACATAAAAATTTGGGTTATAAAACTTAAACTAAAATGGTTGCATGCGGGTATGCAATTACACTCATTCCTAAAACCACCCTTTAACATCACTAAATGTCATTTTTCCCCCAATCCACATCAAATACTTTTCACCTTGATGAGAAAAATATTGTTACTTGACCAGCAACAACCACCGGATTTTTCATAATATATTTTCAGGACTACATTAGGAACTCTCTATGAAACCAGCACAATTTTCTAGTGAGGCTTTTGATTTTACAAAGTGCTTGCTAAGAAATTTCACACGAGATAGAAAATGTGTCAAAAGTCATCTTAGAAATAGAAGTAAATAAAAGTCTCACATACATGGATAGGGTAAGAAAAACTTTTTGATCCACATGCTGGCACAAAATATTGAGCTATATTGCGCCAGTGACAACAACTTATCTATATATAAATGCTGAAATAGGTGCTAATCAACATATTGCAAATGACAAACCAATAGAATTGTTTTTGTGGTTATGGAAATAAGCTCAACAATTAATACAAAGTTAAATTTTCTGCAACACCGTAGATACTCTACCTCAGCTTTTCTCTGCAGCTTTGCTTCACCTTCAGCCTGAATACCATCTAGTTTCAGCAATTGCCTCATAAGCAACTCCGTGCACGTCGAAAATTCTTTGTCAGAAACCCTGGTCCCTGCATCTGCAGCCACTTTCAATACAAATACCTGCAAATCAGATATGCATACCTTATTCTTAGGTCCTGTTATTATTTCTCGGTAAGGGATAATAATACAGGAAACATAAACTCACCCTCTCACCAAGCTCGTCCACATCTGCTCTGACTTCAGCAATAGCTTCAAAAGCCTTTAACATGTCATTATGTTTTCTAATTTCCTCAAGTTTCCATTCTTCACTAGCAGTATTATCCAAAAGCAAAAGCTTTGATTTGTCCATCACACCTTCTGCGTACAAATTCTCTTCATTATACTTTTCTTCTCCTCGGAAGAAGAGTTGCTGCTCTTCAGGCAGTAAACCAGTTTTGTTTGCAAGCAGTTTCTTAACATCCCCTGCCATCGAAGGCTTGGTTAAGAGAAAAACACATACCAATGTCAACGGGACATAAGCTTATGCAGACTTATTTGAGCTTATTAAATTTCCTTGTTTCAGTTTGATGACTATGCACAATATCTCAACTTGGCTTATATCAGAATATTGGCCTATTGAAAACTTACATCAGAAATGACTATGCAGAATATATAACCTTTCCCATAAACTCCAGCTTATTTCAATAAGCTTATTAATGAGTGTTTAATTAAACTACATCATACACATATTCTAGGGCATATACTACTTTTACGCAGCAACTTCTAAGACAACCACTGTTTTTCTGAAATATACTCCAAATTAAGGAACAATCAATGCCATAACACAGGACAATACATCAATCAGTTATGTTAAGAACATATCACAAAAAGAATTTATATAATATGCTTCAGGTCCCAGAACTCTCCAGTTTATCAACACATTCTTCTTATTTTCTCACAAAGTAGAATATTGTCACTGTGTGTGTGAGTATATGCTGAGTCGTCACTCTGGGTATCAACTATGTCTATACCGATAAGAACCCAAATAAGTAACATATAAATAATAAATGATTCCAAAAAAACAGCTGCCAACCAACCACAATCCCAGTAACAGCATCAAGGTTTTTTTATTCAAACCAACAGCAATTGTAACCACATGAGCAGCATTCTGATCTAATTGCAAGGATAACTAGTTACTAACTCACAAACAAACACAATTTAAACTATGAAAGAATTAAACAAAAACAAGAGTAAAATCAGTCAGAACATGCATATTCTCAAAAAACTATAACTCTGTAATCTCATCCCGTGGATTCGCCTCCTTCCCTAATTCATCTGGTTTGGATCTCAAAAAATTGCCTGTTCTAAAACAAAGAACATGTTAATTTCATAAAAAAGACCTAGTTTTCTTTTTCTTGTTTTGCATGAATTTAATCTCTGCTCTCCTCAACCAATCAATCAATTCCTAGCACATATGCATAAAACGAGCCACAGTGGAAAAACTGATCCATAAAAAACGTGAGATATTCTATGCTGTTGACCATATGGCAAGAGCCAAGAAAACTTCTGGAAACTGTACAATGTGCAAAATCCAATGGCTGAGAAGTGTTTGAGAAAAAGAAAGAGAAGATACTAACAGAAAGTGGAGTTAATCGGTAAGGAGAGGTCGTGGTGAGAAGAAGAGTGTGTCACAGTGATCGTCATCATCATCACGTTGATGTTCTTGAAGATGGCGCCGCTATCCTCGGCGGCGGCGCGTCTCTGCACGAACATGCCGCCTGGCCTCATCTCCCACTCCATCTCCGCCGCGGTTCCTGCAGACACCGGTTGTCGTTACTGTCGTCCACTTTCCCCTACCGTTCTCTCTGATCTCTAACTCCACCAACGATGACCGCTCTATTTATATGTTCAGATAAATCTAATGATTCTTTTTACATTAGTAACCAATTTTTGTAATGATATATTTAAATGTTAAGTTTTTATACTTTTTCAAATTTTATTATTTAATTTTTAAATTAAAAAAATTTCTTGCACGATTTTGAGATTATGCAATTTGTTAATCTTTCCGCCAGTTGCCTTTTAAATTAATTAGTAATATTGTGATCTATAAAAAAAGACGTGTGATGCTGTTAACTCTAAATTATACATTTTATTAGTTAATTTTTTGAATTATGAAAATTTTTATCATTTACTTTGTAATTATATGATATTTTTGTTAACTTTTAATTTCGTAAATCATAATTCCAAAAGTATACATATTAATTTATACTATTTTATTAAATGAATGTCATTTTACTAATAGAGGTAAGAGTCAATTAAAAAGGGAAGATAAGTGTTTTATTAATTATTAATTTTAAAAAATTATGACAAGAGGGTATTTGTGATCTCATACTCATATCTACTTAATTGGATAATTTTGTTAAAACGGAAATAAGTTTGGACTATATTCATTAGGAAAAACAATAGGATGGGATGAAGACGAATCTCGTTATTTCATACTCATCTAAATAAAAAAAATCCATAATCATATATTCACTCCTAGGGATGGACCTTAGTTGATCCATGACGGGACCATGACTGTAACGCCATATTTAATTAATAACCCTAATTAAAGGAATGTCACATAGATAATTGAGAGGCAAAGTCCTGGAGTATAATACTACTCCTTACCGTACCCAAGGCACTTAAAATGAAGTACTAAGGCACATCACGATGCCATAGACTAAACCAGATACAAGTTACACAAATAAACATCCAAAGGGCTAGATATTACATGGGCTATAGCCCTAAAGAAAACTCGGACAAAACAAGATCTGATCCAAGATGATCTAGGCAGCGAAATCTCCATCACCCTGACGACCACGGGGAGTTCTCGCATCTGCTCACATCAATAAATTGATGATCATTGCAAAGTGAGAAAACCACACACATAACAATCAAACAAGCAAAAGGTAAGCCAAAGTAGAAAATAGTTTATCATATTGTCACATACACTTTCATAATCCAACATGCAAATGTCAACAGATCATGTTATGACATGCACACAATACACTAAGACTCGAGACACGACTCATCCAGATACATATAATTAGTCGAATTCAGCGGATGCTTGCACTTGTGGTGGCCTTTACTGCTCTACCGAGCTAATTGTTCTAGTGTTTCATCCCTCATACACAAGGTTAGCCCTTAAAGTGTTCTAGGCCTCCTACTACTCTCACCACTTGAGTCAGTATGCTCTATGTGAGACTAAGTGACTCTTTAGAGTGTTAGGATGCAATCCTTACCTTGAATCCTTACTGAATTATATAAATGAGGCACCACCATGAAATCTCACTAACAGGGATCATGAAATTATGTCCTGACCAAATGAGGCACCACCATGAGATCTCACCTAGAGACTCATGGAATTACGCCTTGGCCAAATGAGGCACCACCACGAAACTATCGTGGAATTACGCCCTAATCATACCAACATCATGCTCCATCAATTAATATAGAATCATTTTTCATACCAACACCATGCCACTTTCATAACCAACCATCCCATTTGTTTTTCATGCCAAGATCATACCAACACATCAATTTAGTTCATCACCTTAGATATTTCATGCATATTCACATACCTCATACTTTAAATAGAGCAAATCAGTCAATCATACAATCAATAACAGTCATGTGAGAAAACAATGTGACCTACAACAGGTCTCGCTCAAGCCAGAAGCCTTCGCTCAGGCGAGAGGAGTGCTCTCGCTTAGGCGAGACTACAAACAAGGGTCCTGGGGGTTTCGCGAACTCTTGCTTAGGCGAGGCCATCTCGCCTGAGCGAGATGGTTTTTCGCTCAAAAACTTGGTTTCCCGCCTGAGCGAGTGCTCGAGCGAAAACCCATGGGCAAGCCTTTACTACTCTCGCCTAGGTGAGACGAGCTCACTTGGGCGAAAATAGTAGTTCTCCCTCACTGTTCTTCACCTGTAAAGTCCAAGATTCATCCAAAACAATATACTAAGCATATCCATTTTAAAGCAGGCACCATACAATCACCAGAGATACATAACAAAACCCAAACGCAGGCAAAATATGCTTAAAGTAAGAAACCCTAGCTTCCCTTACCTGAAATAAGATAGTCAAATGACTATAACATTTAAGCGAGTGAGCACGACAATTTTGAGAATGGGTTTGGGAGCTGGAAAATAGTGAAAACAGATTCCAAATGGGTTATCATGGTGAACCCTAGCTAGAATCACAGAAATCAAACTAAATGAGAAGAGTATGGACTGAAAATAACTTACGTGAGTGGAAGAATGGGTTGAACTCACTTGAACTCGAATAAACTCCAAACCCTAGAAGAGGAGCGTTGTTGTTCTAAGAGAGAGTGAGAGGGACTGAAAAGTGCAAAGAATGAGAATGTTAGCTGGGTTAGGGTCTTTGGCTCCCTATGGGCCAGCCCTAGGCCCAACTGATTTGGGCCAGCCCTTAAAAAAAGGGCAGAATAAATAGTGGGCCTTACAATGCCCCCCTCCCAAATTATTTTTCATACATTCCTTATTAAAATTCATAGTATAATTATGTTTTTGCATTAAATATGTTTTTAGTCCTTTAAATTTAGTAAAAATTAAAATTAGTTCCTCTTCGAAATTTTAGTCCAATTTAGTCCTAAACTTTATAAATGTTTGGAGTTAGTCTTTTTAACTAAATTTTGTTAAATTCATTTGACGTTTCAAACGCTTCTCCTAGTAGTAACTCTTCCGTACCAAGTGACGGATCTTCGATCAATATTTTGGGGGTGCCAAACTTTTGGTTGAATTACTTTTTTTATCCATTTTTTCTTTCAAAATGTCAAATTGGTCATTTAGGATATTTTAGTCTCGATTTGGTCTCGATTTTTTAAAAATTGATGCAATTTGATCTTTTTTGTTAAAATTTTTGAAGCAGAGCAAAACTTTTTCATCAAAATTGACATGAGTATTATGTCAATTACACCAACAAAACAAACCATCTTTATTCGCAACTTTATTTTTGATGAAAAAATATTGAACCAATTCAAGAAATTAACAAAAAAATGACAAAAATGCATATTTTTTTAAAAATTGGGACTAAACTGAGACTAAAAAAACTGGAATACCAACTTATTATTTTTGAACAAAAACAAGAATCAAAAGAGTAATTTAAAAATTTTATATAAACTAGTAAAAACATATTATTTACTTCTTTTACACTAATAAAATTATATTTATGTTATTATTATAATTATAAAATAAAATATAAATAATTTTTATAATTTTAATATAAATATTTTTTATTTATAATGATTAAATTTAAAACAATAATCAAATAAAAAATAGTTAATTTAAACAAATAATCATTTAAAAGATAATACTAACAAAATAACTATTTTTATTTAAAAAATATTTAAAAGGTAAAATTAAAAAATAAATATGGACAACAAAAGGAAAATATTTTTTCATATATATATATATATATATATATATATATATAAATTTATAAAATTTTAATAAAATATCAAATATATAAAATATATTAAAAATATTAAAATTTTTAAAAATATATCAAAAATTATATATTAAATATATAAATGTGAAAAAAATGGGCGGGCCATGGCCCCCTTAGTCCCTCTTAAGGTCTGTCAGTGTCCGTACCCTACCCGCTAGATAAATATTCATCATTTATCCGTACCTATATTCGTAGAATATCCGTTATGCGGGTACCCGCATAATTTTTTAATATCCACAACTACGCGCGAGTATTTACAAAAGAATAAAAATAAATATTTAACAACATATTTTAATCACAAATTCAAATGAAATACAATAAATAACATTCATAAATTTCAAACAAAGTCCAAATAACCCATTTAAATATTGTTGAATGACAGTTTATAAAGAAATGAATTTTTTAAAAATTGATTGATAAAAAAATAACTCATTCATAATCAATATGTTAATATTTTAATCATATTTTTTTTAATTCAAATTAGAGTATAATGAGTACGGGTATGCATGGGTACGAATACTATGATACCCGTACCCGTCTCGTTAACATGCGGGTATAAAAAATATACGTATCTGTTACTCGTGGGTATCCATGTACAATATCAATTTCCTACCCATTGTAGGTTTTATTGCGGATACCCGCGAGTTCAGATTTTTTTTACATCCCTATACCCATATCTAATTAATGAGGAGTTTCATTGTCAAAACGGGGACAAGTTCGAACAATACCCACGATGCGGGTTTATTTGCCATCCCTGGCTGACATTGAAGTGAGAAAGTGTCAAACAATTTAAATAACTCAAATGGTAACATGAAATGTGTTTGATGCGTAAAAAAAAATTAATGTAATTAGGTTAAAAGAACTATATTCATTTATTTCTAAAGTTTGGGATTAAAATATATCCAAGTTTCAAGTTTTGGACAATGATGAATTTCAATTCCGCGTCAAAGTTCAGGACTAGAAAAAGACTTAACCCTACAAGTTATAATACACTCCTTTAACAACATTCCACACAAAGATTAAACTAATAACAATTGAAATTTAGTGTAAACCTTTTATTTATTGAACTTCAATCTATGTTGGATGATGATAAATAAAATAAGATTCAAGACAATGACATTAAATTATTATATTATAGTAATTAAAATATCTTTATACAATTACGATGATAAAATTGCCCTTATGATAATGAGTTAAAAAATAAAAATGATTATATAAAAATCATTAAAACAATATTCAACATAATAAAAATAAGCAACAAATAAAAATGTTAAAAATGATCAAATGTGTGTCTTACAAAGAATTTGATACAACATTCAACTAAATTGCATAAGAAAAACAAAAATAGTTAAAAATGACTAAATGTGTGTCTTACAAACAATTTGATACATTATTCAACTAAATCGCATAAGAAAAATAAATGTATAATTAAAGGTGCGATAAGATGAATATTACCTTGAAGATCTATGAAAAACCCTTCATATACCAAACTCGTTAAAATGTAAAAAGATAATGAAATCTATTTTAGCAAACTAAAATTCTTCAAATAAAATAAAAATTAAGAATCAAAGAGAACAAAAAGATAAATTTTTTTATATTACCTACTAAATAAAGAATTTAAGTGGTTCAACACTTGAAATTGAGAGTCGAATATTTTATTTAAAAAAAAATATATTCAAATAGGAAACATAACAATTATTAATGTAATTGATAACACATAATTTGAAAATAACCTTTTGATCAGAGGAAAAATAGCATGGAGATGTGAGTATAAAACAAATCTAACAATTAAAAGAGATAGAAAAAGTTATACAGCGAAAGAATTTTTTTATAAATATAAAAATTGAGAATATATATATATATATATATATATATATATATATATATATATATAGGTTAAATCATTCCACAGGTCCCCATTTTTGTAGTGAAATCTCAAGTAGGTCCCCCCATTTTTATTTGACTCAATTGAATCCCTATTTTTGAAAATTCGTTGCAATTGGTTCCTTTCCGTTAGTTGACCGTTACTGGTGCTAATTATGTGCCACGTGTCAGCATGTGGTTTTTTTGACTTTTTTTTAATTTTTATTTTTTTTTATAATTTTTTTTAAAAAAAAATTAAAATTGCCACGTGTCAATCTGACATTGTGCCACGTGGCAGAGACAGTGTGATGTGGCAGTGGCAGTGCCACGTGTCAATATTGAATATGAAAAGTCTCAATATAGTCCCTGTATTTATTATTTTGTCTCAATTTGGTCCCAATTTTTT
>Ga0214545_1012193_pt1 | contig 11380 bp, 2 predicted proteins | sample CNSS4metaG_FD_160064 | JGI IMG/M metagenome (GOLD analysis project Ga0214545, IMG submission 160064) | Root nodule microbial communities from cowpea collected in UCLA plant growth center, Los Angeles, California, USA - CNSS4 | ecosystem: Host-associated > Plants > Roots > Nodule | place: USA... | reverse complement strand
GTATATACATATTTAATATATATATATATATATATATATATATATATATATATATATATATATATTACAATTTTAGAAAAATTCTACTTAACTTGCCTGAAAACTTTTTAAATAATATTAATTGATGCCCCTTAATTTTACATAAATGCCCATCTAAAATAAAACTTATACCTTTTATTTTATTTATATTTACACTTATATAAACTTATATGTAAATATAATGAGTTAATAAGGCCATTCATGGATTTTATAATTGTTTATATCATATCAAATAATAGAGTCATGATATAGTTATTAATTTAATTTCCATGGTTCTTATGTGTTCCATTATTTTAATTAATTCTTTTAATGTTGTTACAATGTAAAAAATGTAAAGACTAATACTTTAATAACTTTTTATTCATATTTTAAACTTTTAAAATTTAAATTTTATATCACACCGGATTTTGTTGTAAGACTCGTATATTCAAGGTTAATATGACTCTTGCATTAACCATGCTATTATTTAATTTTTATATCGAAACAATATTTCTCAAAAAAAAACTTTTTAGTAAGAGAATCATTAATTATGTGTTATTTTAATATTAAACGATGAACATATTTATTATTATTATTAAAACAATGAATATTTATTATAAAATTAATATATATATATATATATATATATATATATATATATATAATTGTCATTTATCAACAAGGTAACTACAATTTTGGCTTGGATTATTTGTAGTATTGTGATTAATAGAAAAGATGAGCAAAAGTTTATTTTCATCTGCATTTTCTGGAAATCTTTAGAGTTTCATGCAAATCTAGATACGAATACTCAGAGAAAAAAAAAAGAGTTGAACTATTCTGACATCAATAGTTGAAATTATTATTATTATTATTATTATTATTATTATTATTATTATTATTATTATTATTATTATTATTATTATCTTATATGAAATTACAATATTATGCGATTTTATGAACCAGTTAAACTAACATCAAGTACAGCAGCAAATAAATTGAGAAAGCAAAGTTCATATTAATTAATGTATAAAAACTCAATTGAATAGTTTTATTTCTATATTATATCAATGCATTCTTAAATCTGATTCAGCCTACACATTATTACAACACGTGGTTTCAAAATTATTTGTTGTATTGATTGACTGGTTTGTCATATTTAATAATATTTATATTAACTTGTAAGAATAAGTGTGTTTGGATTACCAAGTGATTTTGAAGGACCGAAAAATTAAAGAAATAAAGAGAGAAAAAAAAAAGTAAGAACATTTGAGGAAAGATAATAAAAATACAGATAAATGAGGAGGAAATTTATAAAAAAATGTTAATGATTTGATTGATATATTTATAAAACAAAATTTTTAAAATAATTTAATGTAAAAAGTGTTTTTTAAAAAAGAGATTTCAAGTTAAAATATATTAAAGAAATTATCAAAATTAAAAAAATGACTTATTTTATTTATTGTTTTAACATTTTAATATTAATTATTTTCATTGTGTGAAAAAAAAAGGAGAGAAGACTAAATATAGTAAATATAATCTGCTCACATTATTTAGATTAAAAGTAATATAATAACAATAATAATAATAAATAAATAAATAATAATAATAAATAAATAAATAATAATAATAATAATAATAATAATAATAATAATGATGATGATGATGACTACTTAAAGAAATTACATAACTAAAAAAAATCTGCCTTAACTGAGTCCAGTCTCTAAATTTTTTATTTCAAGTATGAAAAAAAATCATATAAAATGTACTTTAATCTATTAAACAAGGAGTGGAACTGGATTCAATAGTTTAGTAGATGTGGTGAACTTCACCAAATAAAAAGTATACGGAAAAAGTGGGTGCCAATGAACTTGTTTTTCTTTGTATTTTTAAATAATTAAAAGTGAAACAAGGATAAATTAACACAATGTAATTGTTTGAAGGACTAAATTTCCTAAACAAACCATACAATAAAATTTAAAAAATAAAACTAATCTCAACCCAATTTGTGGTCTCTCATTTGTTCTTCTGGGTTCAGGAAAGTTTCCTTTTTTTTTTTATTTCCAACAGCTACAATTATTGATTAGCAATTTATAGAAATCATTTGTATTCAATTAAGGCATGATTTGGCCAATTCCTTCTCTTCAACCAGCTCTTGTGCCGTTTTGTCCATCTTATCCCTTGAGAACTCATCAATCTTCAGATCTGCCAAAAACATCATTGACATCATCAAAAAAACCATGAAATAATCAGTGACATTCTATCTTTTCACAAATTTTGATCCTTTAAAGGGTGTTCCAAAAAGGATCATGTTTGATATCTCAAAAGAGTGTGTTATTGATATTTTTTGCAGAAAAAGTTTAGCATAACATAAGTTTGTTGTGGTTAGGTTGACACAGTGAAAAGTTTTCTGAATCCATAGGTTTGAAAGAACACGAAGAAGAAGAAGAAGAAGAAGAAAATGTACCCTTAACAATGGTCCATTCTCCTTTCTCACAAGTAACAGGGAAAGAGTATATGAGGCCAGGTTGAACACCATAAGATCCATCAGAATACACTCCCATTGATACCCATGATTCCTGAAATCAATGCAAATGCAACAAAAGGTGAAACACACATACATGTAAAGAGGTTGTAACAGCTTGCATAGGGTGAAATTCTGCTTATGATAAAAAAGAACCAACCTTAGGAGTTCCTAGAACCCAATCACGAATGTGATCACATGCAGAACTTGCTGCAGATAATGCACTAGACAGCTTTCTGGCTTTAATAATGGCAGCCCCACGTTGCTGAACAGTGGTGATGAACTCACTGTTTAGCCTACACAAATCATAAACAAAATCACTTTCTTAATGAAAGGAAAGGACATGTCTATGGAATGATAGATACTGCAGAATCTTTGATATATGTGTTTCTTTTCTTATCCAAATTGAAGTTTTATTTCAATGATATATCTGAGATCCAACCGCGACTAGAAATAAGATCAATTCAGTTCACAAAAGTCGGTTTTGTAAAATTGAATCAGATATAAAACTCACCTTTTAATGTGATATTATAATCTTCCTCAACAAGATTTGTTAGAACTTTATGTTTGTGATGTGTAATAAATGTGTTGATTTATAACTAAAACATGGTAATGACATGATGTTGCATCTATGAATATCAAACTCAAATGAACACAAGTAAATCAAAACCAAAGGGAGTTAGACACTGAGGGTTTGAGAATGAGGTACCAGTTATCATCAGCAACTAATTCTCTGACTGGCTTCTGTGCGCCATTGGCAGTGACTGTGGCATGGTTGACATCTGGATATTGGGTTGAGGAGTGATTGCCCCAAATGATGACATTTTTCACATCACTGACATGAACATTGAGTCTCTCAGAGATTTGGCCTAAGGCTCTATTGTGATCAAGTCTTGTAAGACAGGTGATGTTTTTGTCAGGGATTGAAGGAGCAAACTCTTTCAAAATGAGAGCATTGGTGTTTGCTGGATTGGCAACTACCAGCACCTGCATCAATAACAGTGATTACCAATTTTGAGTACCTTTTTGGATTAGATAAAACATTCTGTACTAAATTCTACCACTAACTTGTTTTACAGTAAAAACATCCCAAAATAGTTCATCTGAACACACACTACTGTTGATTGATATTCAGGAAGCTGGCTCATTCATTCAAGAAACCAGAAGTGTCAGATTAAAAATTGTTATAACAGAAAGTTGTACAAGAACCAAGTACAGATGAAGATCAGGTAAAAAAGTGGGTGATGTGATTGCCATGCTTTGAATGTCACACATTCATGTAAGTATGAAACAATGTCATGATGCCATTTTTTTTCAAAATTAAACTCCAAAGAGGGTGAGAAAGTGGTTTCTGTCTATCTAACCTTACAATCTGCAGCAGCATTTTGCTCCAGTGCTGAAGCTTGAGCCTTGTAAATTGACACATTTTTAGACATCACATCTTTTCTTTCCATTCCTTCCTTCCGGGGGAATCCACCCACCATCACAGCAATGTTCACATTCTTGCAAGCTTCAACAACATCAGTAGTAGCAACAACACCTATTGCATTTATATGCAAACCCAATGAATACTATGAGATGTCACAGAAGAAAACTCATCATGTGAAAAGGGTTAAATATATTCTTGGTGATTATTCTATTCAATCATCTGCTATAGAGGTATAGTTTCATACATTTTTTGAAGTGATGTATAAATGTTTGCTTCTAATTCCTATCAAATGTTTGAAAACAGATTATAATGTAAGAGTTGTACTCAGGTTAGCATTAACTTTGAAAACATGCCTTTAAGAAGCGGAAAAGCAGCATCAACCAGCTCCATCTTCACCCCTTTCAAGGCCTCTGCTGCTGGTTCAATGTCAAGCATGTGCAGAATCACAGGCTGATCTGGGCCCAGCATTGCCCCTCTTGCAATCATTGGAACAAGTGCATATCCAATTTGCCCTGTTATTCAACCAAACCAAAATTAAAAGTTGCATGCCAATGAAGTTAAAAAAACTAATGCTGCAACCAAATTTTCCTACTCCAAATTTTCAATTATTCTTGTGAACATACAGTCTCATATTTTCAATGAGTTTCAGATTCTGCACTAGAACTAGTCCAGTAAGAAAACAGTGTATGCAATGTAACTGAATTCATTCAACATAAACATTCACACAAAATAGAAAAAAACACTGCACATCTGATTAGTTCTGTTTCAAATCTATGACCAAAAACAGTTACAAGAGTTAAAAATAAGAGCTCAATGTATTAACTTTGAATAGAAACAAATACTTCTAGTTTAGAATATAAATTGCATTGAAATAAAAACGCTAAAAGAAGATTTTAAAAAAGGGTTGTCATTACAATTTCAATCACTAAATCAATGTTTGTGGCAGTAATAATGATCATGTAAGTCACATTTTTGTCTTCAGTTTCTCACAATACCAAAGAACGAGACAAAACCTTGATCATAATTACTGCTTAAAACTCTGTCAAAGATATGCAGATAGAAAACACATCATACGAAAATTTGAGAAACGAGAAGACTAAATCATTCATGCCTGCAGCACCAGTGACCAATACTGTGATTGGTTCCTTCTCTTCCTTGAGAAGACCAAACATGTATCTAACAATCTTGCAAAACAAAATAACACAAAGCAAAACAAGAAGAATTTTCTTAAGAAATGTGTAGTCCTGAGTGTCCCATGCTAATGCTTCCAATTCCATGATCGGTTTGTGTTTGTGTTAATACCCAAACCAAGGGACACAAACACAAACACAGTCTCCTTCATTGCCCTTTTATACAATGTAACATAAATTTAAAATTGAAGAATCCATGCACATGTGACATTCCTCTGTAGCAAGACAATCATATACCATAACAGAGTCCACAAGAAATTAAAGTGCAAGGGAATCAATCATCATCACCTTAGCAGCAAAGAAAGGAACATTTTTTCAAAGTTTGATCTATACAATAAACATTATAATATTTTCACATGTCACATTTTTCTTAGATGTCAAACCAGCAAAGAATGATTTTTTATTATATAAAATGTTTAAAAAAAAAACACAGCTATGAATGGATTCTATTGATGTAAGAAATTGGTTTTGAAATTACCAGCAGCTCCAGTGACAAGAACTCTAACTGGATCAGTGGCCACCATTTTTGATTTGGAGTGAGATTCTAGAAAGAAAGCAATGGAAACTTCACAGTTGCAGAGTTAAAAGTTGATTGTGTATATATATAAGTGAAAAAATAGTGACAAAAAGTGAAAGAAAAATAGATAAATAAAAGCTAGTGAGTAAAATAATACCGAAACAGTTAGAGGAATTAGCAATTTTGTAAGGAAAGAAAAGAAAAAGTCTTTATTTTTTTTCTGCATGTAATATTGATAATTAATAAATGTATAAAGTATATATATGTGCTCTTTAAAATATTTAATTTTGTAATTATTTTTTATCTCTTAATTTTGAAGGCATAGCTATTGATTTTTAGTCTATCTAGATCAATTTTTTTTCTTTTGTAAAACGCTGTCTACATTATTTGAGGTATATAAATCTAGAATGATACAAATATTTGTATTCATAATAATTTAAGGATTAAATAATTTTTTGGTATGTATAAAAAGAATACCATACTGAAATTGTTCTTTTACCATAAATTTCAGTGTTCTATACTAAACATTATTGAATAAGCAAATTTAGTCATGGTATTGACTTTGTTACTTTTTTGAATAAACTGTATATTTAAAAAAAAAAATTGGTAATTTTTTTTAATATAGTAATATATATATTTTTAGGTTGTATTTATTTATTTATTTATTTATACATATGTATTCATATTTTACTTTTAATAATTACGACATATACCATGTATAATGCGTGTATATTATTTTGAATATAATTTTAAAATTGTTATTTAATTCTATTTCTATTTAATTAGATAAAAAAAAACACGTAATATTTTTAAAATATACCACTTTATATAAATTAAAAGGTAAATTGACTTATTTACATGAATTAATGAACACCCACATTGTTGATAAAAATTACAATAACGATATATTTTTAATATCTATGATTTGGAAAATGCTTGTTGACTTTTAATTTTAGCAAGTTTGTTTATATTAGTGTCCACTATAATATAATAGAAATAAAATGGTTAATTATATACAAAATTAATTATAATAAAAAAAGAATTTCACAAGTTATTAATATTTTTTATATTTATGATTAGGTAGAAATTATTCTTGTATAATCTAGAATAATCTATGATATCTATACCTTTTTACTAATATTTATACTTCTATACTAATATATAAGTTAATTCTTCATTTTGGTGTTCAATTTTTTTTTTCATTTTCTAATGTTATCATTAATTATTTGTTTTAAGTGATTTTTAAAAATTTGATCCTATTTTTTATTTGGCCATTTTTAAATTTAATCATTTTTTAAAATTAAAATAACTTGTTGTGATAAAAAAGTTACCTACAAAAATAATAAAAATTATCCATAATAAATTACAAACAAAAATTACCTATAATAAAAAGGTGAAGACACGTGTTATGTGTTTTCACCGATATATATCATATTTTTTTGTGTGTAGATATTGAATTAAAAAATAAATAATCTGATCATTTAATATAAAAAAATTATCTTAAAATCTGATTAAATAATTGTACTAACATTTTTTAAAGTTTAATTAATTTATTCGATAAATTTCTTTTGTAATTAAATTAGAATAATTATTTATAATAAAAAGTACTTATAAAATAAATATTTATAATAGAATTGTGAAAAAAAATTATATTTGCTTTTATAATTATGATTAATGATAAAAAAATAAATTTAGATACCCATAGGATAATGTATAGTTAAATGGTATTGTAAAAAGTATATTTACTTTCGTACTTAAAAGTTAGTCTTTAGATAAGTCTCGAAACTCAGAAAAGAAAAAGATATTTAAAAGACAATTACATATTTCTTGTCAATTAATATATTTTGATACGGTATATTTATAAATAATTAATTAACAACTGAAATTTGTGGAAGGAAAAATAAATTTCACTTTACAAATTATAACATTGAATCCCTAAAGAAAACTATATGATTGGTAAATTTTAAAGTCTAGGGTTTTTCGTAAGTGGCACCGAAGAACACCAACGCAACAGAAGGAACGTAAAGAGATTCTGATTCAGCGGCTCGGAGAAAGACACAAACGCAAGAAGAGAAAGGTAAAGAAGGAAGCAAAAAAGAGTAAGGCATGTATTTCATATATTAATTGTTTTTGTACAATATTTTTTTTTGTATTAATTTCGGTATTTGATTTTTTATTTTCCTTTCTTCTGTGTTTATTTTAGGCTCTGCAAATTTCAATGGCGGATTTGGAGGGTGCAGAAGGTTACAGGCCTTCTGCAGAATACGTGGAAGACAGCAATGAAGCTCTGATCGACTTGACTGACTCAACTGAACTTTTGTTTCTTAAGTTGCCTTCTTCCAATGTAAGTTTCTCCTTTATGCCTTTGTTTGGTTATTTGTTTTGAACGGAATCTGAACTGCTGATACCAACTAAATGAAAAAGAAAAATCACTAAGGATTGATATTGTTGTTCATCACGAAGTGGAAAATCAAGTGTAGTATCAAACAAATTTAAAAATAAAAGTGAGTAAATTGACTTCAGTTTTCAAACAATTAGGTTTCTTTTTTTTCTTTTTTTATCAAGCCTATCTACTAAGCGGAGTTTTAATTGTGTTAGATTCTGATTGGTGATTAAAAATTCCCGTGTATGTTTCGTGTTAATTTTGTTGTGCTAGCTCTCATTAAGGAGTGTGGAAAAATACATTTCTGTGTATTACCTCTATTCATTTGCTTACATTTATCCCCTTACTTTATTATAGGAGACTGGTCAATTTTATAACTTTTTAAGGTTGAGTTCTATTCAAATGAGCTGGTATGTGTATTGGCGGTGTTTCCTTCCATCTAGGAGTTAGATGGTGGAAGAGCCCTGCTTGGTGTTGTGTTAATTATTGCCATTGTTGTCTTGCTTGATGTGTGTATGATGTTGTCCAGGATTTTTTGTCTGACATACATGGAAAGAAATTGTCTCTCACACTTCATAATGATGGTAAAGTAGCCCGCTTTGAGGGTTCATCAGGTAAATAAAATTATTCATCTGTGCCACGACCTATTTTTTTCAACTTAAATTTCTGCATAATTGATCTCTAAATTGGTGCTTTTCTTCTTTTTGTGTGTGTTGTAGATGAATATGATTGCTTTCTGCGAGTGCCTTAATTTTCATTTTATGTTGGCAGGTAAGGTATATGATTTTGTAAGCTTTTTCGGTCAGGAACCAGACGAAACAGTTTTTGTTTCCTCTACAGAACCAAAAATTGGTAAGTATCCATAGATTTTGGTTTTTGTTTGAGAATTGTTGTGGCTCACAAAAAGCAAGAGCTTTGTTGTTACTATTATTTGAGGTAGAATCTCAAGTTACAAGAACATGTAGGATGGGACCATGACTAATCTTTGTTCTTTGGTTATTTCAATGTAAGAATTATTTGAGAGTTATCACAGCTCTCCAAGAGAGCTTTATTGTTAGTTACTATAATTTGAGGTAAAATCTCAAGTCATTAGAACATGTAAGTTGGGCTGGTGCTTGGTTCTACATCAAAAGTTGTCTGAGTAAATAGCCTTTACAATGGTGTTGGATTGGATGTACTTGCTGCAACATCCCTGAGTTAGTACCTCAAGTATATCTTCTTTTTTTTTTCCTAATATAGTCATAGTTAATGAGTCGTGATAGTAAGAGTTCATTTGCTCCACATTCTTTTCTTCTTTTAAAAATCACTTCCAAAAGGTTCCGGTGTGTTTGTTTAACCTTCTAAAAACTTTTCTTTGTCACTTTGTTTAATAGCACTTTTAATTCTTACAGGTTTTTAATTTTGTAGCCTTTGAATTCAAGCATTAAGAGAAGTTATTTATTTCGCTTTACTGCAGCAAAGATTTCGATGCGAGTTTCAACCGTCCATTACCCTGATCCTAAAGAACTTGAGAACCTCAATTCAACCAACGTAAGACATGCACATCGACATTCTTCTGGAATCACAGGGACAACTTCATCTCGATACTTTCCTATGCAAAGTGGTGGACGTGCAGCTTCATCAAAAGGTAGCAGACAGAAAAGCTCTTTGTCTGAATATACTGAGCCATCAAGTATTTCAAAAAAAAGACACGAGTCTAATTCTAAATCTAAATCTAAATCTAAATTCAACTTGTCTGAGGTCTCACATGGTCACAGCAGTGGCATTTCCTCTATGTCCCCAGAATATTCTCATGAAGGAAAACCAAAGAGAAGAAAACTTACGGAATAACTATATAGGAAAGAATAGGGCAAGAGTTCTATGTTGTAAAAGGATGATGAATTTACGTTGTATTTTCTGTGGCTACCATTTTCCTCTATTTTTCAAATTGTCATTTGCTTCAGTTTCACAATGTTCACTAATTGAAGGACCTTTCTTTTCTAATTTTTATGTCTTATCTTTGTGTACTAATTCAGTTGTGTTCTTCCTATGGTTGGATTGTTTTGGTCCTAATAATGTTTTTGAAACCCTGCTGGCATCACATCGTTAGGGCCTTTGTTGTCAAAAGCCTTTGTTGTCAAAAGTGGACTGAATGAAATTTTGATAAAATTGTATTGTTTTTTACAAAGGAAGAAATAGGAGAGAAAATACATGTGAAGGGGTTAAAGAATAGTGAAGGTAATATTTTGGAAATTACGTTTCTGGAACTAATTTCCAAAATATAAAATAAAACAAAAAAGAGAAAGAATGTCAACAGGGAAAAATACGTGAATTCATGAACCTAAAATTTAAAGTTAGGCATCGTAGAATTCTGCAGGGCTTTCTTTCAGACGTTGTAAGTGCATATTAGGCTTATAAAAAATGGATGATTATTTTCAGTTTTTAATAAAATTTAATTTATTATTTTGAAATAAAGCATATCAATATTTGTATTTATGACGGATAAAAAGATGCTTATTGAAAATGTAATATATTTATTATTTGCAATATAAATCATACATGTTAAAATAATTTATTAAAAAATGAAGGAAAAAAGAAAAAAACAAGACAGGCCAATAGTGGAAGGGTTTTAGGCCAATATGCTCAAGTTTTTGGACCGAACACTCATTGCTCTTCGCTCTTCTTCATCATTAAAGGATTTTAGGCCAATATGCTCCAATTCACCTGTTTTTTTTTTTTTTTTTTTTTTTTCTTGGATAAATTAAAATTAATGGATCAAAATAACTCATTCATTTAGTTTTAATCTAAATAGTTTTAAAAGTATTGTGTTGCTTTATTTATCTGTTGAATGATGATGAATCTCTCCTTAATGATACAATGTGCCTTGATCTTGAGGATTAGTCTATAAGTGAAAAAATTGAAGATCAAAAACCCTTTCTTTTCTTTTATTCAATTTACAGTGCAATGCAAGACTTTTAGAAGATACAATACAAACTGAAACTAAGATTGAGGGAAAAAGTTATGGTAAAATATAAGTATCATTATAAAACCTAAATCTTCCAACTTCCAACAGTAACAGATTTGAATTTTGTTGCTCTAAATATTTATGTTTTGTCAATCTCCTCAGCCTTCTGAACTCTTTCGGTATTCTCCAGTAACTGACGTGCTATTTTTAGCTTGCCACACTTCTGAAACACCTGTTCAAAAATGTCTCTAGCATAAGCTGACAAAGGAATACCCTTTTCCAGCATTGATTTCACTTTCTCATAAGCAGCATCTAGTTCACCTCCTCTGCACAACTTCTGCAACTTCTGGTTCTCCAATTTTCTATCCAATTTAACAC
>Ga0214545_1012183_pt1 | contig 11390 bp, 7 predicted proteins | sample CNSS4metaG_FD_160064 | JGI IMG/M metagenome (GOLD analysis project Ga0214545, IMG submission 160064) | Root nodule microbial communities from cowpea collected in UCLA plant growth center, Los Angeles, California, USA - CNSS4 | ecosystem: Host-associated > Plants > Roots > Nodule | place: USA... | reverse complement strand
TCTTTTTATCTTTTAAATTTTATTTCTATCTTTGTTTATCTTAATCCCCTATATTTTTTATTTTATTTGACTAACTCATTTGTATAGTTTTATAAGAACTAATTTGTTAAAAATCAATTCCGTGTTCATTGGGAGACGACTTAGGGTTACTTTACCCTTTCTATTTTCTTCCCTACTATCTTAGCAATACTGAAGTTACCATAGTTTAGTAGTATTAATTTGATCGCGTCAACGACAACGTTATCAACGAGGCACCCCTATTCGATGAATAAAAAGAAGGGTTCCCTACTTTACGACTCTATGTGTTTTTAACTCTTGTTTAATTCGTTAAAGTTCCCCACCCTTACCCTAAGTAAGCGGCCTGGGTCGAACACCCTTATCTCATGTTTAATTCGTTAAAGTTCCCCACCCTTACCCCATGTAAGCGGCCTGGGTCGAACACCCTTATCTCATGTTTAATTTGTTAAAGTTCCCCAACCTTACCACAAGTAAGCGGCCTGGGTCGAACACCCTTAACTCATGTTTAATTCGTTTAAGTTCCCCACCTTTACCACAAGTAAGCGGCCTGGGTCGAACACCCTTAACTCTTGCTTAATTCGTTAAAGTTCCCCACCCTTACCCAAAGTAAGCGGCCTAGGTCGAACACCCTTAACTCATGTTTAATTCGTTAAAGTTCCCCACCCTTACCCCAAGTAAGCGGCCTGGGTCGAACACCCTTATCTCATGTTTAATTCGTTAAAGTTCCCCACCCTTACCCCAAGTAAGCGGCCTGGGCCGAACACCCTTATCTCATGTTTAATTCGTTAAAGTTCCCCACCCTTACCACAAGTAAGCGGCCTGGGTCGAACACCCTTAACTCATGTTTAATTCGTTTAAGTTCCCCACCCTTACTACAAGTAATCGGCTTGGGTCGAACACCCTTATCTCATGTTTAATTCGTTAAAGTTCCCCACCCTTACCATAAGTAAACGGCCTAGGTCGAACACCCTTAACATATAATCGATTGCATCACACATACACCACATATCATCAAAACCCGACATACACAATAACATACACAACCTTAATCACATTTAAACATAAGTGCAAGAATGTACCAATGTAACGTAATGTACCAAATATTACAAACATAGGCTCAAATAATATTCTCAAATCAATTAAAACTGAGATCCTATTCTGCTGCATCAGGTGCCACCTCCTCGGGATCGCCCGCTCCTTTCTCCTCCTCTACTGCCTTCTCCTCCGCCCCCTCATCTGTACTACTCTCGTCCTCCCTGACCAGCTTGCCGTCAACAACATCCTTATTCACATCAAACTTTGAATCTGTAATGTCCACATCCTGATGGAAGAAGGCCGCCTACCGCAATTCCTTCCCAAAGCCATTGATGTGCTCCTGAATGATGCTATTCTTCAGATCATCAAGCTCACCAGCAGCTCCATCATACTTGTCCTTCAAGTCATCGTAGTCCTCCTCCAATTCCGCTATCCGTTTATTCAACTTTTCTTCAGAGTCCAAGCAACGAACCCTCCATGTTGCCAGCCTTTTCCTCTTTGCTTCCCAACTCTCCTTTGCCTTCTCCAATGCAGCCTTCTCCTCCTCCAGTTTATCCACCTTACCCTGCAACTCCTCCACCTTTTCCCGGCCACCCTCCTTCACTTCCCTCCTATAAAGCGACCCCACACGCCGGCTCAAAACTAATGCCTTACTCCCAAATTCGACCATTGTTCTCACAATGTGCTCCGCGTCCATGTTGTGAATAAAATTTACAACGGTATCCGGGAGGGTGATTGAAATATCCTTCCTCACGGATATCTCCGGCAACTCGATCAACCCAGCTTCTGGCCCCTTCTCCCCACTAGCTGACCCCGCCCCGCTAGCCGTTCCAAGCAGAGCCGCCCTTATCTTCTTCACATCTTTTCCCTTCCCGGGTCGAGACGGAAGCTCAACCTTCCTTTTCGTCCCACCGTGCACGTGCACCTCCACCACCGATTCTTATAAGTTGGGAACATCAACCTTCCCAGCCGCCTTGGCCTTAGCGGCCATTTCCTTCCTCAACGTTTGAAAGAGTGCCAGATACTTCTTTCCAGACTGCGCCATATGCCCTACAATGATACATCACAACTCGGATCAAAACAACTTAGTATTATTAACACAGCTTAAGTAATAAACAGATACCTTCGATATCTATTATCGGGTGCACCGAATTATAAACCCTAACTAGGCCCTTAGTGGGCAACTTATCGACAAACTTCAACAAGGTCTCCACAACCTCCTTATCACCAACCGACAATTCATCCATCCCCATGTCCTTATACCGAGAAAGATTGTTTGTCCAACTCAAAGGGAACTTGGGACTTCCGTCTGCGTTCAAAAAATAAGCTTTTCCTCCTTCCTTGACGACGACCTTGAAGTACCCATCCTTGAAATGCTTGAAAGATTGGGAGAAAGCATCCAGTCTGCTGATGCTGAGGCGACTAATCAAAGAGAGCCAAGTAGCCGGCCGCCAAGGTTTGGTGTCGTAAAAATACAAGAAAGCATAGGGAGTGGGCTCCAAATATAAGGACTGGCACAAAATGTGGAAAGCCTGCAAGTAGGCCCAACTATTCGGATGTAGCTGGGTAGGTGCCACATTCCACGCCCGCAACACACCCATAGTGAAATCGTCTAAAGGCAATCGCACATGAAGCTGAGAAAAGTGGCACATATACATGTAGAAGATTTTCTCGGTAGCCCCCTCCTGCCCATGGCATACCCGGTCAATAGCACTCACCCTTTCTAGCGAAACAATGTCCCCACTGACACCCTTGGAGATGACGGGCGTGCAGTTTAGCAGAGAGTTCAGCAGGCGGGACCATCTGAATAAAGATGATTGGTCACGAACGTTAGCAGCAGCCCACCAATAGCCGCCTTTCGCCGGCCAGTTGCTCTCCTCCAACTCTTCGGGGGGATCGTCTCGAACCTCCCTCACAACCTCCATTGGCATCCCGCTCGTAACAACTCCAGAACTCGTACCCTCTCCGCCAAGTTGCCTATCCTTACTTCTATCTGACTCCGTACTTTCACTACTACTAGATGTAGACACGCTACCACTACTAGACATACCTGGTTTTGTTTTTTACGAGAAGATGTCGGTCGAAATTGAGGACTAGTCGGATAGTATTACGCGCACAAGATCTCTGAATTCAGAACTCTCGCAAATGAAACAAGTAACCCCTCTTCTGTTTTCAAACCCATATTTATAGTCCACGATCCCAAACGATGAAACTCTTCCCGCCAAAATAATACCTCAGACCAATCAACACCATCATTGCGAAGGATATGACACTTCAAAACGACGGCGCCAAAACTTTTTCAATTTAACCACTGATGCCCCTTCACCTACTGACGGTTACCACCTTTTAGCCTTAACACTGTTCACCACACTTAAAGGCTGGGGGACTAGTGTACCACACCTAACCAAACTCGACCATATAAGCAAACAATGTGTATATCAAGGCAGCCAAGAATCTAGCCTAGGGCGAGTTAGCCTAACTTGTATCGGTTTTAACCTATACATCTGAAGGAATGACCTACACCTCGTATAACCAATATAAGTCGTCAAGGTAGGTAGCCGGTCAGGGCCGCCTAACCCAGGTCGACAACTCTAAAAGACAGTAAAATAGAAGCCCCCATCTCCAATAGGCCTTAAGGGCCTAGGTTGGGGCCCAGGCCCACTCATGGCCCAAGCTAGGACCCAAGTCAAGGCCCGACCCATGGGATAACCAAGCATCATTAATGCTCTATAAATACGAGTGGACCCCAGTAATTAAAGGTACGCATTCATTAATCACTGATTTGACTCTCTAAGAGCTTTGACTTACTTGAGCTTCGGAGACTCTTCTGCAGGTAACCCCTCTTGGGTTCAAGCTGACATGTATCGACCGGGAAGAGGCCAACTGAGGAGATAGCGGACTACATGGTAAGGTGACGCTTGTGCCTAACTTATCTTATTTGTTCTCTGTAGGAACAATATCAGTTTGATTTATCGTAGAAAAAATATGAAAATGTATAAATGAAAGTAACATATTTTAATAAAAAAATATTTAAAAGATAATTTAATAAAAAAATTTATAATTAAAAATTACTTTTTAAACCTTATTTTATAACAATTTTAAAATTTTCGTTATTCATTATTTTTGTAAAAACAATTTGAAAAGTCATATTTTTACATCATTTTCATAATTAAGCTGAAAAATAAATTGTGGAAATAATTGTAATCTTGATATCACCCTCAAACCAAGACATGACAGAGATGATTTATAAACAGAAGAATATCCCTCTTCCTTCCCCTCTCTCTCCATCAAGGTTGATCGGAGGAAGAGGGAAATGATGAATTCAAGTGGAATAGAGTGTGAAGTTTGTGTTGTTCACTTTAAGGGGATTAAAGGTGAAAGTGGGTTGATTTAGAGTAAAGTTTGTTAATGTTTGTGAGTGATTTGATGGATGTGATAGATTAAAAATTATATTGAAATCAAAGAACAACACGATTACCAAATTGTACTTTATTTTAAAAATAATTAAAAATTATCATTATATAAGTTTGATTTATTGTAGATAAAATATGAAAATGTATAAATGAAAGTAACATATTTTAATAAAAAAATATTTAAACGGTAATGTAACAAAAAGTTTTATAATTAAAAATTTATTTTTAAACCTTATTTTATAACAATTTTCAAATTTTCGTTATTTTTACATCGTTTTCATAATTATGCTAAAAAATAAATTGCGGACATTATTGTAATCTTGATATCACCTCCGAACCATTGCATAACAGACATGATTGAAAAATAGAGGAATTTCCCTCTTCCTTCCCTTCTCTCCCTCATCGTTGATTGGAGGGAGAAAGATAGGATGAATTTAAGTGGATTAGAGTGCGAAGCTTGTCTTGTTCACTTTAAGGGGATTAAGAGTGAAAGTGAGCGAATTTAGAGTAAACTTTGTCAAAGTTTGTGAGTGAGTTGATGGATGTGATAGATTAAAAATTATATTTAAATCATAAAAAAACAAGATTACCAAATTGTACTTTATTTTAAAAATAATTAAAAATTATCATTATATCAGTTTGATTTATCGTAGAAAAAATATGAAAATGTATAAATGAAAGTAACATATTTTAATAAAAAAATGTTGAAAAGATAATTTAATAAAAAAATTTATAATTAAAAATTACTTTTTAAACCTTATTTTATAACAATTTTAAAATTTTCGTTATTCATTATTTTTGTAAAAATAATTCGAAAAATCATATTTTTACATCGTTTTCATAATTAAGCTGAAAAATAAATTGTGGAAATAATTGTAATCTTGATATCACCCTCAAACCAAGACATGACAGAGATGATTTAAAAACAGAAGATTATCCCTCTTCCTTCCCCTCTCTCTCCGTCAAGGTTGATCGGAGGAAGAGGGAAATGATGAATTCAAGTGGAGTAGAGTATGAAGTTTGTGTTGTTTACTTTAAGGGGATTAAATGTGAGAGTGGGTTGATTTAGAGTAAAGTTTTTTAATGTTTGTGAGTGATTTGATGGATGTGATAGATTAAAAATTATATTGAAATCAAAGAAAAACACGATTACCAAATTGTATTTTATTTTAAAAATAATTCAAAATTATCATTGTATAAGTTTGATTTAAGGTAGATAAAATATGAAAATGTATAAATGAAAGTAACATATTTTAATAAAAAAATATTTAAAAGATAATGTAACAAAAAATTTTATAATTAAAAATTACTTTTTAAACATTATTTTATAACAATTTTCAAATTTTCATTATTTTTACATCGTTTTCATAATTATTCTAAAAAATAAATTGCGAATATTATTGTAATCTTGATATCACCCCTGAACCATTGTATAACAGACATGATTGAAAAATAGAGGAATTTCCCTCTTCCCCTCTCTCTCCCTCATCGTTGATTGGAGTGAGTGATGAAGGATTATCTTTTTCCTTTTTAAGATTATTGAATATAGTGTGAGTTGATTAAGAAAGCTAAGTGAAATCTCCACTGGACATTAATTGTAATCTTGATATCACCCTCAAACAAAGACATAACAGACATGATTTAAAAATAGAAGAATTTCCCTTTTCTTTCCCCTCTCTCTCCCAAGATTAATCGGATGGAGAGGGAGAGGATGACATCAAGTGGATTACAGTGTGAAGTTTGTGTTGTTCACTTTAAGTGGATTAAAGATGAAAGTGAGTGGATTAAGAGTAAAGTTTGTTAAAGTTTGTGACTGATTTGATGGATGTGATAAATTAAAAATTATATTTAAATCAAAGAAAAACAAGATTACACAAATGTACTTTATTTTAAAAATAATTAAAAATTATCATTATATAAGTTTGATTTATCGTAGAAAAAATGTCAAAATGTATAAATGAAAGTAACATATTTTAATAAAAGAATATTTAAAAAATAAAGTAATAAAAAAATTTATAATTGAAAATTACCTTTTAAACCTTATTTTATAACAATTTTCAAATTTTCGTTATTTTTACATCGTTTTCATAATGATGCTAAAAAATTAATTGTGGACATAATTGTAATCTTGATATCACCCTCAAACCATTGCATAACAAACATGATTGCAAAATAGAGGAATTTTCCTCTTCCTTCCCCTCTCTCTCCCTCATCTTTGATTGGAGGGTGAGTGATAGGATGAATTCAAGTGAATTAGAGTGTGAAGCATGTATTGTTCACTTTAAGGGAATTAAAGGGTTAAAGTGAGTGGATTTAGAGTAAAGTTTATTGAAGTTTTTGAGTGATTTGATGGATGTAATAGATTAAAATTATATTTAAATCATAAAAAAACAAGATTATCAAATTGTACTTTATTTTAAAAATAACTAAAAATTATCATTATATAATTTGATTTATCATAGAAAAAATATGGAAATGTATAAATGAAAGTAACATATTTTAATAAAAAAAATATTTAAAAGATAATGTAATAAAAGAATTTATAATTAAAATTTACTTTTTAAACCTTATTTTATAACAATTTTTAAATTTTCGTTATTAATTATTTCTGTGAAAATAATTTGGAAAGTCGTATTTTTACATCATTTTTATAATTCAGCTGAAAAATAAATTGCGGACATAATTGTAATCTCTATATCACCCTCAAACAAAGACATAACATAAATGATTTAAAAATAGAAGAATTTCCCTCTTCCTTCCCCTCTTTCTCCCTCAAGGTTGATTGGAGGGAGAGGGAGATGATCAATTCAAGTGGATTAGAGTTTCAAGTTTGTGTTGTTCCCCTTAAGTAGATTAAAGGTGTAAGAGGGTGGATTTAGAGTAAAGTTTGTTAAAGTTTGTTAGTGATTTGATGGATGTGATAGATTAAAAATTATATTTAAGTCAAGGAAAAAAAAGATACCAAATTGTCCTTTATTTTAAAAATGATTAAAAATTATCATTGTATAAGTTTGATTTGTTGTAGAAAAAAATATTAATATGTATGAATGAAAACAAAATATTTTCTTAAATCTTATTTTATAAAAATTTTGAATATTTTCAATATTAATTATTTTTGTAAAAATAATTTCCAGGGCCATATTTTTACATAATTTTCATAATTAAGTTGAAAAATAAATTGCGTACATAATTGTAATCTTGATATCACCCTCAAACTATTGCATAATGGAGATGATTGAAAAATAGAAAAATTTCCCTCTTCCTTCCCCTCTCTCCCTCAACGTTGATTGAAGGGAGGGGGAGATGGAGAGGATGAATTCGAGTGGATTAGAGTGTGAAGCTTGTCTTGTTGACTTTAAGGGGATTAAAGGTGAAAGTGAGTTTATTTAATGTAATGTTTGTTGAAGTTTGTGAGTGATTTGATGGATGTGATAGATTAAAAACTATAAATCAAGAAAAAACAAGATTACCAAATTATTCTTTATTTTAAATGTGATTAAAAATTATCATTGTATAAGTTTGATTTGTTGTAGAAAAAATATTAATATGTATAAATGAAAATAACATATTTTATTAAAAAATATCTATAAATTAATGTAATAAAAAATTTTATATAGAGTTTTATATCTTCTACCTTAGTGAGTGTGATTCTCCTAGGTTCTTGATTCAAGAATCCCTGAGTTTTATCAAAAGTCTTTTTTCCCTTTGTGTGTTTAAACTCTTAGGGTTATGTTCCGTTTTTGGAAGTGTGACATCTATCAATTTCCACTACATCTTCTTATCTATTTCCATTTTCTCGTTTTAAATAATTTCTCAAATTTCTTGCTTATTAGCATTCCAACCTAGATAGATCCATAAAACGAATCCACCCCTCTGGATTCACATCATCTGGTATTCAGAGCCTAGCTCACTAGATTTTGAATAGCAATGGAAGTTTATTATACAAGGTGTTTAATCGAAGGCAACCCATGTTTAGTTGCATTCGATTACGGAAACGACGACAATGTTATGAGCCAAAGATTGGTGGAGAAACTCGAGTTACCAAAAAGCCTTCATCCAAATCAAGCATGGATCAAATTTAGTACAGGGAAATGTGTGAAAGAAGTATTATGTGATATAGCTCCGATGGACTCTTCCCATATTCTTTTGGGATGGGCATGACTTCGTTTTAAAACACTAACACCAGTGCAGTAAGGGCTTTTGGCCCCGATTGTTTTTGATATTCTGCCCCGGTTTTAGAACCGAGGCATATTGGGATGAGGCCAAAAGGGTTGTTTTTGGCCTCGGTTGTCAACCGAAGCCATAGAGGCATTTTTCTGCTCTGGTCACCCCTAAACCGAAGCCATAGATCTGCTTCCCAGCATTCCAAATCTGCTTCCTGACATTCCAGATCTGCTTCCCAGCTTTCCAGATTTGCCAGATGCGCGTTTTAGTTGGTTGCGTAAACATCATTTATGCAGATCTGTGTTGATGATGTAGTTGCAGGAGGTAGACTCTCTGGAGAGGCTTCGTGTGAACGTGGAAGAGTACTTTGTCAAAGGTGTTCGACTTCAGGCACGATGGTGGGCTGCATTTCGTTCGACTCCAGGCGCTGCAGTAGAGGTTTCGTTCTTCTCCTTCGAGGCATGGTGGACCTGCTGCGTTTTTCGTGGATGAGGTGCTTCAATGGCTTCATGAATGGTGGCTGGTCTGATGGAGGTGCAGGTGGCTTGGAGAGAAATAAAAAAAGCGGTAGAGAGAAATGGATGAGGAGATGAAGGTGACGAAAACCCACGGACGGTGATGACAGCTGGTCGGTGACAGCGTCGAAACTGGTGGTGGCAGATGGCGGCGCGGCGTTCATGCAGAGAGAATTGGGGAAGAAGATGAATAATGATCGGGGTTCGCGAATTGGGGATTTTAACACGCTTTATGGCCTCGGTTATTCAAAGAACTGAGGCCTAAAGTGGCTCAATGGCCTCGGTGAAAGGGGACCCGAAGCCAAAGGGGGCAGCGCTAATGAAATTAATAAATTAGGGTTTCTGGGCAGGGTTATAGGCTTTGGTTCTATTTCAACTGAGGCCTAAAACAACCCAATATTGCCTCGGTGCAAAACCACTGGAGGCCAAATGTGTTCTCGCTAGTGGCAATTTTAAGATTTTCATTTTTGGTCTGCCTAATAGGCTTCATTTCTTAATGAACCGAGGCCTAAAACTGCTTACGGCACCGATTGTTTGTAGAACCAAAGCAATATAGGTTGATGAAATTGCAAAATTGTCACCGCCTCCTTATAGGCTTCGGTTCTGCCAAAACTGAAGCCTATAAGACGAGGTAAAATATCAAATCTGCACTAGTGTAAATCTTGATGAATGTTCCCTTTATTTGATGCACGAGGGACATAAAATGAAGTTGAAATTTATGACACCAAGATAAGTCAGTAAGGATCGACATAGGCTTAAGGAGAAAATAGAAAAAGAAAGAATAGAGAAAGAAGCAATAGAAATTGTGGAAGGAATGGAAAATGAAGAAAAAGAAAAGAAAGTAGGGAAAAAGATGATGGAAAATTTATTTGTCAATATTTTTTCTTCTATAGTTTGTTATGTCATTTTACAGGAACAAAGGGATAAGCAAGTGAATGAAACACACCAGCTTCCATGTTTGAAAAGGAAGCTTGTTCACAATACTTTATTGTGCATTTGGTCTGCTGATGAGAAGCAAATTCGTCAAACACAACGCATGAAATTATTTATTGTTACATATCAAGGTAGGGTAGTGTTTGCAAGAGAGGTGCTCCACGGATTCCAACAACTGGAAAGGAACAAATATGAATATATTTAAGTTGAACTTGATCGTAGAGGAAGAGAATTAGTTTCAAGTTATGGAAAAATAAAGTCCTTCACAAGATCATAATAAACTTATATTAAAATTAGTAGAAAAATAAAGCCTTAATATTCGGGACGAATCTTCTCGAAGAAGGAGGGTATGATAAGAATTTGCATCATAACTCAAATGGAGAAGGACTAATGCACCATTTTGCTGCACTTATTTTTATTTTTATGTTTTAAAGTTATTAGTTTGCTTAAATATTGTCCAACTGATTGTAAAATTGGCTTACCAAATTATGTTTTGGTTTAATCAATTAATGGGCTCTGGTTTAGTTTTATTTCAAGTTGTAGTGATGACCCAATTACAACTAAGTCATCAGCCTATGGGAGACTAAGAGAATTTATGACTACGTATTTTTGCCCTCATTTAATGTTTAATTTTGGGTATTTAATTGAATTTTTGTGCTTAAAGATTGATTTAATTGGGATTTCCTATAATTGGGTTTATTGAGCATGAGATACAAAAACATGTTAAAAATAGCTTTTTAGTTGCATAAATGTTCTTTGGATATTTTGAGGTGTGTTAGTGCAGCTGCAACTAAGTTGAACTCATGGAGGTGTGGAAATAAATTGCTTAAAGCTTCATGACACCTTAAAGATAAATCCAAGAATAAGAAATTATCAAAATCACAAAAATCCAAGCCAAGCATTCCATGAAAAAGGCAAGAAAAGCTTGAAAAAGTGAAGAAGTTTGGCTAAGCCAAGAAGAGAGTAACAAAAAATTGGACCTTGCAACTTTCTTTATCTTTATGATAGAAGATAATTTGGGAAAAATATATCTTAGATATTTTATTTGATATTTTTAAATAATTATCTTATTTAATTATATCATAAAATATTAAAAGATAATAACTACCAAATCTTTTTAAATATGACAAGATCTTCTTGAATCTTTTTAGTTCCACAACAAACAAATATATCTTGAAGATATTAGATTATTTAGAAGATAATTTAAGGAGATTGCAAAGGGTTGATTTGGAAAATTAATAAAAATATTAATTGGTGATAATTTATCATATATCTTTAATTAGTTAATTTAATTATATTAGATATTGATATT
>Ga0214545_1012181_pt1 | contig 11392 bp, 6 predicted proteins | sample CNSS4metaG_FD_160064 | JGI IMG/M metagenome (GOLD analysis project Ga0214545, IMG submission 160064) | Root nodule microbial communities from cowpea collected in UCLA plant growth center, Los Angeles, California, USA - CNSS4 | ecosystem: Host-associated > Plants > Roots > Nodule | place: USA... | reverse complement strand
ATCTTTATATTTTTTTTTATTATTATGCTTTTTATTTTTACTCTATGTTTCTTCGTAGTTATAATAATTAAGATTATTTTTTTAACAATTTAAAAAAAAAAATATATATATATATATATATATAACCATTATTAATAAAAATTAATCTTTTATCTAACAATAACTAAATTAGATTGTATTAAATAATATAATAATTCTAAATTCATAAAATTTTAAATGAATATTGTTAAAAATTCAACTTTAAATTTAATTTAAATATGTAATATAAATTTATCGCATATAAATATGACTCGAATACCTCAAAGATGGTTAAAATAAAATATATAATAATATTTACTATTAAGTAAAATATTAGATTCAAGTATTATTGTTAGTCTCACTTAGCTACTTTTCTAAAGTTGGAAACCCACCTTCTTTATCACCTTTAAACGCTTTTTTCTATGTTGCTTTTTGATGTCCTTTATTTAGTCTTTGACTTTAGAGTAACTTACAAAAAAATCATACAATTATTTCATTGTTATTTTCACACTTTTCCTAAGATAATGGTCATTCTTCATATAGCAACTTGGTGTATAAGTGAATGGGACAATTATTAAAGTTTTGAACAGCTATAATTTTTATACTACCTTCGTATGTAAACATACTTCTACATAAAAAACTAGAGCTTATTGTAAGAATAAGTTTCAAATAATCAAATACAAATTTATTTTCTCTATTTATCGTTACTTCTTGAATTCTAATATTCTCTTTTTTTCTAATACTGCTTGAAATATGTCATGGTATCAAGAGCTTAAAAATGCATCCATGAAGACAACTCAAAATTTTGTTTTCTTCGGTTCCATTTCTCATCTCTTTTATTTTAGTTCTAAGAATCCAAATGGTTTTAGAAGAGTGAATTTTAACTTTTTGTTGCAAACTCCATTATTTTCACATGGGGTTTCTTACTTAAGAAGATTGTGAAATAGGAAGTAAAATTTTTAGGAACAAGACAATAAAAGAGAGAATAAAAGTGGATAAATAAACGATACAAGAGTTTAATATGGTTCAGTGTATCATGTGTATGTTTATGTCTACGACTACACTACGAAGTATTTTATCTATGTATGTATCTCAAGTTTTACATAAAGTTACTTATATAGCAAAATAGAAAATCACATCTCACAATACTAAGCGTGGGACTAAATCAAGTACCACAATGCTAACAAAATTTTGGCATAATGAAATTGGAAAAAAGATTAGATATTCTAATGTGTCTTTGATAAACTCTCTCATCATATAATAGGTTGTGTTTATTTATCAAATTTGGAAGTAACTTCACCCGTATATTTAGAAATAGACATGGGCGAAAGCGCAACAATTACAATCATAGTTTTGTACCATGATGCTTGAACAGATGACGAAACGTGAATTTTTTTTTCTTTGCATCAAATGTGTAGTCAACGCCCTTAGTTATTTTGGTAATCATATTCTTCCTCATGAACACTTATATGTAATTCAGGAATGTTTAAAAGAAAAATAGGGTTCGACAATATCTACTATTCAAAGCAATTTTAATTGTACTCCAATAAATGAAATTAAGGCATTATTACTTGTATATACATTGAGTAAAAACAAATTTAGGAAAAAGTTAACTGAATCTTCTTCAAATAACATTCCTAAAGAAGGATTTAATTATAGCTTAGTGTTCTATGTCAATTCAAATAGTTCTAGCTCACAAAACTAGTATCATAATGATAAATTCATTAGCAATAGAGGTAATTTCAATCGAGCTAGAAATTTTGACCACATTTTGGTTATGGAATTGGTGATTTTGGATGGTAATAATAGTGGTAGTAGCACATAACTTAATTTTCAATGACAAATTTTGTTTTAAGTTTGGAGATGTCATTATTATTTGACTCTAATTATCAACTTAATTCATCTTTCAACACTTAATAACCTTTATTCTCCAATGATTTATAAAAAACATCAAATGCATGACCAAATGAGTCACAAAATAATAATTATATGTTGCTTGACTTTGAAAATCAAAATCAAAATCCCACTACAATTGGATACATTTGAAGATCTTGGACAAATTTACATAGACAATGGTCAACGTCTTTCCATCCAATCTTCTTCAGGTTCCACTATTTCTTTTTTCTCTTTGAACCTCAAGTGTTTTAAAACAAGTGTTGCATGTAATTTCTATTTAAAATTCTTTACACTAAAATGACTTATTTAGATAAAGTAACTAGAAAAACTTGAAATTTAAAAAATTTTGGAAGGTATTTCAAATGAATAAATAGAAAATTTTCAAATACTCTAAAGAATATAAGAAATTTAAAATTTCATTAATTTTCACTTTACTATTGATCCACTTAGAAAGTTTGAGTCTAATTGGCTCGGGTGAGAGGATCAGTCGGGTCAACTTGGGTTGAAGACTTAGTTGAGTTGGCTTGGGTTGAAAGCTCAGTCGAGTTGATTCGGACTGAAGTCTCAACAAAGTCAGTTTGAGTTTGAAAATTGAATTTGTTTGGCCTAGACTAAAGTTTGAGACGAATTGATATGAATTGAAGCTTGAGATAGGCCAGTCCAAACCAAAGGTCAAAATGGGTCCTTTAAGGTGAAGGATGAGATGAGTCAGCACAGGCTAAAGGTCAAACTGATTTAACACAAGTCGAAGGTTGAGTTAATTCAACACATATCAAAGGTTTAGTCAATTCAGCATAGGCCCAAGGTCAAGCAAATTCAACTTGAGCCAAAGGTCAATTTGAGAGGGCCTAGGTCGACAAATGAGACGATTTAACTTGGGTCAAAGGTCGAGAAAACTCGACCTATTCAAAGGTCATGATGAGTCGACTTAGGCAAAAGGTTAAGATGAGCCAACTTGGGGTTTACTCGGGCTAAAAATTGAGATGAATCAACTTGAACCGAAGGTCAAGACTATTTAGTCAGGATGAAGGTCAAGACAAGTTGGCCTAATGTGAAAGTCAGGTTGAATTGACCCCGCCGAAGATTGAGCTAATTTAGTATCAGCCAAAGGTTGGGCCGAGTCAACCTAGGCCAAAGGTTAAGTGAGTCAACCTTGAAGGTTGAGTCGAGTCAGTCTAGGCCAAAGGTTTATACATGTTGGATTATATTGAAGGTCAAGACAAGTTGGTTTGAGCCATAGGTCGAGGTGAATCGCTTAAGTTGAAGGTTGAGATGAGTTTGCGCAAGTCAAAGTTGAAGTTGATTTGATGTAGGGCGAATGTCAAAACAAGTCGGCGTAGGTTAAAAGTTAAGTCAATTCAAGCCGAAGATCAAGATGGTAGGTGACGAAGATGAAAATGAGTCATCCTAAAATTGTAAGACCCGTGAAAATTAATTAATTAATAAATGCGGGTAGAAAGCGCCTTTATGACATTAATTATTGTTTAATTTGACGTGGAAAAGTATTAGCTCAAGTGGTTGAGAGTACTTTGATTGTGTGAGAGGACTTAGGTTCGAATCCTATGTATGTCAATTATGTGTGTTGTTTTATTATTTATTTTTAATAATATGTATGAGTATGGAATTGGTAATGTAAACTTATATTGATTGGAATGTATCAACAAATGTGAATTTGCATAGTGGTTGTGCTTTGGCATTGTGAGTGGAGGGTCACGAGTTCAAACCTTGGTAGACAGAACTTAACCTTTATTTTTAGACAGAACTTGCGAGATGACGTGTTGTTGCTACTATTTTAAGCTCTCTTAGGCGAGGTGAGCTAGCCCAAGCGAGACTGAGGGCGAGTTTATGCGATTATGTCATGTTGTATTTGCTTGTGGGTGTGATTTGGCTACCTTATCTTAAGTATAGGAATTATATGCATGTGGTGTGGCATTTGGGCTTGAAGGACTAAGTCCAATAGGGGTCTGGGATGTGCTTGATGGTTGGACACATGATGGGCATGAAACTAGTTGAGTTCCGCTACTAGTGGGCGAGGAGTCCCTAGTATGGTGATTGCATGTGTCGGGCGCGCGATGGAGTATGGCTGGGTGATTTGAAAAGTATGAGAATTTTAGTTATGTTATTTTGGGTTGGGAAACATATTTATATTCATGTAATTTTTTATAATGTGCATAGCTCACCCTTTTTGTGTGTGTGTGGCGATGATCGAATAACTCGTTATTCGGGAGCAGATGATTTGACAGGTGGGCCAGGAGATGTCTAGAGGCGGAGAGCAGGGGCTACCTGGGCTTTTGAAAGCATTTTTTGTTTTAAGATTTTGATGTAACTTTAATTATGTTGAATTTTGGTGAATTTTGTAATAGAATAATTGTGAACATTTGGACTATGTTACAATTAGAATTTTGTTTAAATTCCCCATGTTTTTGGGAAATGATATTTTACTAGATGAGGTATTTAATCTTCTTTTCTATTTTTATTTATTAAAAATTCATAATATTCCTTGAGAATGTTACAGAAATCGTAAGTTGAACTAAGTTAACTCGAGCTGAAAAATAGAACCAACTTATCTAAATATTTTTAAAATAAAATTTTACCTTAAAAAAGAAATTGAATTGCTCTATCCATCTAAGAAAATTGAAAATCTAAAATATTTCAATTACTTTATAAAACAAACTATTTAATAAATAAAAGGAACTCAATTGTTAGCACATATTGTAATTTATTAAAATTGTTAAAATTCTTCCTCCCAAATATATTCAACTTCTTTGAATTTCACCTTGATCATTGTTTTGTCAAATCACAATAAACCAATAATGCTCGTTGGGTCTTGATGGGTTACATGTCTTTCCACAACTCTTGCTATATGACTACTATTTCATCTTCATTAACATGCTTAGTTTCACACATGTTGTTCTTCCCTTAAATAACTCTACCTCTAAAGAGCATATGACTCCTCTCACATGTAATAATAGTTCTCAAACTATGGTAACCAGACTCAATCATCCTAACTCTATGACATCACATTTGTATAAAAAAAAAAATATATATATATATATATATATATATATATATATATATATATATATATATATGATCCTTGTAAATTTATATTATTTTTTATTTATATATTCTTTGACAATAAGATTTGAGATCTTCAAACTATTTTTTATCTTAATATATTTATTAAGGACAACACTTACACGGTGAAGAACTTCTACACGATGAAAAAGACTCGCTAATATTTTAGTGTTATTATCTTTTTATTATATGTATTTTATGTTTACTTATTATTTTTTGTTTACTTATTTTGTATTATTTTGTAATATCTATAAGTGAGATTATGTTTATTTATTTTACATTATCACGATTATTATCAATCAAGGAGTACAAGCCACATATTATTTTTATTGTCTAACCTATTACTCGTTTTACTAGTTCACATGCTTCCTTCTTTCGATCTTTAAAATGTTTTGTGTTGCTAATTGTAGCAATAATTTGGTTCCATATTGTGGTGTATTAGCATATATGATTTGCATATCAAGATTACTCACACCTCTTGGCAATGTATTTCAGCGATTTTCTTCTTGCAGTGAAAAAATTCTGAATGTTGCTGGTATTTACGGTTAAACATCCTTCATTACTCGTAGCACTCTTTGGTCGGATATGTCTAGTATGCAATAGCATCGTTGGTGTTTTCTTTAGTGAGTTTAATGTTGTCATTTCCTCTACCGTCTTATAGATTGTCATGTTCTGATTTTCATGATTGGATAAACTCTAATGAGCTAATTGATATTACATGCTCTGGTGCATATTTTACTTGCGTATTGGTAGGTGATGGTTTTATTTTTTTTGTTTCAAGGGAATTCATTTAGGAAGAAATTGTATAAATGTGATCTTAGTTCAATCCAAATAAGAGATCGAAGTTAATTTTAACCTAAAATCTCGATGCATTAAGTTTATGGATTTTTTTTCTTATATATTATTTAATTTTATCATTTTTATCCAATGTAAAACTTAGACTTACATTGGATTAATCCATCAACAAAATCAAAGGAATGTTGATAGAGTTTTGTATAACTTTCATTGTCTTAATCAATAAAGGAAGGAAAGATACGACTAGAAAGTAGTTTTGATTACATTAATCCATAAGTTTATTACAATGTTCATTATCATACTATTATTGAAGTTTTAAATAGTACATTCAACTTGAGTTCTAAGTCAAAGTCGCATTGGACGAGAAGTCGAGATCCAATTAATCATAACTAAGTGAAGACATGCAAAATCGAAATTTAAGATACATCAATATGTGAAGCTTAAAAATAGTATGTACCATATAACTAAACAAAAATTTGATGAATTGAATATATCGAGAAGTCATGTTCAAGATCTTAGCTGATTATCCAAGTGATTATCCAAGTCTTCGTTATAATGAGGATGCACTTGAATGGTACTCATGGAAGTGTCTTCAACCTGCTTTTCCAATACCAAGGAGCTCCTTCAAGTTTTTAAGATGTGGTTAGAGCATCTGAGTGTAAACTTGTGATTGATTGTCCTATGTTGGTTTTACAATAAACACTTCCGAGATTAAAATTAGTTCTTAAATTGAGGAGACAATCACAATTACACTGTGAAGAATAACATATTTATTTCTCCATGTTAAAAAATTCTTGTACCAAATAAATGAATAAATTGATAATGAATGTTGTAACAACTATTTGGAGACATACAAGGTGTAAATCTGATTCCTTGGGCACATCTTCCGGGAAGTCGAAGAAAAGTAAACTAAGATCAAAATTAAGGACAGAGTTATTTAACAACTAAATTTTGATAATTTTCTCTTTCAAAAATTTGAGATAATATTTTTTAAATAATTTTAAAATATAAAAAAATAGAGAATAAAAAAAATAAAAATTACTTAAAAGGCTGTCATTTCGAGTTATAATAAAAAATTGTCAAAAAATTTAGTTGTAAAAAAATTATTTTTCTAAATTAATATCGATTCCAGTAGGTTCTTCGTCTGAACCAGTTGTAATCAGGCAAACGTTGAATAGGTCCCATAGCAGCAATTACAATATCCTGAAATGCCAAACGTAATGTCAGTTCTGAGACAACTGACAGAACAAAATGCCTAGCGTTTGTGTTATTGAAAGATTAACAAGATAAATGGTTCAAGCAAAAACCTTGTCATAAATAAATCTGTTAGCAACACGTTTTATTGTGCTTGCATCAACAGCATCAATTCTAGCAAACAATTCTGCAAATGGGATTCTTCTGTTGTAGGTGAGTAGCTGAAATGATGACCACATAAAAAAGTAAATAAAAATATCAAATGGAAGCAACAAAATATTGTATAGATTCAATTATTTGTGGACAGGGTACTATTCTTATCATACCCTTTTCCTTTTCTTTATTTTTTGTCATGAAAGTTGAGTTAAGATTTATTGTACCTGGCGCCCAATATCTTCAGCTACTGGACTTGTTCCATCAATGTGGAGCAGGAGTGAAGATTTCAACTGTGAAAAACACAATTTTTAGTAGCTACCAGTGAACAGAATACAAAAGTAAATTGAGCACAACTAATCCGACATATCTTGCATGTGTTTGGAAGTCTCACATCAATCAGAGATAAGACAATTTTATAGTATATAAGTGAGATGCAGACCTCACTTTATAAACTAGTTTTGTGGAGTTGAGTTGAACTTAAAATCCAGAAGGTGTGTTGGAATTCTCACATCGACTAGAGATAGGAAAATTTCAATATAGTATATAAATGAGGCGCAGAACTCGTCTTAGAAGCTAAAATCCTATTTTGACATTGAATTAGCAGGATAAAGAAACTGTGCAAAATAGGAGCAAAGGTAGACAGACACCTGATTACGAGCTCGAATAACATCATCTTGTGAAACCTTATAAGCCAACTTGGTTGTCTCATACATTATTGCATAGCTTAAGTCATCCAAGCAATCCTTCTGAAGCACAAATTAAGAATGGATCTTCTTCATTAAATAAAAATGTAAAGATTATCGTAGACCCAGAGGTTGCAGAAGAAAGTGTATTTTCCATACAACTTGTGCATGATGTTCTTTAAAAAAACTGCTTGAAATGAAACAAATGCATTGTGAATCTCAGAATCTACACACTGACTCACCTTAGCAACAGCATAAACACCAAAGAGACCTGTATCCTTATAATTAGTATTGAAGGCCATCATGCTTTCTGCAACTTCATTAATGCCAACTCGTTGCGCCAACGCAGAACTGTAACAAGTAAAATTTAACTCTGTTATGCGATCATGAGGAAGCAGAGCACCTAGTTTTTTTTTATCTTTTTTATCTTGGGATTGAAAAAGTGCTCAAGTGTTGTACCCCATGTGTTTTCCACCTCCTGTGGATTTATTCCAAGAACCCAACATAGCTTGCATGACCATGAGAGCAACGGAATCAGGATCTGTCCATGCAGCCCCTTCAAAAGCTACAGCAAATTGTGCAAGGGGAATATCATCATCCAAAATTCTAACCTGTTTTTATAAACACATTAAAATAGCCATTAAATTTCACTACACAACAAGACAGTTTTTTCTGCACTAAACATGTTTACTCTAATAATCTTGCCTCGGAACCGGTAAAAATGGCTGGTTCTTTCGCAGCTAATTGAGAAGCTGTGGTGGGATCTCTTGACAACTTAGCAAACAATGTTTTTACTTCCTCAACAATTTCTTCATGCTTCACAGCTCCAGATGCGGCAACCACCTAAGAAATCAGACCCAAACCAAACAGGTATCACGCCATTTTGCTATAAGGAGGGTTAAACGCAAAATTGGAATGTCACTGTTTAAAATTTTCATACATTTCAGTATCTAAATTTTAAAAATAATAGATATGGTCCTATTTATCCAAATTGATTTTACGTGTTAAACTGACTTTGAGATAGAATGTATATGAAATGGTGCAAACAACTCAATTTCCAACCCAACACACCGACACATCAAAAAGATTTAAAATTAAAAGATTATATACATTGATTTTTAAAATTTGATAACCAAAATATATCAAAGTTTCGATAAAAAAGTTTAGTTTAGAGACTAAAAGGGTGTATATAGACCAAATTATATTAAAATTTAGTTGGTGCATACCATTCTAGGAGCTGTGTAGTGTGTCTGAATGTAGTTTTGCAGATGATCTTTAGTGATTGTCTTGATATTCTGAGCAGGTCCAAGAATTGTTCTACCAAGTGGACTGTACTGGAAAGCAGTTGCATGTAAATGGTCAAAGATTACTTCTTCCATTTGTCCCTCAACCTACAAGCAGTTGCACATCATCAGAATGTGTTAGCTTTTCATAAACCAAATCATGAAAGAAACAGGAAGATAGAAAGAAATTAGATAAACTCAAATAAGTAAAAGAGTGATATTGTATAGCACTTAAGACGCGCAGAAATATATAGTATATCATACATTTTTTTTATGGTCCAATGCTTTCTTCTAATGAAAAATCTCAATAAATAAAAAAATAATTCAATTCAATTCAATTTCATACTCTCTCATTAAACCAAAAACACCTACATTCAATTTTTCCGAAAATAATGCCTTCATATTAACATAGAATAGAGAAAAAACAAATCATGAGATCCTAAGATTTTACTCGTAAGAAACCTCTACACCAATCACATCAATAACAATCAACAAATTCAATATCAGAATACACAACAACCTTTATCCCCTTCATCTCCAACAATTGAAAGCAAACAAACACACAATCGCATAAAAACTAGCATTCAAAATCAACACAAAATAAACAAGAAGAAAAAGATTGCATTAACCATTTTACCTCTTCCATTTCCCTCAGAATCACGTCACGCTCACGGATAATCCTATTATCATCGAACTTCGAATTCTGCAAGATGTCAGCCAGAATATCAAGAGCCTTGGGAACATCCTTGTTCATGACCTTAGCGTAGTACGTGGTTTGTTCGCGTGAGGTGTACGCATTGAGATGCCCTCCCATGTTCTCGATCTCCTCCTCGAGCTCCCTCACGGTGCGCTTCGCGGTGCCCTTGAAGATCATGTGTTCGAGGAAATGCGCGGTGCCGTTGGTTTCCTCGGTCTCGAACCGTGACCCGGCGTCGATCCAAACGCCGACGGTGGCAGTGCGTGAGGCGAGGGAGGACTCGGTAGCGACGCGAAGGCCACTGGGGAGCGTGGTCACGCGGGTCTGGGGCGCGGCGAGGACGCGCGTGTGGTCGGTGTTGGAGGGGACGGGGCTGCCGTGCTTGAGGAAGCGGGGGTCGGGGTGGTCGAGGCGGCGGAGCTTGGCAACAGTGGCGGAGGCGAGGCGGTCGTAGAGCATGGGCGGGGAGGGGTGGGAGGAGGTCAATGGGGCGGCGGAGAAGGGGCGGGCGGTGGGCGGGAGGCGGAGGAGGAGGCGGCGGGTGAGGGTGATAAGGTGGTTGGAGGCCATGGCGGGTGGGTATGTGGGTTGGATCACAGTGAGGAGAATAATGATAACATTACAATGTTAAGAAAGAGAGAGTTATGAGATGTAAGAAAAAGAAGGAAAAGAAGAAAAAGAGTGTGTTTTTCGTTTATGTGAGGGAAAGGGTGAGTTTCACTCAGTGTTCCACTTTCAGTAGCATCTCATTCGGAATTCATTTGACCAATGCCAAACACACAATTTTGTTTCTTTTTTAAGCCACAGAGTTCGTTAGGTAGTTACCTTCCCCAAAAGGTGGAGGATATATCTCTCCATTTTCTATTTAAATTTCTCGTTTCGTATTAATTTTATATTATTATTATTTGCGTTGTGCAGCTTCTCTGATTCATGCAACGTGATGTCATAGAAATAAAAGAAGATGAAAGGTAAGAGAAAGTAAGAGTGTGGAAAATAGAATGTACGTAATACCAAAAGCATGCAACGTGAACTCGAAGCGAGAAAGAAGACCCATTGAGCTTTCTATTACAAGAAGAGTCGGTTTAAGAAGGAAGCTATTAGAGTGACTTTAAAGTAACACTACTTTGACCATAAATATTAAAGTGGGTTAAGGATAATGTAGTCGGAAGCTAATACTTTTTAAAATTAAAAATTACTATAACATGACACATATCAAAGTATTAGAGAATTGAAATAAAAGTAAAATTTTAATTAAATTAACTAAAATATTTGGTGAGCCCAAAGCTCTCCCACGATTGATATTTTTTGGCATTCGGCTCCGACGGTCATTTGGCTTCTTCTGGTTTTCAAGCTATGGGATTTTCGAATATATTTTTTTAGAAAAATTATGAAAAAGTTATATTAACAAATTTTTAACAAAATATACGTGACAATATTTTAATAGTAAAATAAAGGTTTAATATAATTTAAAAAAAAATGTAAAAAGTAAACTTTGTCCAATTTTATTAAAATAAAATTGTCAGAATCATAGTGTATTTTTTAATCTTTAATCATGAAAAACGTCAGCTAGAAAGGCGCAGGTACTAAAATAT
>Ga0214545_1012168_pt1 | contig 11407 bp, 8 predicted proteins | sample CNSS4metaG_FD_160064 | JGI IMG/M metagenome (GOLD analysis project Ga0214545, IMG submission 160064) | Root nodule microbial communities from cowpea collected in UCLA plant growth center, Los Angeles, California, USA - CNSS4 | ecosystem: Host-associated > Plants > Roots > Nodule | place: USA... | reverse complement strand
GTTGTAGTTTGCAAATTTAATAAATGTTTTGGTTCACATGAAATTTTATTTGGTATTCTAATATAAAATATAAACAATTATAATTTATTTTATTGTATTTGGCATCGAAGAAAATCCTCCTAATATTAAATATTTCATAATATTATGTTTTCTTTACCGTAATTTTTTTTCTTTTATAAAAATTAATATTGAAGTAGTTAGAACATGGGTACGGGTATGGGTACGAGATTATACCCGTTACCCGGTGGGGATGGGGATGGGAAAAAAGTTTGATACCCATTGGGTTTGGGTATGGGGATGGGGATGAATTTTTTATGCGGGGATGGGTATGGGATAGTGAAACCCGTCCCCGCCCCGCCCCGTTGCCATCCCTACTTTTGACACTTGCAAATTCCAAGCCTTAACACTGTTCACCACACTTAAAGGCTGGGGGACTGGTGTATCACACCTAGCCGGTTCTACTAGCTCACCAAACCACATATCATCCTTGACCGACAACCCATATCGGACAAGGCTGGGGGACTGGTGTACCGTACCTAGCCAAACTCAACCAAGTAAACAGTATACACATCGAAACCACCTAGTATCTGGTACCTGGACACCACCAGCACAAGCCATCTAGGCAAGTAGCTGGTCGAGACCGACTACTTGCCTAGAATGGTAACTAGCATCGATGCCTCGCCTTCAATAAGTTTCAAGAGCCTGATTTGGGGCCCAGGCCCATTCATGGCCCAAACTAGAGCCCAAGTCAAAACACGGCCCATGAAATGGTCAAACGTCATTTAATGCTCTATAAATACGCGTGGACCCCAATAATTAAAGGTACGCATTCATTAATCACTGGTTTGACTCTCTGAGAGCTTTGACTAACTTGAGCTTCGGAGACTCTTCTGCAGGTAACCCCTCTTGGGTCCAAGTCGACATGTATCGACTGGGAAGAGGCCAACTGAAGAGATAGCGGACTGCATGGTAAGGTGACGCTTGTGCCTAACTTATCTTGTTTGTTCTCTGCAGGAACAGAAACAATTTCTTTGTTCCTTTTATTATGGTTTTGGTTTATATTTTATCTGTATCTCTTGACTCCAATTTAAGTAAAAAATAATGATTTTTACATTGTAGCTAATCAGCAAGGTGTTTTAATTTACGACATACTCATCATATGAGTTTAGGGTTTTATCAATTTAATTGAGAGTTTACTTTTATTTTATTTAGATATTTTCATGTGATTAAATGAGTTTTTACCAATAATTAAGACTTTACTTTAATTAGAGGTAATAACTTCAAGAAGAATTAATCAAGACTTTAGTTTGGTAATTAGCTTTGTACTTGATAATGATACAAATGAATAAACATGATTAGACATAGTAGAACTTAATTGAGATTGTACTTTTGTTGAATTTGCTATGAATAATCTAAAAAGTTATCACTTTTAATGGGAATTATACTTTGGTTAAAAGTGAGAACACCAACAAGTTAATTGAGACTTTACATTAATTAGTTTAAAAATCTAAGATATTTATTAATTGAACAATAATCTTTAAATAATCGATGATGAATATATTTTGAAAAAATAGTGCAATTAACATATTTTCTTTATTATTGTTTTTATCTATTTTTATCTTTTTAGCAAATTAATTTCTTTTTTCACTTATTATTTTGCTATCTAATCTTTTACTTATTTTAATCTTCTTATATTATTTTTATTTTATATGACTAACCCTTTTGTATAGTTTATAAGAACTAACTTGTTAGAAATTAATTACATGTTTGTAAGGAGACGACTTAGAATTGACTTTATCCTTTTTATTTTATTGGCTACTATATTAGCAATACTGAAGTTGTTATGATTTAGTAGTATTAATTTGACCGCGTCAACGATAACGTTATCAAAACTTTCCGACAATGATTGTTCCTTGGGATGCCCCTAGTCTAAGGATGGAAAAACAGGCTAACCAAGCCTATTTTAGCCCGACCCGCCAAAAATGAGTCGGGTAGGTTGGCTCGTGATACGAAAACGAGTTTAAACGTTGAACCCGACTCATAACAAGGTTGGCTAGGCTGCCAATTTTACTTTTTTTCTTTTACTGATGAGGCCCATTTTTTTTCCTGTAACTAACCACTTATAAACCAAGTAAATCAACACAAATAAACAAACAACCAATTCATGATCCAAAATTCAAAATAATACATATACATGCCATTGCCAATTCCACCTAAATACACAATGCATATACCTATTCATCATACGCAATACATATCCATTAACACACTAAGAAAAGGAATACAACCCTAATCCAAAAACAGAACAATAAACAATATGAAATTGGATGAACACAAAATCGCAACTGAACAGGAAATCAAAATCACTCCACACAATCAATCCCAATACAGGGGAAAATCACGAAGAGAAATCGGGCAACATCGCGAAATTAGGGTTTAGAAAACTGTGAAATCAAATTAACTTGTTTCGAGAAATTTGTTGTGGTCGTCGCTCTCCCTCATTGGTGGCTCATGGTGGTAAGAGAGAATCCACGAGTTGCCCCGACATAACCTGCGGGTTGGCCCAACGGGCCATCGGGTTGAGTAAGCTAGGTTGAGATTTCTCATCCGAAAGGAATCATAAACACAAAATTAAAAATTAAAAAGAAAACGCTAGGAGGAGGGCTTGAACCTCCGACCTTGTGGTTAACAGCCACACGCTCTAACCAACTGAGCTATTCCAGCTTTACTCCTTAAAGCATAAGCCAATAATATGGTAACAATTTATATAATTATAAAAAGTGTAGAAAGTATGATTTCACACGCTCCAACCAACTCTTTAATGCTTAAGCCAATTCCAAACCACACATCTCTTACTAAATGTAAAAATAAAAGTTAGAAGGAAAACGCTAGAAGGAGGGCTGAGCCTCCGACCTTGTGGTTAACAGCCACACGCTCTAACCAACTGAGCTATTCCAGCTTTACTCTTTAATGTTTAAGCCAATAAGATGGGAAAGATCTATATAATTATATTAAGTGTAGAAAGTATGATTAAGTATTAGAATTGAGTGGTGAAATGTTGTATTTATAGGCTTTTAGACCATTAATAAACAAATATATTAAAGATATTTTTATTACTTGAATAATTAAGTCTTATTTCTTGAGATATTAGATAATCAATTACTATACCATAATAACTTTTTGAAGATATAATAAAGTCTAATAATAAGTTATCACATTATAAGTCAGATGAGAGACTTTGTCGCGACATTAGAGGAAACGAGAAAGCACACCACATGTTATTTCTTTAACACAACGAGCAACGAACTACCCTGACTGACCAACGAGTTGAGCAAAATGCTAGAAAGAGGGCTTGAACCTCCAACCTTGTGGTTAAGGGCCACACACTTTAACCAACTAAGTTATTCCAGCTTTACTCTTTAATGTTTATGCCAATAAGATCGTAAGGATTTGTATAATTATATTAAGTGTAGAAAGTAGGATTAAGTATTAGAATTGAGTGGTAAAATGTGGTATTTATAGGCTTCTTAGACCATTAATAAACAAATATATTAAAAATATTTTTGTTACTTGAATAATTAAGTCTTACTTGTTGAGATATTAGATAATCAATTATTGTACCATAATAACTTTAAGATATAATAAAATCTAGTAATAAGTTATTATATCATAAGATATTATTTTTAAATATCTTAAATATATTTTATAGGCTTAACTAGTGATTTAGTCTCCTAATTTGTTGATTTGGTTCATTTTGGCTCTCTTATTATTTTTTTGTTCAATTTGGTCTTCTAATTCTTTAAAAAGGTTTAATTTGGTCATTTCCGTTAAGTTAAGCTTAATATGGTGTTTATACAAGCCATGCGTCATTTTGTGGAATTTTCAATTTTTTTTTTATATTTCTTTAATTTAAAAAAAAATGTCATGTGTTACATCATGGTTGTATCATGTGTCAATTCGAGATTTTTTTTTTAATTTTTAATTTAAAAAAATGTCACGTGGCAAATCATGATTGTGCCATGTGTCAAACTAACGATGACTGTTTTCATTTTAGTATCTTTATTTACAATTTTGATTTAATTTAGTCTCTATTTTTTAAAAGGCTTAAGTACCTTTTTGGTCCCAATTTTCGTGAGCTTTGTTTCGTTTGGTTCTCATTTTTTTGAAATGTTCAAAATGGTCCTAATTTTTGTAATTTGTGGTCAATTTGGTCCTTTTTGCATACGCCGTTTAAATCGTTAACAGAAGGTGAATAGTAATTGTCATGTGTCACTTTATGGTTTTTAAATTTTTTTAAAAATTTTTAAAATTTTTATTTTTTTTAATTTTAAAAATGTTGTCGACGTGTCAAGTCAACATTGTGACACATGGCAGTATCTCGGGGCTTATATTCAATTTGGTCCCAATTTTCGTTAATTTTGTTCAATTTAGTCCCAATTTTCGTTAATTTTGTTCAAATCAGTCCCAATTTTGCTTCTCTTCAAATTAACCAAATTTAATTTCTATATAAAGGTTGTACTGAATCATTTAAAAAATAATGAAGAATTTTTCTTCTAATTTTAAAAATAATGAAGAATTTTTCCTCTAATTTTAAACTAACTTTAACCCTATTTTTTACATGTACCAAAAAATTAAACATATATAATAATTTTCCTCCAAAAATATAGTTAGGTTTGGTATAAAAATAATGAAAGAAATATTTAAAATAAATTTTAATAAAAATAAAAATAAATTTTTCAATATAACATTTATATAAAAAATAAATTTGATCATTTTGGATAGAGACAAATTTACGACTGAATTAAACAAAAATAATGAAAATTGGGACTAAGTTCAACAAAATTAACGAAAACTCTGTCCAAATTGAATATAAACCACGAGATACTACCACATGTCACAATGCTGACTTGATACGTGGACCACATTTTTAAAATATTTTTTTTTCTAAAAAAAAAAAAAATCATGGAGTGACACGTGACAATTACTGTTCACCTTCCATTAACAATTTAAACGACGTCTGAAAAAAGGACCAAATTGACCATAAATTACAAAAATTAGGACCATTTTGAACACTTCGAAAAAATGAGGACTAAACGAAACAAAGCTCATGAAAATTGGGATAAAAAATGTATTTAAGCCTTAAAATGATTCAATTTTGTCTTTCCCAATTTGACACATGGCACAATCATGATGTGACACATAGTAGTTTAATTTTAAAAAAATAGTAAAAAATAAAAAAATTTAAAATTTCACAAAATGACACAGGGTAGTGTTAACGTTAACTTAACAAAAATTAATAAATTGAACATTTTTAAACAATTAAAGAACCAAATTAAACAAAAAAATAATAAAAAAACTAAAATGAATCAAACCAAATTAGGTAACTATATTACTAATTAAACCTATTTTACAATATGTCGAAGGTAGGTGCAATTATCACGTAAAAGATATTAATGATATATTAATTTTTACTTAATTTTCATATCAATAAACATCGTGGATTATATTTTTAAAACAAAGATAATTAGACTTATGTTAGTTATAACAAAATAAATTCAAACTTAAATTTAAAAAAATTTCAATAAAGTACCTAAAATTCAAAGGGTATCTCTGTATTCAAATTTACTTGCGTATTTATAACAAAATCATTATCGATATAGTTTGATTTAAATTTATTATTTTAAAAGTCAATAGAATTATTATATATAGTAATACTAAAAACTTATAATATTAATGTGTTTTAATGAAATTATTTCAAAACTACATTGACTCTTAAATTATGATACACTAAAACCAAAATAAATAATGTATTAAATTATCCAGTTTTCAATATTCACAATCAACTTATAAGAGAGCTTTGTCATCACACTTTTCATTTGTTTCGGTTAGAAGGAAATACAAAAGTTATGAGATAGAAAAACTAAGGAAAAAGCTTTTTTGTGCAAGTATTTGGCTGAACCAACGTAGAAACAAAGAAAAAAACGCTAGAAGGAGGGCTTGAACCTCCGACCTTGTGGTTAACAGCCACACGCTCTAACCAACTGAGCTATTCCAGCTTACATTTTGTGATGTCAAAACACTTTATTTAATATAGGTCTTGTCTAACATTTAAGTAGCATTTTTCTTTCTATCCATGCATGTAAGTTCTTGCAGATGAAGAAATACCACTAACCAAGAAAAGGACACCAAATAATCTCAGAAAAATATGCATTTAGAAAATCCTTCCAACTTAAAAAATACCATTAGTTTTTGCGGAATATAGGAGATTTTAAGCATATTAGAAAAAAGATATTGATAGTGTTTTGAAAATAAAAGTTGTCAACGAGCTTGTCGTACATTGTCTAGGTTCAACAATGAATTCAAACATTTGCTTATGGTGGTTCAAATTTGTGAATTTGTCTCTCCTACAAGACCCTTTTTGCTTGCTGATGTTGTGGTTGTTGGTTCATATTCTTCAACAAAAAATGCTATAAACAAAAAGATGAGTGAGTGCTACTGATACAATTTTTCAAACATACTCTGATATTATTAAATCACAAGTGACACTCAAGAAATTCCAAGTTCCAGAAAATTTTATGACTTCCAACAAATTTCAACCAACAATGAAATATGCTACTAAAGAGTATGTTGCTAGTATTCAGCTAGTTCAAATAACTTTGAAACCAGAAGTCATTGCATCTTTGCTCCTAACATATTGCTCACTCAAGTCTTGTTCTTCAGTGTTGGTAGTGTTGTTGAGAAAACTAGAAAACCATTGAACAGAAAGTTTAGGAATCCGTTCAAGAGTATCTCTATCCACATAATAAAGACCATATCTGACATCATAGCCACTTGCCCATTCAAAGTTGTCCATCAATGACCATATCATATATCCTCTTACATCAGCACCATTCCTGCACATAACAAAATCCTCCTTCTCAACAAAGTAACTAAGAATAGGCCTTAAACAATGTTGCTACTCATATCATACCTCATGGCTCTAAGCAGAGCTGCAAGGTAAGCTTTATGGTATTCTACTCGTTTGAAATCTTGCACTAGATCATTCATTGTCACATCTGGTTTTGGTGGTGATGAATATCCTGAAACAATTTTCAAGTGGCCATCCATGAGTTATTAATTAATACCTTCAGAAAAGCAACCCTCAATAGTTAAGGTTCCTTGTCCCTTAGGTAAAGTGTTTGAGATTACATTAGTCATTCATTGATCAAGAAGAACCCAGGAAAATAACAAAATGGGAGAAAAAGAGATCATGAAATGTATATTAGTTTTCACTTACCATTTTCTGTGATATACATGGGCCTGTTATTGTATCTTGTCTTGATGTAGTCTACAATCTTCTCCAAGCCCCTTGGAACCACAAAGAACCTTGGGTTTCCTGTCTACTAGGACAAAACAAAATGTATCACAGATAATGAATGTTTATTCCTTTATCAAACATTTGAGTAAACCCTATAACTGATGGGAATAGTCCAAGTGAGTCTAAGTTAAACTCATTGTTTTAAGGTTTTGAATTAAAAGTGGTGTCAATCCTTTATATGGGTTAGAACAGTTGGAAGACACAATAGTACCTCATCACCAATAGGAATGCCATCTCTTATTCCGGTTGTTTCTACAAAGCCTCTTATCGGACGATCTGCTCCTAGAGGACAAGCAGAGAGGGAGCAATCCTTGGCATAAAGAGTTCCATAGTTATTGATGCCAATGAAGTCTAAGCTTCCTTTTATGAGATTCTTCTCCTCATGAGAGAATCTTGGCAACTGGCTCCCAAGAATAGAACGCATTTCAGCAGGGTACTCACCAAAAACCAAGGGATCTAAGCACCTGCAAAATATCAGAATTTTCTTGTGCTGCTAATCTGTTCATTAATAAAGTACATACATAGTGATTTATGATAGTACTTATTAACACAACTTACCAGGACACAACAAAAGACAAGACTCTTTTCACAGCTTGTCTATGACATTCTTCATCTCTAAGAGGTTCATACATGAAGGTATGAGCAACAATGCCAATGATTCCACCTTGCTTTTTCTGGATTAGTTTACGAATTAGAAACCCATCTTAGGCTTTAACCCTTTTCCCCCTAAACTAGAAAGTGTGACAACGAATACCTGAAAATGCTTTCGGTACAACTCAACAGCCTTGGCATGTGAAAGTAACATATTGTGCATGGCAATGAGAGGCTCAACATCAGAGTTACCAGTAGAACAATTTCCAAAAGGTGGAGAGCAGTGACCAGGGGGATATTTTCCTCTTATAAAGCCAAAGTCTGCAAGTAAGTTTGGTTCATTGATGGTAGTCCAGTACTTAACCCTGTCTCCAAAGCTCTTGAAACAAATCTCAGCAAAATAAACAAAATCTCTCCTACAACAAAAGAATACACGGTTATCAAAGTTTTACAGTAAACTTAGCTTAACTTTCTGGCTACAGTTATCCTGAGGAATTAATCAGCTTAGAGTACAGTTTCTTAGAAGAAGTGGAAAATTTCCAAAATCACTAGCATATGTATATAACAGGAAAGAAATAGTAAGAACAACGCATTTACTGTATCAGGGGACTAAGCCAACCACCATATTTTTCTTCCAGTTCTTGTGGCAAGTCATGATGATGAATTGTCACAAATGGCTCAATCCCTGGATTAAGCACACCATGCTCAGATTTAGGTACAACTTAGGACAATGTCATGCGGTTATAAACACAAACATTAAATATAAAGTTCCACAAAACAGCTGTAGTTTGGGTGAGTTAGTTCTTGTGTCTTGCTAAAAGTGAATGCCATCAATATGAAGCCAAAACAAAGTAGTTATGGAATAAAGAACCATGGGCAATTTTACTTCACCTCTAAGCAGCAGATTGTCTATGATTTTGTTGTAGAACTTTATTCCATTTGGATTTATGCCCCCATATATCCCTTCTGTTAATAAAGACCAAATTCATCAGAAATTTTTTATGATAAGATCATGACAGTTATTTACATGTATTGTTAATTACATACTAGGTAGAATCCTTGCCCATGAAATAGAAAATCTATACACGTTTATCCCAAGAGAGGACATCAACTTCATGTCTTCCTGTCAAGTAAGAAGGACAATGATTAAGCAATTCAGTGAAACCAAAAACAGGTAAAATATGAAGCTGATATTTACCAAATATAGATGATAATGATCATCTGCAATGTCACCATTCTCATCATTGGTTATCTTTCCTGAAAATTCATCAAATTGCAGAATGATCATTCAGGTTCATCATTATAATTCCATAACTTTATTCTCAACAATAAATGAAGAGATCGACTTTGCATATTCAACCGACAGAACTTACCTGGAATATGACTGAAAACATCCCAGTTGCTTAAACCCTTGCCATCTTCGAGAGGTGCTCCCTCAATCTTTCATTTGAGAAGAAAGAAGAAAAAACCCCATTATAAAAACAGCAACTTTTAAGTATTTCAGAAACAGAGAAGGAAAAGTAAGCAACTGTGTAACTCCAACAAACTTGGTATGTTTCTGGGAAAAGTTAAAGTTTGGAGTAAAACATGAACCTGGTAGGAGGAAGTGCATGCTCCGAAGAGGAACCCTTTTGGGAATTGAGATCTGCTGATTTCATCTTCTAATCCAAGACAATTTTGGACATGAAAAGGAACACAGCAAAGTAGTATCAACACAAGAACCAGTTGTTTTTTTTCCAACATAATCGGTTTATTGACTTGTGTTAGCCAAAATGTTGGAAGCATTATATAAATGGAGCACGTGGTTCAGACATAACATATCATATGATTGACAAAGTAGTCTCTGCTAGTTTTGTAGCTAACTACCAGTCTACCATCATCATTTGCCGCCCGTACTTTGATAATGTTATCTTTTGGTGAAGACAATTTTCCTGGCATTTTTTTTTTTATCAACTTAAATGATGGCTACATTTTTTCTAAGTTTTTAATAGATATTTGTTTATGTTTTCAATATAATGGCATTTCAGTATTTTATTTTTTTAATAGTTTGAAGCATTTAATTTTCATATATAATAATATAAAAAATATTTTTTATTCAAGTATAAATTCTCATATAAAAATATAAAAAAATATATTTTAATGTTTTTTTAAAGGTTAAATTAGATAAATAATATATAATATATGAATAAATTTTGTTAAATTATTAGAATTACGTATTTAATGTGAGTACAAATTTAAATAAGATGAGACATGTGAATGTTATGTTACGAAGTACTTAAATAAAATTATATGTGATTTTTAAAATATAACACATGTAATATCTGTAATTTAGTAATTTAAATTATACAAATGTTTATATTATCTTTATTGTTTTAATTTATGTAGATATAATATGACTTTATATGAATAGGAAAGTTCTTCTTTTAAAAAACTTAAAAAAATAATAATGTATAGTATATAATATATAAATGTTTATTTGTCTGTCTTATATTAGACAGTAGTAACTTTTACTCAAATGTTTCGTTAATAAATAAAAAAAACTGTGACATTCAGGAAAAAAAATTCAATACAATAATTTCATTAAATAATATATTATATTATAAATATTTTAAAATTATTAAAAAATTGTTATTAAAAATAATAATGTATCCATTATAATAAATTGTGAACATATAAATATAACAATTATAAATATATAAGAAATCCAAATTAATTACATAATAACAATATAATAATGTTACACTCCAAAATTATATACAGGTTTAACGGTATATAAATATATGTGTATAGATCAGAATATACAAAGTATGAAAATAAAATTGAATAAATACAAACATTTAAAATTTAAAGCAAATGGATAAACATAAAAATTGGACTGAATAATAAATATATAACGCAACAATGAATGAATAGTGTTAGAAAATTATTATTATATGTAATATAAATTAAAAATTACAAGATAATGTAATATTTAATGACTTAGTGTAGACATGTCAAAGTGGGGTCGGCTCACCACTAGTCGGGTTGAAAATGAGTGAACCCAACCCAGCTAACTTTTTGGTGAGCCAGAAATTTTGTAACCCGGCTCAACCCACCACGGGTTGGTGGGTTAAGTGGGTTGCCTCACCAACCCACCTAAAAAAATTATATTTTTTTTTTAGTATTCAAATATTTAAATAAATTTTTAAGTAACCTTTGAGATAACAATCATAGTAAAATCAATGTTTTGATCATGCTCACCACCAATATATGAAGAATTATTTCCAAGAAAGTATCCATTAGTCTAAGAAAGCATGACTAATATTACAAATTTTCTGCCATGCTATTCAACAAAATATAAATAAAAAAACTATACATTTTTTTCATGCTAATTTAGAAAAAATTGTTTATAAGACGGTTACTTGAGTAATTTACTATAAAGATTATAGTTAAAGATTAAAGTAACAACATATATATATA
>Ga0214545_1012163_pt1 | contig 11414 bp, 5 predicted proteins | sample CNSS4metaG_FD_160064 | JGI IMG/M metagenome (GOLD analysis project Ga0214545, IMG submission 160064) | Root nodule microbial communities from cowpea collected in UCLA plant growth center, Los Angeles, California, USA - CNSS4 | ecosystem: Host-associated > Plants > Roots > Nodule | place: USA... | reverse complement strand
TATATATATATATATATATATATATATATATATATATATATATATATATATATATATATAACACAAAGGTTTGGTTCGGCATTTGATCCAAAACTAATTTAGCTTAAATTTTCAGTTATGCCAACAAATTGCAAAAGCTCATATTAATTGATAGTGTGATTTGTTGTCACTATTTTAAGAGAATGATATCTCAAATATTATATAAAATTGAAAAAAGAAAATATAAATTGGTACTTGAAAATGATAATGGTGTTGCTTGATAGATGATTTAAAACAAGTTATTATCCTTAAATCATGACTGATACATTAATTTTTTTCTTTATGGAGAAACCGGTAGTTGTAGTTTTCAAACAGTTCAGTCTAACCTAACATTCAAAAATTTTATATAACATCAGCTCCACTTTTTTTTTTTTTTAATTGTGCTGTAATTTCTTGACTTATTCCACCAATAGGTTATTTTAGTTCACATTAAAAAGATTAAACAAAAAAAAAATGTGTGTATATATATATATATATATTTAAAATTTCAGTATTTTAATTTTAATTTTAAGTATAATTATTTTATATATAAACAAATATAAATCATAATATATATTTAAAAACAATAATACTATTTTAAAAAAATATAATTATTATTTTATAAAAAATATCTTTTCGAAATTAACTAATCAATTAAATCTAAATTCATTTAAGTCACATGATAAACATATCAGCCAAAACTAGTTTGATTTAATTTAAGACATGATTTTTTATTGAATCTAATCCGAAATATTTTGAATAACTTGTTTGAATAAGTCTATTTTAAATTTTAACAACCCTAACAGTAGTATGTGTTAAATTATGATAACGTGGACGGCAACATGCTGGAACAAAGCATATTGTACACACACAAACAACCAAACATTAGTCAAAGTAAAATTCAACCACCAACTAAAGTATATCTGAAAAAACAAGGTTTTAGAAGATAGTGAAATTCGAAGCTACCGAAATCACTGCACGAAATCAGAAATAATAAAACCACAACAAAATTAGGTAAGTGGCCAAGATTTTCCACATTCAGAATATTCATAATTTATGCCCACAATTCTTTAAATATGATAAATTATAAGTCATCCGAAACAAGCATCAGTCTAAATTTAAAAAGTAGCTTTTATTTTACTTTTTAAAGTAAATTTACCTAAACAAATAAAACTGGGTATTGAGTGATTATTTTATTTAAGAATTTTTTTTCTTAAAAAAGGTTTAAATAAAATACCAATGTTAACTTAAAGGAGGCTAATAATTAAGCTTTACTAATCACTGTCAATTAAGAATGGACTGACACTATGAGATATCCGCCTAAGCGTGGATTTACAACACGTAAAGAAATTTTTAAATTATTTATTTATTTCATGCCATTAATTTAAAAATATTTAAAGCATGAATTCAACCATTTGTGATTCCTACATTCAAGGACTTCATATACCAGCCAAACTCAAATAAATACACCAACAAAACACCAAAAGCTTCACATTGTGTTTGGACGGATTTCGATCATTTAAAAAAATTGAAATATTTTGTAATTATTATTTTTTAAATAAATAATTTAATGAAGTAATCGAAATATTTTAAATTTTAATTTTTTTAGTCTAACTTAATTCAACTTTATTTTTGAGTCTAACTTAATTTACCTTCACCTTCAATTCATTACGTTGTCTTAACTTTTGGTTTGAATTGACCTTCGGTCGAGATCGACCTTTAACCCGAGTCAGTCCAACTCAATTATCGGTTCGGGTTGACCCGACTCAACCTTCGGTTCGGATAGACCCAACTTGACCTACGATCCAGCCTGATCCGACATAACCCAAATCAACTTTCGGCTCGACACGGGACAACTTGACTCAACCTTTGACCTGAGTCGACTCGGCTTGAGCTTCTTCCCGACTCGACTAGTGTTTTTGGACATGTAGACTTTTTTGTCCTCAACAACAAACAATTCTACAACTTGAGGAATTTCAATTTCCTTTTTTGTTTGAGTGACTTCTAAATTCTACTTTTTCTATATATTTGAAATATCCTCCTAAAATTTCTCAATTTCAAAATTTTTTTATCTTTTCAAAAAATTTTATCTCCTCATCCATTTTTTTTTTAATTTCAAATTCTTCAAATAAATGAATTACTCTTTTAAATTACCTCATCCAAACATATTATGAAGGTTAAATTATACTTTTAGTCTCCATTTTCGTAGCAAAATTTGAATTTGGTCACTCAATTGTTTTTTATCTCAATCTGGTCCCTATTTTGGGAAATTTGATCCAATCAAATCCTTTTCGTTAGTGGTGTAGTAACGATGTTAAATAGGGTGCCACATGTCAGCTTCTGGATTTTTTGAATTTTTTTTTATTTTTGAATTATTTTTTTAAAATTTTTTTAAAAATTAAAATTTTGCCACATGTTAAGCTGACATCGTGCCACGTGTCACTATTATGGGATGTGTCATTTTCTCATTCTCAATTTAGTCCCTGTATTTTAATTTTTTTTTCAATATAGTCAAAATTTTTGTAAAAATTGTGCAATTTTGTCCCTCTCCAAATTGAAACCAAATTTAATTTTTATATAAATATGCACAAATATTTTTATCAAAATTGATATTTCAAGTAAATATTTTTAACAATATTGAATTTATTTTAATTTATATTTTACATTAAACTTTATTTAAAATTGTTTTAAAGTTGTTAATAGAAAATAATGCTAATAAAAAAATTCATAAATTATATTGATATTTTATTACATTATACGTTAATATTATTTTTTATTTGAATTTATATTTTAAATAATTACATATTTTTAAAATGTGTAAAATTCAATAATTTCTATACAAATGTTTTAGTTGGTATAAAAATAACAATTATATAATTTAAGAAAAATTAACTAGTTTATGTAACAATAAAAATCAAAAAAATTTGAAATTTGAAAACAATTTTAAGTAAAATTGAATGTGAAACAAATTTAAATAAACTTAGTTTTATTGAAAATATATAATAAAAATATCAATATGAATAAAAAAATCAAATTTAATAAAAATATTTGTATAACATTTTATAATTTTTGTTTCAATTTGGAGGGGAATGAAATTGTATAATTTTTACAAAAATTGGGACTAAATTAAGACAAAAATTAAAATACAGGGACCAAAATGAGAATGAGAAAATGACACCTCTCATAACAGTGACATGTGACACTGTCCTTGCCACGTGGCACGATGTCAACTTGACACATGGCAAATTTTTAATTTTTTTAAAAAAATTCAAAAAATATAAAAAAAAAATTCAAAAATAAAAAATTTCAAAAAATCCAGAAGCTGACACATGGCATCCCATTTAACACCGTTACTATACCACTAACGGAAAGGACTTGATTGGATCAAATTTCCCAAAATAGGGATCAGATTGAGATAAAAAATAATTGAGGAACCAAATTTAAATTTTGTTATGGAAATGGGGACTAAAAGTATAATTTAACCTATTATGAAATATCACATTCAAATGCAAATGAAAAAGCTTTTTTAATGATTCTTCTACGAAGATTTGGAAGCCATTGATGGTGGAAATGTTGTTTGCTTTGAACCGTTGCTATATATAAAAGATATATATATATATATATATATATATATATATATATATAATGACAACTGTAATTTAACCATTATCTATATGTAGACACACTTCTGACCATAATCTTTGTAAGTATATGGTTACATTTCTGACCATATTGATTGTAATATTTGTTATTTTATGTTAATATTGGTTATATTTTATGCTGTTTATCTCAATTAAATCAAATTGCATTATAATCAAAATTCAATTAACCATAGTAAAAAACATTCATCACTAAAACTGACACAATGTTATAAAATATATAAAAAAAAATCTTTTAAATAAGTATTTCCTTGGTGAAACTACTGTAAAACCTAAAAAAATTATACTAAAAAATAAAATTAATAATTATGATGTTTAATAACTGTTCAATTACCTTAACGTGTTATAAAATTTAATAGACAGACATGTTGTTCATGATGATATGCAGTTAAATATTTTAAAATTAAGTGATTGTCTATTTATAAGACATTATAAGATATAATAACTTTTTATTAGTTCATAATTTAGAAAACACTTATTTATTAAAAAATTGGTGAAAGATAATAATTTGGTCTCAACCTCTTTTAAATTTGAGCCGTACAATAGTCATTTATACTGTATAACAGTCACACTTATATATTTTTTTAATTACATTACAATTCAATAACTTACTTAACATATTTAATTCACAAACACACAATCAAAATTAACAAAAATTTATCTATTTAGTCTGGATCTCATAATAACTCATACAGGCAAATGGAAAAAAAAGGAGAAAACTAAAAATCTAAAGAAAAGATAACTTACTTTAAAATCAAGTCTGATCAATTTGACATATCTTGAACTCTAATGTCTTCTACATGACAAAAAAAGAAAAAGAAAAAAAGGTTTTTTGATACCATTTGAGAACTTATATAAAGGTAAAATAGTTTTAATAAAAATTAAATTTTATATTTTTAGAAAAAAGAGAAAGTAAATAGTCATGAGGAATAATATCAAATGATGATAAAAAAAATGGTGTCAAAATACCTGTGTAAAAAAAAAAAACTTTTTCTTTCGAAAACTACTACTATATTGAAGGGAGTACAAATAATATTCTCTTAATTAACACTACTTTAAATTATCTGAATTCAACTAATCTACTTATCAGGTTATTAATTTAGAATTGATCTGCATCAAATTAGAAAGTCTTATTGAATTCTTTAAGATGAAATTCAGTTATAACGTTGAGCCCATATGATATGCATTTAATGCACCATGTGCATCACTTGCTTCTTGCATTGCCCACTTTGGATTTGCCAAAACTTTTGGAGTTGATTTGTGGGTGACTTGTTTTGGCTTTAGTGCATGTAATGAGATTTTGTGGTCCTAGGATGGTCAGAAATGGGAGACATGTGGGAGGGGAATATTTCTTTCTCTCCTTTCAATGATGTGATCAACAAATTCAAATTTGCAAATCCCTTTCTTCTTCAATCCATAATATTTCCTATTTCTTCTTACGTGGCCCTATACAAACTACTATTCTCGCTCTCTTTCTCTTCTTCTTCTCTAATTTGAAATGGAGTGTGAAAAGGTGACCGACGATGACAACACAGAGTGGAAGTTCTGGAATTGAGAGGTTGACAAGTTTGATCCATGGTTCTTCTAGCTAACGCTGTGTTTGGAGAAAAGAATATTGAAGGGCTTGATGAGGTTCTTCTCAGGATTATACAGAAACACGTTTTTTTTTTCTTCTTCATATCACTTTTCAATTGGGATTAAGTGGAATTCACATGCATATTCTTTTGATCCCCTAAGTGATATTATTTATGATTAATCACCATGCATTTGAGGTATTATCTGTTTTGGAGTGGGATTCTGTCATGATTGCTTTGTAGTGAAATTCTATCACGATTTTGTCTTTAAAAAACGTTTCTGAGATTAAAAGGAGGAAGAAATATTTAAATTGTCTTGAGTCTTGACTTCTAAACTATGTGAACCTATTGAGTTTCCAAATATTCTTGTTGAGTTTTCAAATCATTTGCAATATAAGATGGAAAAAAAGATTGGAGGAAGAGTTGAAGTTTAAAGTTGGACCGGGAATTCATGTTACCGATTGAGTGTTGATGTTGGTTGTTGATGATTAATGTATTTTATTTGGAACAAGAGATTATAGAGCTTATAAGGGTGTTTATTTATAATCACTCAGTTATGGAGTGCACTGCTTTGTTTGACTGAGTTTTGATTCACCACGTTTATATAGAAATTTCTTGAAAATTTTAATGCTACTTTGGAGAAATCTCGTATGTGATTTTCCCAGGTAATCATAGTCTTTTGAATAAAAAATTTGTAAATGTATGAGAAAAAAAATGGTATGATTGCCTATACTTGAGTTGAAGTGGACACGACATTTGACCCAAAACTACATAATTTGAAAGCAAAGGAACAATTAGTTTTTATTCATGCGTACATGCCTGAGTCTAAACATGAATTTTTTTTATGCGAAATATATTATGACTATATCTTCTACTGCATGGTATAATTGTTAAGTCTAATTAGATTGAAACATGGGTGCCTTAGATTTAAATTTGGCACAGTTGGATAATGTGAGTTCATATGCAATGGTCATTGCTTTACTTCAAACAAGTGATTCACGTTTTTAAGGAACTTTTATATTGCTTTTTATGGTTTTATGTCACTTTTTATGTTTATACCTCTTCTTACTATTTCACATCCGCATCTTTCTACATACATCAAATCACATTTGTTAAGAGGTTATTTAAGTATAAGACTTATTTGATAACTTTTTTTTCTTAAATAAAATTTGATTATTATGTTAAGTATCGGATTTATTTGATAATTAAATATTTTATTTTTAATAAAATTTGATTATCGTGTTAAGTTTTGGACTTACTTGATAATTAAATATTTTCTTCTTAAATAAAATTAATTAAAATTAATTATCATGTTAAGTCTCAGACTTATTTGATAATTGTAACATTCCATATAATAGAGTAGATATACTAAAAAAAATATCACATATTTAATACTTCAAGCAGATAACCATACCTTAGGAGTTCCTATTACAGTTATCCAAGACATAAACACAAAATTTAAAATTGGTATACTGTCACAATCTAAAACTCTAGCAAAAAAAAAAAAAAAAAAAAGAGAGCAAAATATGAACCTTACAAGAGTTTTTCAAATATACAACTTAACAATGAAAGCAAAACTAAACAACTAAATAATTGCACTGTCATCACCGTTGCCACGAGAGCCAACATCTAAGTTCTCATCTGCTCACACAAAATATTGGTGATCATTGCAAAAGAAGAACAACAACACAAGCACACACACAAGAGATGGTAAGCTAATATAAGAACAAAAGTTCTATTAATCATAAATAAACTCATATTAGGGAGCTAAGTAATTCACACTATTACAAGCAATAAGGCACATCGTAAAAGACTCATTAGACTCAGTTATCCAGATACAAACATTGAGGTAGGTTTTGGCACTTGTGATGGATAACCTCCACCCACGAGGTTAATCCTATACAAGTTCCTAAAACTATAAATGGTTCTTCCAACCAGGACCTCCTGTTACTCTTAACTCCCAATTCATTCTCCTTTACATGAGTGTGAATTATTAGTACAATGACAGGATAAACTTTCAAATTCTGAGTTCCTACATCAATATGCACACCAAAGCACACATACTTTAAAAGGATTTTTCCATGAAAATCCATTTGTCATTCTCAATTAACATGTTGATACGTCATTGTATTTCAAAAGTTTACATAATCCCAAGTAATTTACACAATAACTTAATATCACATATGCAAATTGGTTGGCAGTTTCAAAAAATAAAACCGAAACATATAAAAAGCTCCAAAAATTATGTTCTAACATTCAAATGAAAGATAATTGAATCAATAACTCAATGAGAAAATAATCAATTCAATTGGGTACCTATAGAAAAATTTATACATTAAACAAGTGACAAAGGTCAAAGTTGTCAACAACCTAATCTACAGGAGCCTTACAACAAAAATTTCTCTCGTTATACACTTTCAAACAAAGATCACACCAGTCAAAACAAAGCATCATGTGTCTAGGATCTACTGTAAAAATTTCAGTTCCATTCGACAACTAACAAAGCGAGAATTCAAAATGTTTCAAGATGATTCAGAGTTGGAAAGCCCAACTCGTCCAACGAGTCTGTATAACACAAAAACTTGATTTCAACAATTTGACAGCGTTAAATGAACCTAAAACACATTTTAAGCCTCATATAAGTCAGAAACATTTCCAATTCCACGTTACAACCTCAATTTCCATTAAATTTATCTTAAATCACATGTATTCAACAAAACCCCAAACTTTTTCTAACTCATACACACCCAAACATGAAATTAGGGGTTTTTCATCTCACACCAAACAAAGAACAATATCAATAGATCAATTTGAGCTACCAAACACAACATAAACACACAACCAGACATTCAAGCAAAATCATCATGCAAAAGTAAGGTTTAGCTTCTTTCACCTTCGAAGATAAATTCGAACTCTAAGAACCCCCAAGGCACTTTCGACCTCGTGAAAGTTCAACCTCGATCCAAAAGAGGATTTCGTTCGGTGAGATTCAAAGAGGGCTTCGCGATGATAGCAATCCCGACCTTAGATCACAAAAATTATGGAATATGAGTGAGAAGCTTGATGAATAAGATGGAAGTTGTGGAGGGAATGCGTTTTATAAGAGATGCGAAGGTTATGTATTTGAAATTTTTGGAGTAACTAAGTTTGAGTTTTCTTTTTAATAAAAACATATTGAAAATTTTAGAATAATTAAATATTTCCCTTAAATAAATCTTGGTTTTCATGTTAAGTCTAAAATTTACTTGATAATTAAAAATATATAATTATCATGCCTAATTTTGAATTTGTTTGATGGTAATTTTTTATCACGTTGAATATCATGTTCTTTTGAGAAATAAAATATATATCAAAATTTCAAATTAAAAAAAAATCAAATCAAGGTTTTTCTAAATAGTTTGGGTTTAAAAAAACTACATAATAATGGTTTCTCATATTGAATAAGAATACGTAAGAGCAAGATCAAACACCTTGTCAGACCAATTAAAAAAAATTTAAAAATGTTTTCTTTATTGATATTTGCTTGTTTTATTTTATTTTTTTTTGGAAAAACAAACATTTGAAAATTGCATTAGTTATGCACACCTTTATTAAATGGAACCGTGGCAGGACGAACGTGTGAGGTGCTAATATCTTCCCCACACGTAACTTATTCCTGAACTCAAATTGATTTCACATACCATTTATTTTGTAGGCTTTCCATAGGTCTCCTTAATAAACTATTAACATATTCCTGAACTCAAACTGATCTCGCACACCATTCATTCTGTAGGCTTTCCATAGGTCTCCTTAATAAATTATGGTAGCGACCCATTATTTTAAAATTTATATATTTTTAAATGATTTTTGGTCGCCGACCATTTGCGATTTCGTAGTCGTGACAATCCTTATCTCAAACTTTAATCATATTATGTCCCATACTTACGAAATGCATTGATGCAGTCTTTCTCGCTCAACGACCTTAACTATTTTTTAATGTGACAAACAACAAATCATGTTGGATGCAGTCCACAAATTTTCCTCCTGTCAACATCTTAAAAGGTCAGCATATTCACAATTTGTCATGCCAAAAAGTAGTTAACACCTTTGACGATGAGAACTGAATACATGCATTTATTAAGTATAAAGACCTTATGTGATCCAAGTTTGAAATTTAGGCACAAAAAACATATATAAATTTTACTCTCTCTCTCTCTCTATATATATATATATTAATTTTACCCTTATCAATATAAATGATTCAATAATACAAAATTTAAAACAATGACAAGTTATAATGTGATAGTAAATTGGACTTACTATGTCAAATATCCCTATGTTTTTTATACCAAGTTAGCTTATTATGTTAGGTCTAACAAAGCATGTCATAATAAGTCAGGTCTTTCGTGGTATCATAAAAAACGCACAGTTTTATATCACGATAACCGTCATAATAAGTTTTGTAAATCTGACGTAAAAGGTCTCTTATATATTAATGATTTTATTAATTATTTAACTCTATATTTTATAACTATTTTTTATAATTATCTTTTAAAAATATATTTTTTATAAAGTTAATAACATGTTTTATATTAATAGTAAGTACAATAACTAATTTTTCTTTTTAGTGGACACTCATGTACATATGATTACTTTTGTTAATTGCTTGATAAGTACAATAACTAATTTTTATTACTAAATTATATTTTAAAATTTGTAAATATGATTTATAATTTTTTTGGTAATTTATTTATTTTTTATAAATTTAACGATATATTTTTATTTTAATAATAATTAGAAGTATTAATTTTTATTTTTTATTATCATAGGTAAAAGTGGGTACACGTGTGCATAGATCACTTTTGAGAACTACTTGATAACTCTGTCTTAGGTATATATATTTAACTGTCGCTTTTATCCTTATCACTATAAATTATTTTACCTTTTATATTCTATAACTGTTTTTTCATAAATATTTTTAAGAATATATTTTTTACAAATTTAAATTTAATAATAATAAGAGTTAAATATATTTTTAGTTTATAAATTATGTGAAATTGAAATTTATTTTTATTTAAAATTTTCATATATTTTTGTTTTTAAATTTTAAAAATAAATAAATATAATATTTTAAATATATTACATTAAATTTTTTTACATGTTACCACGTTTTAGATTAGCAATTAAGTTGTCACATTTTAGATTAGTAATCAAGTTGGATTTACATCATATCATGCATTCCCAATTAAATATTACTTAAAATATATTTTATTGTAATTAATAATTAAATTGTTTATCTCATTTCACATGTCTCATTTTAATTATAGTTAAAAGTTCGACACATTAGAAAATAATTTAACTTGAATTAAAAGGTATGAATTAATTTTTATTTATTATCATAATGTTAAAATTGACAAACTTATTCGTAAGAAACGTGTTTCTACTATTATAAAGACTATTATTTTTAATAACTCTTTTTTAAGATTATACATTTTAATGTCCAATTTATCTTTATCGATATAAATTATTTTACTTTTCAGATTTTATAATGATTTTTAAAAAGAAATATACTTTTATAAATTTAATAATATTTTCTACTTTAATAATTATTTTTTATTTTTTCAATATTATAAAGTAAAAGTGGACACCTAGGTCTATATTTTCATTAATATTTATAATTATAATATATGTGATGTATTTTTATGCAGTCAACTGATTAAAATATATTTAATATATATATATATATATATATATATATATTTAAATCAACTACTATGGAATTAACAATTTTATTACACAAAAAAATTCAAATTAAATAACTATACACACACTTTACATTGTCAATATTTCACACACTTTACATTGTCAATATTTCTTAATTTATTCATTGCAATACTCCAATATTTTAAAATTTTCAAACCTCATATTTTTTCTGACCATACCTTTTACGATTATTAAAGTTTATAATTCCGAAAAATATTAACATTTAAACCCTAACAATTAGTAAAAAATCTCGGGAATATTTTAAACAGCATACTGAACACTACAGGTATAGTAATTAATTTACAATAATTAAAAGGTTAAAAAGCAAAGGAAGGCAGTGTTGGATGACCAAGTGGTGTGATTGATTGTGTCGCAGTGAACAAACAAACATTAAAAAGAGGATTTTTGTTCCAAAAAAAAA
>Ga0214545_1012160_pt1 | contig 11416 bp, 8 predicted proteins | sample CNSS4metaG_FD_160064 | JGI IMG/M metagenome (GOLD analysis project Ga0214545, IMG submission 160064) | Root nodule microbial communities from cowpea collected in UCLA plant growth center, Los Angeles, California, USA - CNSS4 | ecosystem: Host-associated > Plants > Roots > Nodule | place: USA... | reverse complement strand
TATATATATATATATAAACAAACGTGTTTAAAACTAGGGGTGACAAAACAGGCTGGCCCAACGGGCCAGCCCGTCAGTCCATTTTGGTCCGTCCCGTCCAGCTTGTCAACTTGACAGGCCAAAGTACGGCCCAGCCCATCCTGGCCCGTTAACCCGTTTTAAAAAAAATATAAAAGTAATTAAAAAGATTAATTTTTATATTATATTCTTTAAATATGTAAATATATAATAGTATTATAATTTAAATCATTAACACCTACAAATTAAGTTTCAATTATTATTTATAATTGAATAATTTAAAGTGTAAATATAATAATTATTTTAATTTATCTAATTAAAAACATTAACTAATCAATTAAAAATTTTAAAAATATTTTATTTGATTAAATATGCCTTTAATAATAATTTATATGTAAATATAAACAAATTATAAAAATTAAAATTAAAAAACAAATTACAAAAGTTTTAAAAAAAATAAAAATAAAAAGAAAAAAAATGGACGGGCCAGCTCGACCCGCTCTGTTAGCCCGTCTAATACGGGACGGGTTGTGATTGTTGGTCCATTTTTGTTTGATGGGCCAGTCCGGCCCGACCCATTTTTTTTGGACCATAGACGGGTCGGGCCAAAACGGGTCAGGTTGGCTCGTTTTGACACCCCTATTTAAAACTGGCATTTCAATAAGCATATAAGGCATGTGATGGCAAACAATAAAGACCCTCTAACTCAATTATCCAGATAAATATAAAGAGATCGAATTCACTATATGCTTGCACTTGTGGTGGCCTCTATTGTTCTGCAGAGCCATTGTCAATGGGTTTCACCCTATCGCGCAAAAGGTTAGCCCGTGATTATCTAAGGCCATTATCCTTCCAAAGACTAGAACCTCCTATTACTCTCACCACTTGAATCAATTTGCTCTATGTGAAACTGACTGATTCTTTAAAGTTTCAGGATGCAACCTTGCTTGAATCCTTATCTAATTCTATACACTACAACACCACCATGAAATCTCGCCAAGAGTCTCATGGAATTACGTCTAACTCATACCATATCCATGACTCTCACACCAAATTCACATGTTATCTCAAAACATCATAATCCCATGCCAATACTCAATCAACCAACCAATTGATGATTTATTTCATACCAAGCACATCAATTTTAGTCTCTACATAGCACATAAAACACATTTGGCATCATACTTTATGCTTTAAGAAATAACCCAATCAACCATGGAAGCAATCAAGTAGGTGGAACAATTTTGCTGTCAATCTCGCTCAAGCTAAAGAGCTCTCGCTCGAGCAACAAGAGTCTCTTGCTCAAGCTAAAAGCCCTCACTTATGCGAGATTGCAAACAGGGAGCACTGTGAGGTTCAACAAGTTATCGGTTAAGTGAGACCTCCTCGTCTAGGGTAGATTAATCTCACTCAAAATTGGAGCTCGTCGCTTGAGCGACAACTCGAGCAAAACCCTAGGCGAGATTTCTGCTATTTTCGCTTAGGCAAGGGTTACTCGCTTGGGCGAAAATAAGTTCTCCCCTGTTCACGCATGCAAACCAGATATCAAGCCAGAAACACAAGCAATATGTTTTCACACAATCACCAACATCATCAAGCATCAAGAACGTGAAACAGACCAAAAATAAGCAAGATATTTTAAAAACGTGCAAAACCCTAGCTTCCCTTACCTCAACACTAGAAAATATACTTACGGGAAGAGAGCTCTAACAAGAACAACACCACAACTCCATAAACAGATTAGAGAGCTTAAAGTATGTACACAAGAATGAGAAAAAGACTCTAGAGATGAACTCAAGACAAAACCAGTGCAACTGAAATGGAAAGGAAGGAAAATGTCAAGTTTTGGTGTTCAACTTACATGGAGGAGGAGTTGTTTGGTTTGTTCAGAGGAGAGAAAGAAGAGCTTCTCTAGCAGAAAGGGAGAAAGAAGGTGAGACATTTTTGGTTTGGGAGATAGAATGAAGGTAGTGAGTAGCTGGAAGGGGGTCCTGGGGGGTAACAAGTGGGCTGACCTTGGGCCCTACGGAGAAGCCTTGATTCTGATCTATGGTTCAATTTTTTGGTAAAGTGGTCATCGATAAATTTTACCAATGGATTTGACGATCTGTCAGTAATTACTGACGAACATCAACACATCAGTAAATATTCATCAATACATATCCGCTGATAATTACCAACGGCTTATGGTCATTGGTAAAATTCGTTGGTAAAAATTGTGACAAAGTCTTCTTCTTTATCCTCATGTTCCTCTTCTCCTTACCATGCCTCCACTTTCGCCATCATCATGTCAACCGCCATTAGCTCCTCTTCTTTCTCTTTCTTTTCCTCCTCTACCTCCGTTAACTCCGACAACCATCATTGTTACACCTCTATGTCACCGTTGCACTTCCATTTCACCACTGAGGCATCATCGTCATTGTCCTTGCGCCACCGCTGTAGTCATTATTGTGCATGTGCTCCGCCACTAGCTTTGACCTCCTACTCGTCCACCTTCTCCTTCTCCTCACCTTTCTTCTCTTCCCCTTATTCCCACCCATCTCCCCATAATATTAAAAAAGAAAAAACCATCAGATTGTGCAGAAAATTTGTCGATTAATTTATCGCTGGATTTACAAATGGAAAAATTTATCGAAGGTTGGAGTTATAATTTATCCAAAAAATTCATCAACGGAACTGACCATTACATACATTACCGTCGGAGGTATTTGTCAATAAATTTGCTGGAGGTATTTGTCAATAAATTTGCTGACGGGTCTAATAATTTAAATTCTAAAATTCATTGGTAATTATAGATTTTTCGACGAATTTATTTTAAAAATTTGTCTAAAATTACAAAAAAAAATTATAGTGATTTTACAATAAGGATCGATCAATTGTGATTGTAATGTAAGGACGAATGATGATCATAAAATGGGCATCCTTCCTAAGCTCGTCCACTACAACCAAAATTCATTGTTTACGTTTAGGGGAATCCTTCAATGAAATCCATATAAACATGTCTCCTTAAACTAGGAAGATGTTGTAGAGAGAAAGTGTTCTTTCATATTTATTTTGTTGACACAAACGAATTTCATCACAAATCATGCACATATAAGTTATATCGGTCTTGCTAAAGGGTAAAAGAGAAATAGATTTCTACTGAGGCCAAGTACTGTTCGACCTTGATCAATACAAAATCCCTTATTATTATATTATAATGTAAATTCTAAACTTATATTATTTATTTATTATATTACAATAAAAATATATTTACTCCACTCATTTATTTATTTTATAGTAATATATTCAAAATATTCATTATTTTACTAAATATTATTATAAATACAGTAGTTAAAATAAAATGCTAACTTATATAATTAAATAAACAAACAAATTAAATATTCAAACTATTAAATATTATTTAACAATATTATAATTCTTAAAAAGAATAATTATCAAAATATTCATTATTTCACTAAATAATATTATAAATACATTAGTTAAAAATAAAATATTAACTTACATAGTTGAAGAAATAAACAAATTAAACATTTAAATTATTAAAATATTATTCAACAATATTCTAATTCTTAAAAAAAAGAAATTGTTGATTTATGTAATTATAAGAAATAAATAAAAATTTATACAAAATAATATAAATATGAGAAAGGATTCTTGTTCAATCTTCTGTCCAAATTGAACTCATTTAACTAAGGTGAATCGATTTAATTTAAGTTGACTTTGATTTTTTTTTTATCATTGCATTTTACATATAATTTTTTTTCTAATTGTTATTTCAATGTGAAGTTTCTTCTTTAGGTTTCACTACTGAATTATGTTGTTTTGTATTTTATTTTTTTTTAATTATAGAATACATCAGATCTTCAAGAAGGTTTTGTTCATTCGTTTTGTCATGAGGTTGATGTAGAAAGGAGCAATCCTTTGTTGTGATTAGAGATGTAAAAAAAATCTGTACTCGCAGGTATTCGTGAATAAAACTCGTAATGAGTAAGAAACGAATATTAAAAATGGATATTCGCTACCCGCAGGTACGGGTATTTTTGATACCCGCATGTTAATAGGGCGGGTACATGTATCATAGTATTCGTACTCGTGGATTCCCGTATCCGCTAAACTTTAATTCACAAAAATACCCTCAGATATATATATATATATATATATATATATATATATATATATATATATATATATATATATATATATATATATTTAAAAAATATTTTGAGTCTTCATTCAGTAATGGTGGTCGGATTCTTACCCCACATCAGAGTAGATTACTTCCAGATACTGTGGAGGCATTGATGTGTCTCTAAGACTGGTTATGGACCAACATGGAAGGTAATGAAATTAACACTTTTACTTAGATATTTTAATTAAGTGATTTTAGAAAATTTTAATGAACTTCTCATGTTTTCAAACTCTTCTAGATTAAAATTGGACAACATGAAACTTTATACAATGTTGCAAAATGTGGACATTGATGAAGTTAGTAATTTCTCTAATATTTCATTCAAAAATAAACTACAATATAAATGGTTAGTGATTGTTTATTTTTTTGTTTTTTCAGGAATCAATCGGAGAAAGTGGGCTTGTTGATCTAAGCACTAATTATGGTTAAATATTTATTTTTTAAAATATTTTTGTAAATATCTGCGGGTACCCGTGGATACTCGCAGATATGAAAAAAATAGGCGGGTACCCGCATAACGGATACCCGACGGATATAGGTACGGGTACGGGACGAATATTTATCCAACGGGTAGGGTACGGGGGAATTACTACCCGCCCGTACCCTACCCGCCCCGTTGACATCTTTAGTTGTGACTAAGGAAGGATGATCCTTCCAAATTTTTTTATATTTATATAATTTAATAAACAATTCTAAATATATCTTTTAAAAAAATAATATTTTTAATATATTTTATGTATTTAATATTTAAATTCTTTTTTATATATCTATATTTATATTTAAGGAAAAATCCTTCTTTTTATATATTTATTTTTCTATTTAAATTTTAAATATTTTTTAAAAAAAAATTAATTATTTTATTAATATTATTTATGTGATTATTTGTTTAATTTATTTAATATTTAATTTTTTTTATATATCTATATTTATATTTAAGGAAAAATCCTTCTTTTTATATATTTACTTTTCTATTTAAATTTTAAATATTTTTTAAAATAAAATTAATTATTTTATTAATATTATTTAAGTGATTATTTGTTTAATTTAATATTTTTTTATTTGATTATTTTTGTAAACTTAATCATTATAAATGAAGATTATTTATAGTAAAATTATAAAATTATTCATATTTAATTTTATAATTATAATTATAATAATAACAATAATTATAATTTTATTATTTTTTATTATCATAAAAAATGTAAATGTAATGTTTTTACTAGTTTATATACAAATTTTGGGATTATGTCTTTGGTTCTTATTTTTGTTTAAAAATATTAAGTTAGTCCTCCAATTTTTTTAGTCTTAATTTGGTCTCGATTTTTAAAAAATGATGCAATTTGGTACTTTTTTGTTAGATTTCTTGAGTCAGATTAAGATTTTTTCATAAAAATTGAAGTTGTGAATAAGGATGGTTTCCTTTGTTGGTCTAATTGGCATAATCCTAGTGTCAAATTTGATAAAAAAAATGTGTGTTCCGCTTCAAGAAATTTAACGAAAATGATCAAATTGCATCAATATTTAAAAAATCGATACCAAATTTAGAATAAAAAAGCTAGAGGACAAACTTGATATTTTTGGACGAAAAAATAACCAAAAGGGTAATTCAACAAAAATTTTGGCACCCTCAGATTATTGGCCGAAGATCTGCCACTAGATGCAGATTCCCTTGGGTAGCTTTGTGGAGTCATATGAACCAAGTCCATTCTCTATTTTGGATCCCTTATTTGAAGAAGGCATTCATTTTGGCTATAAAAGTAGGGATGGCAACGGGGCGGGACGGGGACGAATTTCGCTATCTCATACTCATTCCATCAAAAAAATTCATCCCTATACCCAAACCCAACGGTTATCAAACCTTTGTCTCATCCCCATCTCCACCGAGTAACGAGTATATGCTTGTACCCATACCTATACCCATTTTCTTACTTTTAAATATTAATTAATTAATTTTTATAAAACAAATTACGGTAAAGGACATAGTATTATCAAATATTCAACATTAAGAGGAAACTTGTTTATTCGATATCAAATATTTAGAAAGAAATTTTAATTGTATATATTCCACATTAGAATACCAAATAAAATCTCATGAAAATTAAAACATTATTAAATTTGCAAACATTAATGAAACCCAGTTGATAAAATTTAAAAATACTTTTTAAAAAATACAAAAGGAAAACAAATATTCAAATTAAAATATATTTTAAAAGTTTGTTTACTTCAATTTTTTAAATTCTAATGAATCTCTTATTTATACACTAATAAAAGTTAGGATACATCACTTGAACAAAATCTCGCAAAAAACAAAGATACAAAGATTAAACTAATAATAATAAAATGGTAAATCATTCCAGAGGTCCCCATTTTTGTAACGAAATTTCAAGTAGGTCCCCCCATTTTTATTTGACTCAATTGAGTTCCTATTTTTGAAAATTCGTTGCAATCAATTCCTTTCCGTTAGTTGTACAGTAATAGTGTTAATTATGTGCCACGTGTCGGCACATGTTTTTTTTAATTTTTTTTAATTTTTAATTTTTTTTTATAATTTAAAAAAAATTAAAATTACCACGTGTCAATCTAACATTGTGCCACGTGGCAGAGACAATGTGATATGGCAGTGGCAGTGCCACGTGTCACTATTGGATGTGAAAATTCTCAATGTAGTCCCTGTATTTGTTATTTTGTCTCAATTTGGTCCCAAATTTTTTAAAATTGAATTGATTTCATCCTTGTATCAAATTTAATTTTTATATAAATTTTACAATGGTATTTTTATTATAGTTGATATTTTTAACAAAATTGAGTTTATTTAAATGTATATTTTGCACTTATATTTATTTAATTTTTTTAAAATATTTATATATCTATAATTTATAGATAAATGTTAGAGTTGCTTTAAAAATAAAAACTTTATAAATTCAAATATAAAATTTTAAATATAAATTCTAACATTTATTGTATGTATGTATCACAACCTCCTGGCTTTGAAGATCACCTCTATCCTAACCATGTTTTCAAATTGAAAAAGGCTTTATATGGTTTGAAACAAGCACCACGACAGTGGTATGAGAGGTTAAGCAACTTTCTTTTATCTAAAGGATATGCTAAAGGTGCTGTTGATAAAACACTTTTCATTAGAAAGCATGCAAGTGATGTAATACTTGTTTAAGTATATGTAGATGATATAATCTGGATCAAATAATAACTCCATGTGTGAAGAGTTTGTTGCAGCTATGCAGTGAGAATTTGAGATGTCTATGATGGGTGAGCTAACCTACTTCCTAGGGCTGCAAGTGAAGCAACTCAAGCATGGGACATTTTTAAGCCAGTCAAAATACTATTTTGATATACTAAAAAAGTTCTAAATGGAGGATTGCAAAGAGGCTGCCACTCCAATTGTTACAAACTGCCTTATGGATGCAGATGAAGCTGGAAACCAAGTTGATTCAACCAAATATAGAGGTTTAATTGGTTCCTTGCTATATCTAACTACTATTAGACTAGATATACAATTTGGTGTTTGCTTGTGTGCAAGGTTTCAATCTAATCCAAAGGAATCACACTTCAAAGCTGCAAAACGAATTCTCAAGTATCTGAAAGGGACAACTAATGTTAGATTATGGTATCCTAATGAATCTAATATTGTTCTTAGTGGTTTTTCATATTCTGACTATGTAGAGTGGAAATTAGATAGGAAAAGCACAAGTGGTACATGCCATCTACTTGGATCAAGCCTAATTTCACGGAATAGCAAGAAACAAGCTTGTGTAGCACTCTCTACAGCTGAGGCTGAGTACATAGCAGCTGGACATGCATGTGCTCAAAGCATATGGTTGAAGCATCAACTTATGGATTATGGTGTAAAGCTAGAGAAGGTACCTCTTTATTGTGATAATACATATGCAATCAACCTAACTAAGAATCCAATTCAGCATTCTAAAACTAAACACATTGAAATCAGGAATCGCTTCATAAGAGATCATATTCAAAAAGGTGATATTGAAATCATGTTTGTGAAAACTGAAAATCAATTGGCGGATTTATTCACTAAACCACTTGCACGTGATAGATTTAATAAGCTTAGAATTGAATTAGGTATTCTTGACATGAAGAATATATGTTGATATCTGTTTGGCTTGTTAATCTTATTAGATCATGTGTGTGTTGCATTTAAAATGACAAAAATCTGAATAATTTGAAAACTGCCAGAATTTCAGTCAGCTAAATTTACAATTTTAACACATAGATTTCATTTAAAATGTCAAAATCTGCATAATTTGTGTTCTAGAACTGTTTCAATCTGTTAAATCTCACAAAACAGCATATATATATATATATATATATATATATATATATATATATATATATATATGTGTGTGTGTGTGTGTGTGTGTGTGTGTGTGTGTGTGATTCAAATTGGTTTGGTGTGAATTTCGTGAAATCTGAAATTTTTAGTCAACTAAAACTGTAAATTTAACATAGATTTCACTTAAAACTACCACTGCACCAAAAATCAGTTTTCTGGTACAGTTTTAGTCGACTAACTCTGTATTTTTATGTGTTAAAATTACTTATGTTGATGTGGAATTGCTTGAATTGATTTTAATTTATTGACCCAGTCAAAGTATGCATCACATGACTATTTTTGGACTGTAGCAGCAGTTGTAACCTATTACATCAGCTAAAATCAAATTTTCAGATTGCATTGACCATAAAGTGCTTTAATTACATGATTTCCAATGAACATGCATTAGATGTGAACTGTTTGTGAGTGGATTATTCATAAACGCATTTGGAAACACATCACTGCATCTCTGATACAGATTCCCTCACATGTAATTGTTGTGATTTCCTGTACTGCATTGAAACCAGAAAATCTGCACAATTTAGTTGACTGATTTTGAAAATCAACATGCTGATTCTATAAATACTTGCATAAGCATCATGCATTGGCATTCTCATTTACTAGTAAGAGCCAAACCTACTTTTCACCATGCCTAGAAGATCACGAACAACCCCCTCAGATGATGAAAGCTCTACCCCACCTACTCCATCCTTTCCAAATGCCATGAATCAAGGAAGGCTTGAGATATGGTTTGAAGGCTATGAAGACAAAATTCAAACCTTCTTGATTGAGATCAATAGGAAGCAAATCATCCTTCCTAAGGTGATTCACATGTCATGGCTAAGGGCAGAAAACTTTGGCAACCTTGAGCAACATCTCAAAGCTCAAAAATTGAAGACTTTCCTTGAGCTTTCTGGTAAGGTGTATCCGGATTTGGTGAAGGTGTTCTATGCCAACCTCAAGTTCAGCAATGACATTCTCAAATCAAGTGTCAAAGGTGTGGAGATGGAAATCACTAGGCAAACATGAAAGGATGTAGCTGGCCTAAGGCAAAGAGGTGTGTAAGTCTCCAAAGGTGAAACTAGTGCAGTGGATGAATTCAACAAGGTGCAATACTTCAACCAATGTGTGCGAAATCAAGGTGATCAAGCTAGAAATTTCCATGTGGGAAGGCTTCGTGTGGAGGAAAGGTTGCTAGCTATGGTGGTGACCAAAATCATCATGCCTAGGGGGAGTAATCATGCAACCTTGAATGAAGGTGATCTTGTGGTGATGTCAGGAAGATCATTTTGAAGGGACCTAAGGTAGGACGACTCTTTCTGCTATGCATCTCGCCTTCCATATATTGTCCTATTTTTTCTCTAGTTTGTGTTGATGATAGACAGCTAAATAAAATGTGGCATAATCGTTTAGGCCATCCAAATTCTCATGTACTTAGTACCTTGTTTAATTTTGGTTCTTTGGGTAATAAAAACTCCCCTATTTCTTTTGATTGTACTACCTGCAAACTTGGTTAAAGTAAAACTTTACCATTTCCTCATAATGCATCTCTAGCAAATCATTCTTTTGACATTATTCATAGTGATGTTTGGTGGATTTCTCCTATTGTATCTCATGCAGGTTATAAGTATTTTGTCACGTTCATAGATGACTACAGTCGATTTACTTGGGTATATTTTCTTCGGTCTAAAGCAGAAGTTTTCTTTGTTTTTCAACGTTTTGTTTCTTTTCTTAAGACTCAATTCTCTGCTCACATAAAAATTTTAAGATCAGATTCTGGAGGTGAATATATGTCTAACGCATTTCAAAGTTTTCTTGAAAATAAAGGAATTATATCTTAGCATTCTTGTCCTTCTGCACCACAACAAAATGGTGTTGCTGAAAGAAAGAACCGTCATCTTCTTGATGTTGTTCGTACTCTTTTGCTAGAATCCTCTATTCCTCTTCGCTTTTGGTGTGAAGCTCTCTCCACTGTTGTTCATTTAATAAATTGGTTACATTCTCCTACTCTCCATAATGTTTCTCCTTTATATAAGTTGTTTGGGTATTTTCCTTCTTACTTTAATCTCCGTACTTTTGGTTGTGTTTGTTTTGTACATCTTGCTCCTCATGAACGTCACAAACTCACTAATCAATCTGTTAAGTGTGCTTTTCTAGGTTATGCTATTAATAAAAAAAGTTATGTTTGCTATGATCTGCAGCATCGTCGCATTAGAGTTTCTAGGAATGTGGTGTTCTTTGAAAATCAACTTTTCTTTCCCTCCTATGTTGCACCATCATCTTCATCTTTTTCCTTTATGCCACATTTTTAGACTCTTCTCACACTGTGGAACGGTTCAAGCCTGGTTTGGTGTATACAAGACATCGTCTTCCTTCTGGTACCCTTCCTGATTCTGCTCCGACACTTGATTTTGTCCCTCTGCCGACACTTGATCCTGTCATATCTGTTCTACCTCATCGTCGGTCCACTCGATCATCAAAACCTCCTGATTGGTGTGGCTTATTTACACCTATTTTTTATCCACTACATTGTTGTCTATTTCTATTCCTTCTAGTTATACCCAGGCTATGGAACATGACTGTTGGAAAAAGGCAATGCAAGAAGAACTACAAGCACTTCAAGAAAATCACACATGGGATATTGTGTCTTGTCCCCCCACGGTAAAACCTATTGGAAGTAAATGGGTGTTCTCTATCGAACTTCAATCTGATGGCTCATTAGATCGCTATAAAGCTCGACCGGTCGCTCTTGGTAATAGACAAGAGTATGGGATTGATTATGAGGAGACATTTGCTCCTGTTGCTAAGATGACTACAATTCGGACTATCCTTGCTATTGCTGCTTCTCAATCTTGGCC
>Ga0214545_1012157_pt1 | contig 11419 bp, 6 predicted proteins | sample CNSS4metaG_FD_160064 | JGI IMG/M metagenome (GOLD analysis project Ga0214545, IMG submission 160064) | Root nodule microbial communities from cowpea collected in UCLA plant growth center, Los Angeles, California, USA - CNSS4 | ecosystem: Host-associated > Plants > Roots > Nodule | place: USA... | reverse complement strand
CAACTTAACGGAGAGGACCAAATTGAACCTCTTTAGAAAATTGGGGTACCAAATTGAACATTTCTAAAGTTCGGGTACCACATTGAACTTTCCGAAAAAGTTTGGGTACCAAATGTGTATTTATACCATAAATTTTCATGCGATAACAAATGATTGATAGGTTTTGAGATGTCAACATAGCTTGAGATGTTAATATAGCTCAGATGTCAAAGTTCATAATGATACCTAATATAATCTAGTTTGGAATCAACTAATAACCTATTGACTCAATATATACATGAAAAAAGAAATTAAAAGAATTATTCTTTTAATTTGATTGGTAAATGTTGTACATTTGAGTTATGTTATTATTATAAAATACTTGATATATGAAATAATTATCAATTTCATATTTTTCATGCAAGTATCAACTAATCATATCTTAGTTATATTATTTTCCATTTAACTTTATAAAGAAGACAAGGAAAGGAGTTCAAACCTCCAGAACTTGGGCCATCGGCACCCACTAGTCATGTGTGGGTTTTTCATGTACTCTCATAATTTCTATTTTATTTTTATGAATTATTTATATTTAATATTTTATGAATTGAAAACTTTAAAATTGACTAATTTAGAATTAATTTTCTTAACTTTTGAAAATGTTTGAATTTTATAAAAGTTTTAATCTGAAAATCTACTCTACATTTCGGAATAGAGGACTGATTTTGCACTACCAGGTTGATTGATTAACTCTCTTTTTTTATATAAATCCTCTATTTGGTATGTGATGATTATGGGTCTAAGGGATAATGATGAGGGATGATAGAGTTTTTATTATTCAAATGTATAATTTAGCATTTAACCTAATGTTGAACTAACATTGAAATAAAATAATTTAAGATTGGACAAATCCTCGTTCTAGATGTTATTGGATTGCAACTCCAAATCTTCAGTGTTCTGTTATTAATTCATAATATTTGCTCTCTTTTGGAGGCTTTCCATGGTAGGTACCCCGGAAATCACAATTGAAATACACAATCAAGGATACAAGTCTCACTTTTAAAATTAAGGGAGTGTAGACAATAATATGCAGGTGCAGGAAGTAAAAGCCGAACATAAATGTAAATTTCGGCCTTGTAACATAGAGCATACCAAATCAAACCTGGGGCCTAAGGAACAGAAACTAAAAGCCCTATTTGATTTGGGTTATCACCGGTTGACCACACCACACATTCGGTAGTTTCTTACTGTACATCATTTCCAAAATTAATTTAGTAAATTTCAAAAATAAAATGACGAAGTGTAAAAAGAAATTTGATAGGATGTCGAGAGAAACTGTCCACACAGATAGTATGCGAGTGCAGTAGAAAAGCATAATGTATAGTAGAAAAGCATAATGTATACATCTCGCATCATATGGTTCCTAAATGAATGAAAAGAAAAGAACAATAGAAAATCAAATTTAGCCTTCTACGCTCAACCATCTTCGTTATTGCAACAACTAACCTGCTCTACTTTCTTGTCTATTAATTCACATATTAATTTCTGTAGGGAAAAGTTGTCCTTTAACGTTAAAAAATAACCTAATCCCATGTCACCTCACGTTCCAGATAGTTAAAATTGATATATAAATTGTAAAATTATAATTTACGACCTAGATTTCACATATAATCATAATAAGTAGAATCGATAAGATTATTATATTGTTCCATCATCTTCATACTTTTTTTTTTTTATAAATGAATTTAGCTTAAATTAAATTTAAAGATGATATTTATAATTTTTATTTTAAATTAAATTATTATGTTAGATGAATTAAATTGAATAAGTTGTTTTTATTTTCATAAATGTGTGTAAAGTGATATATAATGTTTATATAAAAAATAAATCTACCAGTACTGATATTAATTACTTTGTCCACACATTTCTTTTCTTTTCAATGTTACCTTCCAAAATCTCATAAATTAAACAAAAAATTATATTAAATTATTTTTTAAACACATATTCAATTACATTCATCACATCAACTACAAACTTTTTTTTCAAGCACAAAAACCCTAAATTTGGCATTCTCTATCACATCCAAACTAACTTGCATTTTAAAATAATAAATGGAAACATAAAATAGGAAGAAGAAACGATGAAAGACTCAATTAGAGGACTGAGAAGTAAGAGAGAGGACGAAGTTCTTAATATTTTGGGCCAAAGCGAGAGCCTTAGTTTCATCAAAGATCTCCACAGCATGGTAACCATCCTCCACGAACCGTTTCTCCACGCGCACGCCACGCGCACGCCACGCGCCTCCAAAATCTTCGCGAATTCCTTCTGCTTGTCCACCAAGGGATCTCCACCGTACCCGTTTATGAAACACGCCGGCAGCCGTCCGATCTTGTTCCCGTAAGCGGACTCCGCCGCTGTCGGATTGCAGTACACGTGGTCGCGATCCGCGCCCTCGGGAAGTGAGAGGGACCACATGAGGTCGTTAGCGGGTAACGGCAAGATACGATCGTTAACGAGACGGAGTTCAGAGTCGGAGCGCTGGGACCCACTGAAATAGGGCACGTTCATAAAGATGCCGAGGATTTTGAGAGGGGAGAGATCGTGGTCGAGTGCACGGAGCGCTGCGAAGTAGGCGATGTTTGCCCCGGAGCTGCTTCCCAAGAGGAAGCACTTGGAGAAGTCCACGTGGTCCCGGAGCCAGGGATGGGCTTGGGCTGGGTCACGGGCCTGGGCCTGGGCCCAGAGGAGGGCGTCGAGGGCGTCGTCATAGGCGGCCGGGAGGCGGTGTTCGGGGCTGAGGCGGTAGTCCACGGAGGCGATGACGGCTGGGAGGGAGGCGGCAAGAGAGGTGCAGAAGTGGTGGGAGATGACGGAGGAGGGGTGGAAGAGGATGAATCCGCCGCCGTGGATGTGGATGATGAGGGGGAGTTTTTGGGCGGGCGGAGGGTGCGGGAGGAAGAGGCGGAGGGAGGTGTTGGTGGCGGCATTGAGAGGGATGTCGACGGAAAGAGAGGGTTCGGAAGAGGGGGGTGTCGGGGAAGGAGGAACCGTGGGAACGACGTAGTTTCTGGTGAGAGAACCGTCAGGGTTGAGTTTGATTTTAAGGAATTCAAAAGGATCCATGGCGGATGAAGAAATTGAAGGTGCTGCTGCTTCTGACATTGTTTACCAACAAGGTGTTTATAAGCTATGAGAAAGAAAAAGAAGATGAAGAATAAGAGTTCAAGTGTTGACAGTGTGAAGTGAAGTGAAGGTTGTTACGTGGATAGTTTTTAGCACGTGAATTCATTGCATTCTTCGTTATAATAAATAATTAAAAAATATCAATTAAACGTAATAATTTTACATTTATTTATCGTACCCCTTATTTGGTTTGCATTAATGATTATGCAGCGCAACCTAATAATAGGTTACAAATTCTACCATCTCACCTGTACCTACATGAACCACTCTCCATCACTCTCCCTCATTTATTTCACGTATTATGGTAATTTGGCAAACGTTTCTTTTTTTTATAAAGTTTATTTTTTAACACATACCAAATATTTCTTTATCTTTTTGAATCATATTAAATATATTTTTTTATTTATTGAGATTTTTCACATATATATTGTCAGAAATTTCTCAACAAAACAACATTAAAAAATAAGTTTCCTATTTCACATAACAAATGTACTCCAAAATCTAAATATGTCATTCTTCTGATACATGCCATTGCCACAAACCAACCAAAACAAACATTTTTTTACGAGGTTTTGGCACAAAAGATCAAATCCACTTACTCATTGTACATTATTTGTTGTGTTCATATATCAAAAAAATTAAACATTCATCATCACCACTCAATTCAATTATTCTTTAATGGCTTGTAAAATGATAATTATCCTTATTTATTCAAGAAGAATATACACTTCGTACATTAAGATGAATTTTGATATTATATTAATGGTATAAATTTAAGTTCAATTTATTTTAATAAAACCAATTTATAAGATAAATATTACTCTTATTTATATTAATGAAAACATATATATTGGATGTATTTATGTCTATTGTATTATATGAGTTGGTCGGTCAACCATAAAATAATTGGGGTAGAATATGACTCATCAACTATTGTGGTCTATCAGAATTGATGCAACGTGTCGACCAACCAATGATTAATTAAAATTAAAATATCGATCAGTAGGAATCAGTCGAATTTCTCCTTAGTGTCAGCAGTTAGACTACCTAGGATTCCACTTCGGAGTCCATTTAAGCAATGTAGATATAATGAAGAATCCTATTTATAATCTCATATCATAATATCATGCTACAGGCGTGTATTTACTTTTTTTTATCATAAAAAAATTATAAAATTTTTTTTAATATTTTTGTTATTATAATTATTAAATAAAATATAAATCATTTTTATAATTTATTTACAATAAGAGTAGCACAATCCATTATTCAAGAAAAAAAGAGTAGCACCATCCATTGAGGTAGACTCGCCTCTTGGAATAACTTCATTCATAATCACGCTTCCAACCAAATATAAATGAACGTATTAAACTTTTACTCCTCTAAATCTAAAATTTGGGTTATTCATTATTAAATAAAGGGTTAAATATGTTTTTGGTCCCTCAAATTTCAATGAATTTTGAAATTAGTCCCTCATCAAAACTTTATACCAATTTAGTCCTTCATCTTTCAAAATGCGTGAATTTAGTCATTTTAACAAAATTTTGTTAAGTTTATCTGACGTTTCAAGCGCATTTCATGATAATATTTAAGTTAACATTGAAACAAAAATGTGTCAAAGAGTGTAAATAATTTAAATAATATCATGAAATGTGCTTGAAACGTCAGATAAACTTAACAAAATTTGGTTAAAAGGAGTAAATTCACACATTTTGAAATATGAAGGACTAAATTGGTCAAAAGTTTTGATGAGGAACTAATTCCAAATTTCGTTGAAACTTCAGGGACCAAAAACATATTTAACCCTTAAATAAAAGATAACATACTTTCCACAACAAAAGTATAATAAGGATCTGACTATCCACTCTAACAAGTATTAACTCAATTTGAGTTTTCAACCTACTTTTCACGAAGGTTGACTCAAACATAAAGAGCATAAATAGATTTAACAAACTGTATTACCAATACTCATCCAAACACCAGAGACCCACACTGAAAACTGGTCATAATATAAACAATAACAAATCAAAGAGAAATAATCTAGAGACGAAGGCACATTTGAACTCACCTGCGGACCACCACACATAATCCCTCAAACCTCTTCGCCAATTTGAAAAGCTTCACAATGAAATCACACTGAAAGACAATGCCTTTAATAGTTGAGGTACCTGGCACAACTCAATATACCTGGCACGTAGATTTAATTTCTACATCTTCCATCATGATAATTGTATGAAATAGTTATTTAGTCTCATTTTGTGCATTAAAGATTTCAGAGTAATTGATATTAGAAGTAATTAGTTTCTAGCTTAGCTTTTAAGTTCATCTCCTTTAGTTTATATACCTTTTCTTAGAATATTTATATCTCAGTTTTCTTACATATATAAGATACAAAATCATCATAACAAAGAGAAACCATCACTTATAAATAAGGGTTAAATATGGTTTTGGTCCCTCAAGTTTCAGTGAATTTTGGAATTAGTCCCTCATCAAAACTTTATACCAATTTAATCCTTCATCTTTCAAAATGCGTGAATTTAGTCCTTTTAACCAAATTTTGTTAAGTTTATCTGACGTTTCAAGCGCATTTCATGAAAGTATTTAAGTTAACATTGAAGCAAAAATGTGTTAAACAGTGTAAATAATTTAAATACTATCATGAAATGCGCTTGAAACGTCAGATAAACTTAACAAAATTTGGTTAAAAGGACTAAATTCACGCATTTTGAAAGATGAAGAACTAAATTGGTCAAAGGTTTTGATGAGGGACTAATTCCAAATTTTGCTGAAACTTAAGGGACCAAAAACTTATTTAACCCTATAAATAACTACTAAATTGAACTCATAGAAGGATCCAAAAAAAGAAACCTTAATTTGGTGAACATTAAGAATGAGCTTTCAAAAAGGAGAGCAGGAAGACAAGTAGCTAACAGAACGTTTGGATCAATCTATGACCCTGCATATAAAAAATATCAATTACTTCAATTATTTTTAAACAAGAAGTCGTGGAGATGAAAGCTTATTAAATTGAAAATATTCTAAAATGCCAGTATATTCACATGCTCAAAGACTGTACATTGAAAAGCCTTTTCTTTTTTATTGCTGAGTACACAAGTTTCAAACTAACTAGAATAAAAACATAACAAATATAAAGACGAAAAGGAATTTTCTTCTGTCTAAGAAAAGCATAATGCAAACTAAACTTTAAATGAAATCAAAAAAATAACATAAACTGAAAAGTTCCAACTTCCAATCATAAAAGCTGTTAATTTAATTAGTTCCAACTTATCTTTATGATTAAAACAGTGATATTTACTCTGAAAAAAAAACTCCACTCTTTCAAACTTCATTAACAAGTCTAATTAAATTCAAGGAAACTAAGCACTCTTACTTTTTTCTTTAAGAAACTAGAAAATCACAAACTAGCTATGTACCTAAACTACATATTCACACTTTTAATGCAGTAAAACTTACTTACTAAAAACAAAATTGGACTAGATATTGAAGCAGATTTTAAATTCCTGTATATGCACAATTGGAAGTAAGAAAAAACATGCAGGATTAAAATTCAGAATTAAAGAAAAGTGGAACAAGAATGTGGGAACCACTAAACCTGTTAGGAATCCTAGTGTGATTCTAAGTCCCACATTGACTAGAAATGAGAGAGTGGAACACTATATAAGAATAAAGACCCATAAACCTATTGCCTTAATGTTTTGGGTTGAGAGTGATGTCAATGCTTTATGTGGTTGAGTTCAGGTCTCATTGGTGTGTTATATCTCCCCCAACTAGCGAGTAGATTACTAGTAGGCTAGCTTTAACGGTATTTCTTAATCACTTTTCTCTACTTCCACCCCATCCTTCAATTTTCTTCTCAACATTCTCGAATGATGACATGATGAACACTCGAACTAGGTAAGAAAACAATAGCTCCTCCCCAGGGTAGATAAGATGGTGGCAAAAACAACATTCCCAGGTTCTAAGCCAGGCTCGAAAGTGAATTTGACAGGAGTGTCTGCGACATTAGAGGAGCAGTGAAGGAGTGTGAGAGTCCAAGACAGAGCCATGTAGAGATAGAAAGCGAAAGATGAATCAAAGAAGAACAACAACGGGGTTTCCGATTTCGATTGCGACTCCAATTTTAAGTCTCTTTATTTCGATATACTTCTTAATACTTATTCATTACATTCCATTATTTGTGCACAAAAACTATGGAGCTCATTTATCTATGCATAGATACAATACAGTAGTAAATTGGCACGATTAAATGGAAAGTAGTTTGTACAACTTTGAAGCTTTAATTTACCAATACAGTGATCCAGAAAACTCAGATTCGAATTTTCTCATACCTGTGAATTTGCTTCAGCCACTTGTCTATACATGTTCTATGAAATTCGTGATGGCATGGCACTACTCTCATGTGTTCTCCATCATCATACTCCACAAGGCATATATAGCATCTGTGAAAAAAAAAAAAAAAAAAAAGCAGAGTTGAAAAACGTAAAATACCTCTATAGTATATGTAATACTTGCAGATACTGTAAAAGTGACAAGTTGCACAATTTGACTAATTTATAAATTCTTAACTTTTGAAATCTACTCTACAGTCCGGAATAGAAGACTGATTTTGCACTACCAGGTTGATTGATTAACCTTTTTTTTTTGTTATAAATATTCTAAGTTCTAATATGTTTGGAATTTGATATTCCTTTCTAATTATGGGTCCAAGGGATAATGATGAGGAATAATGGAGAATGTCCTTTTACTCATTTTCATTACTCAAATGTATAATTTAGAATTTAACCTAATGTTGAACTAACATTGAAATAAAATAATTTAAGATTGGACAAATCATCGTTCTAGATGTTATTGGATTGCAACTCCAAATATTCAATGTTTTGTTATTAATTCTCATATTTGCTCTCTTTTGGAATAGTAGGTACCCCGGAAATCGCAATTGAAATACACCATCAAGGATACAAGTCTAGTTTTTAAAATTAAGGGAGTGCTGACAGTAATTTACAGGTGCCGGAAACAAAAACTGAACACAAATGTAGATTTCGGCCTTGAAATATAGAGCATACCAAATCAAACCTCGGGCCTCAGGCAACTTGTTTGACCTATTGCTTCCTGCAACCCCACAGTTACTAACTGCATCTCTGCACTAATAGTAAAAAACTAAACAATCTTTCACATTGTCACCACTGTCCTTACTTCCATCACTGTCACTGTTACAGAGGAAGAAGAAGAGAGGAAGAATACTGCATAGAAAGAAAAACATTAAAACGCGAAAAAAAAATGCTCGTTCCGAAAAACGTTTTCCAAAATGTATTTTCTGATCCGGATCAGAATGCATTCAATGTGTGGTATTCCAGAAATTTTGTTTCAAAAGACATTGTATAGATTTTGGAAATTTTCTTTTTAAAATTTTATTATGCAAAGCTTTTACAATGTATTTCATATTTTTCCAAAAAAAATTTGAAAATTTTATTTAAAAAACCCTATTTCACAAAAATTGAGGAGTACACAAACTAAAGCCCCGACAGTTTCTTCTTAACTCCTATCAAATTTCTTCTTGTACTTCATTATTTCGAATTTTATGTTTCAGAATTCAATAAAAAATATTTTTTCAAAAAATGAGTGGTGTGTGTTTAGTAAGTCTCTTCCAAAAAAATATTTTCAAAATTAATTTAGTGAACTTCAGAGAAAAAAAATCCAAAATAATAGGGTGTAGGGAAAATTTTGATAGCATACAAAAAGAAATTGTACACACATATGATGCATGCATAACCGGTCGAGCGCAATTTTTAAATTTTGTTGTTTTTTATTTTTTATCGACAATTATTAATTATTAAATTTTATTAGTACGAGAGTTGAATTTACAATTTCTTTCGTCTCCGTTCTAAATTATATCAAACTATCTTTATTTATCTAAATGATTAGCGAAAGAGTTTATAACTAGCCATGATAAAAGTAAAAATTATTTCATCAATTAAATAAGTGAAGAATACTTTATACAACTCATGATTCTAGACGAATGAAAAAAAAATGCATTAAATTTAGCTTTATGCTCTCAACCATCTTAATTATTAAAACAACTAACATTGCCTACTCTCTTGTCTCTATTAATTCACATTAATTTGTGTAGGGAAAAGTTTTCCTTTAAAGCTACAAATAACCTAATCCCCTGTTTTCACAAACACAATGTCACATTTCTTTCTTTTTTCAATCCTACCTACCAAAATTTCATCAAATAAAAAAAGGTTAAAATACGTTTTTTTCCTAATTTTAGTCAAATTTTGTCAAAAAAGTCCTAACTTTTTTTTTCAAATAGGTTATAATTTTTGTCAATTTTGTTTAATTTGTTATTTTTTGTTAACATTGTTTAAATCATTAACTGCTATTAAGAGTGACTCTCACATGTCACTTCATGATGTTTTTATTATTTTTTAATTTTTTTAAATTTTTAATTGTTTTTAATATACACCTGTCAATCCACCAGTATGTCAATCCATGTTTAACATTCAATTTAGTCCTTATATTCGTTAGTTTTATTCAATTTAGTTCTAATTTTTTTTAACATAAATTAATTTTGTTCATTTTCAAATTGAAATCAAATTTAATTTTTATATTAAAATTCACATTTTTTATTAAATGTTTTTATATAATATATTAAAATTCACATCATTATAACTTTTATATAAAAAATAAATTTGTTCTCATCTTTCACAGGGATAAAATTGGTCAATTTTAAACAAAAATGGAATTAAATTGAACAAATATATGGACGAAATTAAATATAAAACATTGACTTTATTTTAACCAAATTAAATTGAACAAATATAAAACAAAATTAAGATTTATTTGACAAAATATAACGAAAATTGAGACTAAAAATATATTTTAACCAATAAAAGAAAAAACTTTTTCTATTAAATTACTTTTTAAACATGTACAAACACACTTACTCAATTACATTCATCCCGTTTATTACAAACTTTTTTTTCATGCACCAAACCCTAAATTTGACATTCCCCTCCATAACATTCAAAAAAACTGTAAACATTAAAAGAACAAATCAGAAGAAGAAACGGTGAAAGAGTCAAATAGAAGATTGAGAAGTAAGAGAGAGGACGAAGTTCTTAATATTTTGGGCCAAAGCGATAGCCTTAGTTTCATCAAAGATCTCCACAGCATGGTACCCGTCCTCCACGAACCGTTTCTCCACGCGCACGCCACGCGCCTCCAAAATCCTCGCCAACTCCTTCTGCTTGTCCACCAAGGGATCTCCACCGTAGCCGTTGATGAAACACGCGGGCAGCCGTCCGATCTTGTCTCCGTGAGCTGCATCCGCCGCCGTCGGATTGCAGTACACGTGGTCGCGATCCGCGCCCTCGGGGAGCGAGAGGGACCACATGAGGTCGTTAGCGGGTAACGGCAAGATACGATCGTTAACGAGACGGAGTTCGGAGTCAGAGCGCTGGGACCCACTGAAATAGGGAGCGTTCATCACGATTCCGAGGATTTTGAGAGGGGAGAGATCGTGGTCGAGTGCACGGAGCGCTGCAAAGTAGGCGATGTTTCCTCCGGCACTGCTTCCCATAAGGAAGCACTTGGAGAAGTCCACGTGGTCCCGGAGCCAGGGATGGGCCTGGGCTGGGTCACGGGCCTGATCCTGGGCCCAGAGGATGGCGTCGAGGGCGTCGTCGTAGGCGGCCGGGAGGCGGTGTTCGGGGCTGAGGCGGTAGTCCACGGAGGCGATGACGGCTGGGAGGGAGGCGGCGAGAGGGGCGCAGGAGTGGTGGAAGATGAAGGAGGAGGGGTGGTAGAGGATGAATCCGCCGCCGTGGAAGTAGAGGATGAGGGGGAGTTTTTGGGCGGGTGGAGGGTGCGGGAGGAAGAGGCGGAGGGAGGTGTTGGCGGCGGCATTGAGAGGGATGTCGACGGAAAGAGAGGGTTCGGAAGTGGGGGGTGTCGGGGAAGGAGGAACCGTGGGAACGACGTAGTTTCTGGTGAGAGAACCGTCAGGGTTGAGTTTGATTTTAAGGAATTCAAAAGGATCCATGGCGGATGAAGAAATTGAAGGTGCTGGTGGTTCTGACATTGTTTACAAGGTGCTTATATGCTATGAGAAAGAAAAAGACGATGAATAAGAAGAAGAAGAAGAGTTTAAGTGTTGACAGTGTGAAGTGAAGTGAAAGTTGTTATGTGCAGAGGCGGAGTTCTTCAGGGACAGGGTGGCCACAAAATTTTGATTATA
>Ga0214545_1012154_pt1 | contig 11422 bp, 8 predicted proteins | sample CNSS4metaG_FD_160064 | JGI IMG/M metagenome (GOLD analysis project Ga0214545, IMG submission 160064) | Root nodule microbial communities from cowpea collected in UCLA plant growth center, Los Angeles, California, USA - CNSS4 | ecosystem: Host-associated > Plants > Roots > Nodule | place: USA... | reverse complement strand
ATATAGAGATGTATATATATATTATCAAGAGACAAGAATTAAATGAATGAATGAATGAATGTAATATATATATATATATATATATATATATATATATATATATATATATATATATATATATATATAAAATAAAAAGTGTATATATATTTATAGATATATATATATATATATATATATATATATATATATATATATATATATATATAGATGAATTGAAGATTGTTTAGTTAATTTGAGGTATCAATTTATAAATTAAATGAATGATAATCATAACAGTTGAAGAATTTTACTATGTAATGACTAGAGAATCAACTTGTCCTTTTATATTTGTTTTCTTTATATCCTTTACTATTTTCAAACCTCCACCCAATTTTATTGTTTGTATGTTTCAAATATTTCTATTCTTCTAAGTACTTTTTAAGTGAAGTTCTTAATCGAATTCATTGAGAATCGATTTGAGTTAACTAATCAATCTATATTCTATTTTTTTTTATCAATTTTTTGTGCAACTAATGCAATGCTATAGTGCATTAGATTATTGATATTTATTTGATTTTACAAATAACAACAACCAAGAAAAAGTAAGAAAACAAGCCTAATAAAACTAAAAAAAACCAAACAATTAACTTAGAAGCACCAATAAATGTTTCTACTTTCACCCCCGCTATGTTACTCTATTCACCTATCTTTTGAAATGAACCATCAACCTAACGTTTTACATTGACACTCCTTTTTTTTCTTTTGGCACCCCTACCTATACCATGTAAAATCCTTCCCACTCCCAAGGTGAAACTTCTCCCACCTTCTCTCTCTCTCTCTCTCTCTCTCACACACACACACAATTAACTCACTTTTTATTCTCCACTTATTCATGCACAAAAACAAAATAAAAAGGAGACAACCCCCTACAAAACCATTTTCTTCCATCACATTCACGAGTGGATCGCTATACCCGAATCTAAGTTATGCTTAGAATTAGAGGGGTTGTGTAGCAGTACAACTTGGTATGTACTTCCTATTTGTCTATCCTCGACTAAATTTTGTTCTTTTCATTTGTGTTTCCATATCGAGTTGATTACTAAACTATTTTTGAAACACCTTAAAGAGGGCTATATGTCTAGTGACCTCGACCCTTAGGTTTAGGGAACCATCCTGGTGAGTGTATGTACTTAATCTTTTTTAAGGTACAAAAAGGACATGTTTGCGTTCTTTGCTCTTCACCTTTTCTTGTACATACTAATAGTAAATGCATCACATCTTTCAACAACATATCATGTGAATAAACATCTCTTGAGGTGTAGGCATGCATTACAATCCATTGCATCATTTAATTGCATATCATGCATAACGTACTAGTAAGTGCATCATGCCTTTCATCAATATATCATCTAGGCTTTTTAGTTCATTACATATCATACATGGTATTTTTTTAATCACCTTCACATCATCATATTGTTAGAATACATGGCTTCTAAGGAATAAACATACATTGCATTCACATACTATCTTCATTCATGGTACCATGTACATAACATACAAATGAATAACATGCATCCTTGCATCATCTTGGATAATGCATAATATACATTATCATGTCGCTTTGTATAATACGTACCCCCATATCCAGAGGTTGTGGTCATCCACATTAGCATAGTCTACAAGTTCATCATAGCATCTTGCATTTTCATATTATTGTGTATAACACGTAGCATGCATCAACATAAAATTTTGAAGAGAAAAAGAATTTCATTGCAATAAATTTAAATTTGATTGCTTCTCATTGTTTTTATCATGGAATCCTTTTACGAAAAGTGAGAAAATAACAAAAAATACTCTTTGGTCAAATGAGTTAAGTGAATAAACAAATAAAAGTAATTTTTGATGTCATTACTTCTGATGCATTCATCTAATTTGCATACATAAAATTTCTCAAACTCATTCCCTTTTTTCATCATACTTCCATCATAAACATTACTTTCATTTCCAATGTAACATCATCATGAAAGGGAGCACATGCCCTAGTATGATTGCAAATGGAACTTGAAAAAAATATTCAGGGGTGCCAAACTATTTTTTTATATACAAAAAGTCTTTAATATTTTTTTTTTCATTTCCTATACCCAAAACAAACACACATGATAATAAAATTAAAAAAAAAAATATGACTATTATTCACTATCATATCACAAAATAACCATAAAAAACTATATTTAATTGTAAAAGATTACCTAGCATGAAGCAAATTGAAGTAGTTAAAATAATCTCCAATATAAGTTGTAGAGTTGTCTTTTTCTAGATCCAAAATAGCATACTAAAACAAGCCAAACTATTTGTATTGTGTAGTATCACTTGCATACTGCAAAATTGTGTAATTAAAGTCAAGCAAAACTATGCATTTTACTACATTCACCTCTAACATCTCCCACTAAATATGCACTCTTTGTGTTTTTTTAGCTCAGCATGCTCTGTTTACATACATGAATAAAGCTTAATAGGTATGAACTAATGTAAGTAGAAAAAAATTTATATTTTTAGTCAATAGAAGAAATATTCATCTATCTTATATTTTCCCAATTTCTTCTGTAAAGAATTATGTATTCATAATAAAAATTTATGGATTATCGATTAACAAAAATTATGTGTGTGAATTTTAAGATGATTGTTAGAAAAATTTAAAAACTTTTGTCGTAAAAAAATACATGTAATTTCTTAGTATGTAAGATTTATAGGAATTGTTTTATGTTTTATTTATTATTAGAATACTGTGAATTTGAATAATATGTGTCTACAAGAATGGAGAAGTTCCATCTGCCTTTGAAAATATGTTTAATTATAAAGGGTGATAAACCTCTTGTCACCTAGAGATTTAGTCAAACTTGATTTCCTCACTAAAGCTACTTAATAAAGCATAGTGATCAACCAAAGATCAATCCAAGGATGGGCGAAGGCAGATGAGTGATTTTAGTGAACCTATCTTGTGAAAATGAGGAAATCTAATAGAATGTATTCAAACCAAAGCTGACAAAACTTAATATGCTATGCAAAATGTGAAAATGCAACTGTTTGATGAAATGCCTAAGTAAACTACAATAGGTCCTAAGGTGTTTGATGAAAAGCTAGAACTAACTATGTGTGCCAATGTATGAATATGCAAATACAATGCCCCTAAATTCAATCTAACGATGCAAAATGCTTCTAACACCTCAATGAACCATTAAAATTGAATTCAAAATAAAAAATGCAGAAATAAAAAATTTGTAAAATTCCCGAGAGCTTCCATGTGTGCGTGATACTGGAAAACAACTAAAATAGACTTCTAATGCATGAATAAAAAATGTAATAATGTAGAATGTCTAGGAATGATCTCTACTAAACATAGGAACAAGAATCACCAAAAAATGTTGAGTAAAACTCGAGTTCCTAAATGATGAAACCTAATTAACGATTTTAACAAACTTATGAACTAGCATGAAATTTGATGCAATGAACGATGGATTGGATGTAGGAAAGATGCAAAAAAATTACATATAATGGCACTAATATGATGCAAACGTGAAACGAGTACAAACAACACTAAATCACAGAATTCGAAATGAAAGTGCAAATGAAACAATAGTGCGAAAGTGCAGATTTAAAGAAAGTGATTCAAGGTGCCTGATTTGTGCATAATTGGTCATAGATCGAAAGACATTCGATATCTAGGTAGATGACCACACATCTCTGAAATTCAAGAAGACTTCATCCGAATTTCAATGTTGATTTAGATCAATGTCGCTCAACCTTTGCAATCTTGAATCACAAGCTCTAATCAGCCAAAGAAATGGAAAAACATGCCAAATGATCGATGGAATTGAGAACAAATCATGAATCTATTGAGTAGAAACGTCTTGCAAACAAATTGAACAGTAGAAATAAACTCAATTTTTGTGGTTCAGGTCCATAAGAAACATCAACACAATGGTTGAAATTGTGCAGAAAATGTAGCAGAATTTGTTTTGTGGTGGTATGATTGGAGTGCTCGAGAGAGAAAATGGATGAAGTATGTATGGTGTGTTTGGTGAATTGTGGTGTGATTGTTGTTTGAACTATGAACTAGCACCAAGTTGACAAAATTTAGAACCTGTTATTGGTTCTACAAGTTGCTACAACTAACTAAACTACGATTATATGCCTACACTACTTTGCACTTTCACTTGGAACTTAGGTGGCAGGTTCTCTAGTGATTGGTACAACTTGCTTTAGGTTATCTACGTGTAATTGGTGATGTTTCAGCATCTACATGACCTGCTGTAATGGGTGAATGAATCTAGCTAGCTCATAATAGCTCCAAATCCATTCATTCAATGGCCTTCCACTAGGTAACTTTGCATGGTTCAAACTCCACTTCATTTCTTCATCGCAATAGCAGCTTTCACACTCAACCCCCTTTCAACAACTTTAATACGCACTACTAACTATGCTATAGCTAAGAAAATAAGTTAGAAAACACAAAATCAAATTATGTTATGCCTACAACTCACTTAAAAGAACTAAACATGCACAAATGGGAATTAAGAGTGATATTCATCTATCGACCACTTTTCAGCCATCTCAAGATCAAAACAACTGTATTTTAATGCCCTCAAAGCTTAGGCAACGGACCAAAAACCATGGCCTAAAGTAAAAAAATCGTGGCCTGAAGATTAGACAACGAATTGGAAACAAATTTGCAGTCGTTGCATAGGTGGTCGTGGCCTATACTAGAGGCAACAATTTTTTTCTATTTAGGCCAAGAAATTTGAAAACCGTTGCTCATTATTCAACAATTAAAAAAAAGTTGCCTAAAATGTTCCAATAGGCAACAGTTTTTCGGCCAATATAATGCAATGGTTTTTTCGTGTTGCTTATTTCTATAGGGCACATTTATGAAAGTGTGGAACAAAATAGATTTGTTTAACAAGGCTTATAAAAATTGAATGATGTAAAATAATTTAAAATATAATTTTAATTTTATATATACATTTATACAATACTATTTTAAATGAAATATTAATAATTTTATTTGAACAATATTAATTAAAATATATTTATTCTATTAAAATAGTAGAAATAAAATAAAATAGATTAAATAAGATACTTCTAACATATAATATGGAATTGAAAATTTTCATATATTGCAAAATTATATTGTAATATTGTGTACAATTCCATAAGTAAAAATATTTACAACTAATTTAAAAGTATTATGTTCTTCAAAAAAGAAAAAGTACAATTTATCTTGCACTTTCATTCCTCTTCATCTTCATATACCATTTGGATTTTTTATCATTCTTCATCCTCTTGATCTTCACCAACATCCTGAAACAAATTAAAAGTTCAATTTATCTCTTATCCAAATCCCAACTAGTAAAACAAAAATAATGCAAGTCTTAACTAATAAAAAAATAATATATAATGTAGAGGAATTCAACTCCGCAATAGTGTTTCACCACATATAAAAAACAAAAACTTAAATAATTACAATTATATACCAATTTCTTAGTTTGGATATCTACACAAATTCAATTATATCATTATAATTTTTTATCTCTCTCCAAGGAGATAATGAATGAACCATATACTAAGTTGCAAAATGGCAATAAAGGTTGTAGCACAATTATTGAAAATAACCATATATATTTAAACATTCAATTTCAACGAAATGGCAATAAAGCCAATTGCCCAATAAATCTAATAGCATAATTATTGATCAATATATACATTTGTAAACACCAATCAGTGGCAGAATTTAGCAGCATTAGCATTTGATCAATTTGTGTTTAACTATACCTGTACTTGATAATCATTTGAATTAGGATTATATGTTGATGCAGATGAATGAGGTCCTATTACACTACTTTCTTTGCCCAAAATACGTGTCATCAATTCATTTATATCATCATCATCTAATTCTGGATTTTGTTGCTTGAGCATGAATTTCATCATTGCCTTCATACCATTCATTTCTTCTTGCATGCTACTCATTTTAGCTTCACATTCTTTTTTTATAGAAGCAATGTTTTCATTTCTCTTGAACATGGTAGGTGTCATAGTCCTTCTACAGCAACGCACTCGACCAAGCTTTTCTTTTCTAAGCAAAGATTCAAATTTTTCTTCCAATGACTCATTTGAATTTTCAATGAAAGTTTGAAATGTAGCCTAATAGGAAAACACAATGAAGACTAATCAATTTTAAATTTTAGACATATTTAATATTTAATTAAGTAAAATACTTACAATAACATTTTGTGTTTCTTCATCCACTACTTTTCCTTTAAGACCTTGACGAGTTTTGATGAACATTTCAGCACGAGTCACTTCTTACCCTTCATTCTTATTTGCAAGCTGCATTAATAAATATGATTAAAATACATTTTCACATTAGATATGGAAAAGCAAGAAATAGTAAAGCATTGAAATAGTAATACCAATTAAGCATGAATTCTAGCAAAGTCTGTTGGTCCCATTCGATGCATATAATTTTGCTTAGCTCTATTAGCAACATTCTTTTCACTAATGCTCTGCATTATATATTAGAGAGAGAAATATTAAGATAGATAGAAAGTTTGAATTTATAATAGTAATAGTTGCAATAACTTACTTGAATAGTGGGATTTTTCCAATATATCAACAACTGCTTGAAATGATCTTCAGAAATATCAGATGGACAATGTTTTAGTTGCTCCTTAAAGGAAGAGTATTTAGAAAATGATTTCTCTTGATAGAGCACTTGTAGCGCCTCTAAGAACCATTTATGTGAGAAAATATTGTCTTTTCTCCTTTAGGGGAGATATTGAATTTCTCCTACAAAAATGATCGCATTACATTTATTTAATGAAATATTTCCATACCAAAACATATTTAATTGAGAGAAAGTCAAAATTGTACTAGCCAAAACATATTTAATTGAGAGAAAGTCAAAATTGTACTAGCCAAAACATATTTCCATATGTGATCCTTGTTATCTTTGAGCAGTGCCTTGAAGCTTGTATAAATCAAAGGGCAAAAGTTAGAATTCCTTTCTATTGTGCCATGAAAATAACTCAAGTCTGACACAACTTTATCACTTCGACCAATAGGCTCTCCATCATCATCCAATATAATCTCTTGACGGTCTTCAATGCCTCTTGCATGTATTTGTAAGCACTGAGTTGGTCCTCTTCTTTTTTCTTAGACATAACTATTTCCAAGTTAAAATTGTATAAGATAACTTAACAAATATGACATAAAGAAATTGACAAGTATTCATTTTATAGTTTAATTAAACTGAAATATTTACCTTCTTATAGGGAATTTAAATCAACACCTGTTTCGTCTTGGTTTTCATGCTCTTCTTCAATATCTTCTTCAAGATTTTCTTCAATATCTTCCTCTTCGACACTTTCACTTTCACTTTCTAACTCTATTCCTTCACCATCGTGTCTATTTTATTTGAGAAATTCATCAATCAATATTGACCGACATAATGAGGTCCTTTGTGACTTATTTTTGATAGTACCTTATTCTCCCATCATTGGTTCATCATCTTCCATCGTTACCCTTTTGTTGGATTTCTTCTTTGTCCTAGAGTTATCATCTTCCAATGTCAACATTTTTGAAGGTTGTCGTTCTTCATTTGGCTTATTAATTTGAGCTCTAACATTTTTCATTGGCACCAACTTTGCTCTAGAATTTCCCTCGGTTTCCTTTTTTCTTGGGTGTTGTTTGGAACTTGACTTGCTAACTCCAGCCATTGTGTTTGCATTTGCCAAAAGCTTTGCCTTGGAATTTTGAGATTGTGTTCTTCCTATTACCTGTAGTTGTTGATTGGTGCAAGACTTTTCATTTACAACTGCTACTCCCTTCATTAACCACCTATTTGAATCTTGCATTTGTATATGCTCTTTTTCTTTAGTCATGGATGTTTCCAATGTCAAGTTCTTTTGGGTAGGAAGCTTAGGTTAGCCATCCTTGCTGTAGATTTGTCCTTTTTTGTTAATTTAAACTCTTGGGAATTCAAATTGGGTTGGCTACATACTTCAAAATCAGTCAAATTAAATTGTCCTTTTGGTGCAATCTTAGGTCCATTAGTGACCCCTCCAATGCTTATTATCCTTTCATGCTTTATCTTTACTTTCTTTCGCAGTTCTTTGCTTGATTTCATTTCAGGCACCTCGAAATTTGGAACAGTCATTTTTAACATAGTTCCAACTTCCATTGGCTGAAAAAAATAAAACATAGAAGAAAGGGATTTAGAAATAATGGGTGTTGCAAACATGTTAAGAAATTCATAAGATTCCATGTATCATGCATGCTTACATGCTAGCTAGGGTTTTCTTTGCCTATAAATACACTAACATGCATATTTGTATGTGATAAAATGGTTAACCAACATGCACATTTTCTTTGGATCAGTTTATTTTTCATTTGTGCTTTGGTAAAACTAGTTTTGGCTCTAAATTTAGAATGGGCTAATTTATGTTTTGAAACTCTAAAGTGAAAAGTACTAAAACATTATCTTATGGTTTAGAATGGACTAATTCAATGACCAAAACTGCTTATTATCCATCTATCTATTATGTCTTGTAAATAGTGCAGCTTGCATGTTATGATAGGTTATAGCTCATACTTTTTTCATCTTAATCCATATACGTGATGGGAGTATCTCATTTTATTATATTTACTTGCTTCATATGGATTCTAGGATATCTAGTGGTCTATTTGTTTGGCAAAGAGCACATTACAGATGCCATTTATACTCTTTTGACCAAGTATCTCCATAATTTTGTAGTCACATATGATCATAATCAATTTTGTTACACACTTCATATGATGAGCATACAAACCTATATAATTTAGGGTTGCATATAAATCAGTTTTGAGTAGAAGTGAAAGTGAGGAAGTTGATCAATCCAGAATGAGTACAACTTGAAACTATGTTGAACAAAGAAATAAAAGCTCCAATACACAAAGAGCAATATAGTGCTTGACTCCAACAAAGAAAGGTTCAAGAGTAGTAATGTTTAAAATAAGTTTGACATGTAATAAAATTTTTCAGATATAACAATAATTAAATGCATTTTGAGATTTTGATTTATGTTAATCATTTGTTCATACCTTAGATTAAGAAACTTCCATTATATACTTGATGTACAAACTATGTTAAATTTCCCAAAATATACTTATTTTTATATTTCCTTATCCAAGAAACAAAGTATGAACGTTATCTTAATCCACCTCCTACCATATTTGTTTCTCTGATTGAGTCTTATGTGAAGTCAGGGAAGTTAGAAACTGCTTTAAGGCTTTTGGAAATACATGTTGCTACTGGACAAATTGATCCTGCCATGAAACTCTACAATTCAATGACTAATGCATGTTTAAGGCCTGACCTAAGCACTTATACCGTGCTTTTAACTCTACTGGCTAATAATAAGCTAGTGGATATGGCTACCAAATTCTACTTAAAATGAAGGCCATGAGGTATTTTGTATGTGACAGCTAGTGATGTTTTGATGGTGTATATTAAAGAAGGTTTGGTTGATCTTACTTTGAGGTGGTTGCTTTTCAGGGTGCGTTTGGGATATATGCTACAATAATTTTATCATCAAGCAGTTGGGTGGTATGAATCAACTAAGCCTTTTTGGAAACATATGTTAACTCTGCTGCTAAAGTTCATTTGATACTCTACACCCCCAATTTAGCTCATCTTTGTAGGTGTCAGGATGAAAAAAATGAGAGCCATTTGATGTCTATCCTTAGTGCTATAAAGCATATGGCATGCACTTTTATTGTGAACTTTTCCCAGACCAAGAACACAGGGCACAACAGGTGTGATCTTTAGTCTAGGAATTCTTTCAAGGTATTTATTATGAATTGGAGGAGGGTGCTGCTAAGTACTTTGTCAATGTTCTTCTTAACTACCTATAGAAAGCATCCTCAATCTTAATAAACATTCCTTGATCCTCTAAATTCAATGGATCTATTCACCAAACACATGGAAAAATTGTTCGGAGAAATTTTTTTTCCCATCTCTTAAAAATAAACAAATGCCTTAAGAAAAAAAGAACAATGCAATCAAAGTTTCAGATGAGACCCTTTAAAGATGAAACCCTCTCAAAGGACAAAGGAAATCAGACAAAGAACCACACATGAAACCAGATAGGTTGGAGGAGTCTTTGGTTGCACTGTTTCTTAGCTTCAAGGGCACAAACATGGGTTTTGAGAGAGAATATGAGAGAGTGATATTAGAAGATCAATGCAAATGCTAGCTTCACAAATAAGGCCTGACAACCAAGAATGGGCACAAAAATATATAAAAAAGATATTTTATTTATTTATAAATATTTAATAGAAGCAAAATGAGGATTAAATCACTACAAAATTTTGTAGTTTAGACCATACTAAATTAGACAACGGCTAAATAAATGTGGCCTAAATATATAATAAACAACATATTTATAAATGTTGTATAAATATCATGAAAGTCCATGATTATATAACTGTTGCTTTAAACTATGTGGGCAAAACTAGTAAAAATGTGGTCTAAAAATATAAGTTAGGTCTAAAATCAACTTGAAAAACTGTTGTCAATTGTGAGGATTTTAAGGAACAGTTTTAAAAGTGTTGTTGTACTAAAAACCGTTGTCTATTACCTATAGCTACACTCACCTATACCACATCTAAAAAATTGTGGTCTAATCTTTAGACCATGGTTTTTATAATTTACATCACATATTCATATCGTTGTCTAAAGTGGTTTTTTTTTGTAGTGAATTATTCAGTGGTATACATTGAGCTAGTTGTGTTATGATGGTATGATGATATCAGAAAATTATATAAATATAAAATGTTAGAAGGGTATAAAGCTTGTTCTTGAAGCCTCTTGTTATGCTATAAACTATCAAATGGGTAATTTATTTAGTTTTCAATATACAGATATACGCATGGCATTGTATGGGTAAGAATAATATACAAAATCTACTTAACTATCAATTACTATATCTAATGACAATAACTTCTTTAGTTTTTTCCTCATTCTATTATTATATATGTATAATATCTTCAAAATCAATCATGCGGACTAGTCAAAGTCAAAGAGGAATGATGCATATAAAGGTCATTTTCTGCTCATTCCATTATTCCTAATACATAACCTTACTATTATTAAATGATATAATACTTATTCTTACAAGACTCTAGTTTGGAATTTTATTGTTATAAATAAATGCTATTATTTTTCAAGTACTATTATGATTCAAAAGTGATTGTGTGTTTCTTTTTCGGCTGGGTACAAAGCCAGTTCAGAACTATACATACATATATATATATATATATATATATATATATATATATATATATATATATATATATATATATATATATATATATATATATATTTTTTTTATATTTTTAATAAATATAT
>Ga0214545_1012150_pt1 | contig 11426 bp, 3 predicted proteins | sample CNSS4metaG_FD_160064 | JGI IMG/M metagenome (GOLD analysis project Ga0214545, IMG submission 160064) | Root nodule microbial communities from cowpea collected in UCLA plant growth center, Los Angeles, California, USA - CNSS4 | ecosystem: Host-associated > Plants > Roots > Nodule | place: USA... | reverse complement strand
TCATTCGCAAGATTCATAACTGGAAGGATTCTCAGATGATTAAATCTCTCTTTAATAAGAGGTTTTGTAAATAAATAAATATATATATATATATATATATATATATATATATATATATACACTAGCTAATAATCTATTGAAACAAAATTTAAATTAATGATACCCTTTTGAACATAATCTCGAATTAAATGATATTTAATTTCAATGTTTTTTGCCCTAGAATGCAAGACAAGATTGTTACCTAAATTTATAGTAGCACTATTGTCACAAAGTATATGTTACTCTCATTTATATCTAAATTTAATGTGATCAACTGATTTAGACTCCTTCTTTAATCCTGGGGATGTATTTAGATGCATTGGAGTCTTCATCTCCTTTGCATCTTCCAAGTTAAATTTCTTAAGGAATTCTCTAACATACTTAGCCTGATGGATGCTAAATAATCCTTAACTTGCTTTATTTTCAAATGAGGAAAAATTTTAGCTCTCCTATCATACTAATCTCAAACTCACTTGTCATAAGATTTGAAAATTTCTCACAAAGTGATTCATGGATAGCACCAAATATGATGTCATCTACATACATTACACTATTATAAATTCATCATAGTAATCTTTCCTAAATAATGTGGTGTCTACGTGACCTCTTGTGATGTAATTCATCATAGTGAAACACTTTTTATGTTCATTTGATGTAATTTTATATTCCTGCATGCATCAAATGAAAGTAATATGCAAATAACTTCTAATTTGGTAATAGGAGCATAAGTTTCAGTATAGTCAACACCTTTCTGGTGAGAGTAACCTTTAGCTACTAGTTTGGCTTTATGTCTCACGACTTTACCTTGCTCATGTAGCTTGTTTCTATATACCCATTTTGCTCCAAAGATGCTTTTACTTTGGGGAGGACGTTCATATGTCATTCTTTTCGAATTGGTCTAGTGCTTCCTTCATTTCTTGAATCTAACTTTCTTCTTCCAAAGATCCATCCACATTTTTAGACTCAATCAGAGATATCGTTGCTTCATGATCTTTGAGCTTTGATATTTTTGTGACTCCTTACTTAGGTTCACCTAAGATATCTTTAGTTGGGTGATGAGAGTTTCTTTTCGTTAAGAGGGTTACTTCCTTTTCATCTAGTGAGGGGTTTCCTACTAGGGTAGCGTGTAATGTAGGATCATCTATAGTGGGGTTTATTCACTATTCTTTTTAACTTGCATGTTAAAACCAAAACATTCTTCTACCTCTGATAATTTTTTATCAAGCTTGTAATTATTAAATTTTACATGTATGGCTTCTTCCCTAGTACACGTATGAAAGTTATATACTTTATATGCTTTAGGTGTCTTAGAATAGCCAACTAAAGTACCTTCATCAATTCTACAATCAAATTTCCATATTATCTTTTGTATTCAATATAAAACATTGTATAATAAAAGGATGAAAGTATGAAATATTGGGTTTTCTATTTTTCCATAATTGATAAGGAGTCTTCTTTACCAAAGGCATTATATAAACTCTGTTTGTAAATAGCAAGTTGTATTAACTACTTTTGCTTAAAAACCTTTAGGTGTGGAGTTGGCATTTAACATTGTTCTAACCATTCCTTATAAAACTCTATTTTTCTTTTCCATGACACCATTTTGTTGTGGTGTTCTTGGAGTTGAAAAATTATTTGTAATACTAAAACTTTAAAATAATTCACAAAGCTTTTTATTTTGAAATTCTCCACCATGGTCACTTCTTATATTAGACCTACTAAGCTATTAAAGCTAGAATAGTTAACTTGTTACTTGAGTTATCTTTAGGATTGGTTAAAGTTAGTGCCAAGTTAGTAATAAGCAATCATTTCACATGCAACATGTAGCCTACAATTTTAACCCAATTTTATTTTCATTTCAGCCTATATGAGACACTTGGTTCTGACTCAAGAAAATACACAACACTTAAACAATTTTTACAATTTTCAGTTCTTTTAGATAGTTTTATGTGTGTTTCAAGTTCCTAAGGGTTAATTCCATATTTTTGAAGTTGTAACACATTTTTCAAATTTTCTTCTAATGCAAATTAGATTGTTTCTTTCTTTCATTTTTCTACATTGTTCTATTCATTTCCATTTTCAGTTTTTTTTTATATTTGGTCCATTTCATTTTCTTCATCATGTTTTCAATTCATTTTTTAAAAATTTTAATAAAAAAACATAGTTTTATTAATGAAATTTTTGTTTTTGTGCCATACTAGTTTTATATTTTTGGTTAAATCATTCTAAAGGTCCCCATTTTTGTAGTGAAATCTAAAGTAGATCCCCTCATTTTTATTTGACTCAATTAAGTCTCTATTTTGGAAAATTCGTTGCAATTAGATCATTTTTGTTAATAGTACATTAACTATGTTAACTATGTGTCACATGTCAACACGTGGTTTTTTTTTAATTTTTAATTTTTTATAATTTTATTAAAAAAAATAAAAATTGTCATGTGTCAATCTAACATTGTGTCATGTGGCAAAGACAATGTGATGTAGCAATGATAGTGCTACGTGTCACTATTGGATGTGAAAAGTTTCAATTGAGTTCCTATATTTGTTATTTTGTCTCAATTTGGTTCCAATTTTTTTAAAATTGAATCAATTTCATCCCTATATCAAATTTAATTTTTATATAAATTTTACAATGGTATTTTTATTATAATTGATGTTTTTAACAAAATTAAGTTTATTTAAATGTACATTTTGCATTGAACTTTATTCAAATATTGTTTCAAATAATTAAATATTAATAATTTATAGACAAATGTTATAGTTGCTTTAAAGATAAACATTTTATAAATTGAAATATAAAATTTTAAAACAAATTTTAAAACAATTTAAAATAAATATATTTATTTAAATGATATAATTTGAGTGGATATGAGTGCCAAACGTTTATAAAAGTTTGTGTATGATGTGATTGATAAAATTTAATAAATTATAATTTTTAATAGAATAAATTATATGATTACCATTTTACCCTTTAATGTAAATAGAAGAAATAATATTAAAATAAAATTAAAACTATTATTAAAAATTAGAAAAATATAATTTATTGATATCATTAATAACTTAAAAACAAATTATTATTATTCTCAATGATAACTTGAAATAATTTATAATATAGACTATTTAAATTATATTTCCACATTTATTTACATTTATTTATTTTATATAATTAATTATTTATAAAATATATTTATTTGAATAATAAAATATATTATAAAGATAATATATATATATATATATATATATATATATATATATATATATAATCGTCATATATATATATATATATTATAATAATTATTCATATATTAATAATAACTATAATTATAAGTATCGTAATAATTACTATTATATAATAAAATATATATAATAATTATATGTATATTATGATAATTGTAACATTCCATTTAAATAATAATTGTAATTTAAATGAAATGTCACACAGATAGAATATAAGAGACAAGTCTTGGAGTATAGACGCTACTCCTTACAATATCCAGAAAAATGCTAGAAGAAACCAAGCCACACCACGATGCAATATACAAACGAAATCCAAGAACTTAACAATAGTTAATAGAGTATTAAAGGACAAAACAGTATATGGGCCATAGCCCTAGAGAAAAGCCCAAATAAAACATGAAGTCCAGTCCAGGTAGACTATGCAACGGAATCATTCCTTCCTTGTTGACCTCGAGTACCTCTCGCATCTGCTCACATCAATAAATTGATAATCAACGCAAAAGGAGAAGAACCACATACAAAGCAACCAAACAAGCAAAACGGTAAGCTAGAGTATAAAACGGTTTATCATACAGATACATACCATTTCACAGACCAATGAATATATGTCAATCAATCATGTTATGACTTGCAAACAATACACTAAGACTCAGACTCGACTCATCCGGATACATATAATTTAGTCGAATTCAGTGAATGCTTGAACTTGTGGTGGATTTCTCTGCTCACCCCCGAGCTGCTCACTCCCGAGCTAAATGTTACAATGTCTCAATCCCCCACACACAAGGTTAGCCCTTAATGAGTTTCAGGCCTCCTGCTACTCTCACCACAAGAGTCAGTCCGCTCTATGTGAGACTAACTGACCCCTTAGAGCGTCAGGATGCAACCTTACCTTGAATCCTTACTAAATTATATAGATGGGGCACCACCATGAACTCCCACTAACACGGGTCATGGAATTACGTCCCGACCAACTGAGGCACACCCATAAAGTCTCACCTAGAGACCCATGGAATTATGTCCTCAACACATACCAAACATATTCCACCAACCAAGTAATACTTACCATGCATATAAATCTCATGCCAACCCTTTATAAATCAACCTCTTTCATGTTCCAGGTTAATCCATACCAACTCATCATTCTCAATCCATGAATATAGAATTGTATCTCATACCAATACCATGCCACTTTAATTACCAGCCATCTCATCCATTTTACATACCAAGATCACACCAACACGTCAATCCAATTCATAACTACAAATATTGCATGCCTTTCACAAGCCTCAAACTTTAAATAGAAAAATTTAATCAATCAAACAATCCATAACAACCAAGTGAAGAAAACAGCGAGGCCTGCAGCGGATCTCGCTTAAGCCTGAAGCCCTCGCTCAGCCGAGAGGAGTCCCGTCGCTCAAGTTGTAGACTCTCGCTTAGGCAAGATCGCGACAGAGGTCCTAGGAGGCTTTTTGCACACTTGCTTAGGCGAGCCTTCCCTCGCCTAAGCGAGACCACCCCTCGACCAAAGGTGGGGTTCCTCGCTTGGGCTAAGACTGCAGCAGCACATCAAGGCTTCCATGCGTTCTCGCATAGGCAAACGTCTCTCGCTTGAGTGAGATAGTGCCTCGCTCAAAACAAGAGCTCTCCGCCTGAGCAAAAGTTCGAGTGTAACCCTGGCCTGCTTATGCATGTCTCACCTACGCGAGTCAGTATCGCTTGGGCAAGAGTAACAAGTCTCGCCACTTCCCCGCAGCAGCCACAGTTTCACACACAAACAACAATACAAGCATTTCACGGTTCAACCACAACACACCAATTTTAAATAATGAAACAGAGACAAGGAACACCCAAAGATCAAGGTAAAATAAACAAGCCCTAGCTTCCCTTACCTGGAATGAGCTAGTACAAGACCTTGACACCAACCATGGAGCACAACAACTCTAGGAATAGGTTTATAAGTTGGAAAAACAGCGGAACAATACTTAAGATGAGCTCACTACGAAACCCTAACTAGAAAACACGAAAATATGTCAAGGGAGAAGTGGCATGAGTTGGAGAGCAACTTACGTAGAGCAAGGATGAGCTTGAGCGAACTTGACGGAGGCTAGGAAATCAAACCCTAGCAGAGCGTTCTGAAAGGAAGAGTGAGTGTAAGAGAAGGGTTGTTTGCAAAAGTGAGGGCTGAATGAGAGGCCCTGACAGCTTTAGGGGCTTTAGCACCCTATGAGCCAACCCTTAGACCCAACAGATTTAAGACCAGTCCTTAAATTGTTAGAGCAGAATAACTAGACCTTACAATAATACTATATATTATAATATATAATATTAATATGATTATTATATATATATATATATATATATATATATATATATATATATTATCGTTATAATATATATATATATATATAATATAATTATATAATTATATATATATATATATATATTTAATTACTATTTTCTTAAATATTAACGATAATTGTAATTTTTATAATAATTAGTATTACATAATAATAATATTATTATTCAAATAAATATATAAAATAAAATAAATTTAAATAAATGTGTAGATATAAATTAAATAATCTATATTATAAATTATTTTAAGTTTTTATTGAGAATAATAATAAGTTACTAAGTTATTAATGATAATATCAATAAATTATATTTTTCTAATTTTAAATAACATTTTTAATTTTGTTGTAATATCATTTATTCTATTTACATTGAAGGGTAAAATAATAATCATACAATTTACTCTATTAAAAATTATAATTTATTAAATTTTATCAATCGCATATAGGGATGTCAAAAAAATTTGTACCCGCAAAAATCCGTAGATAAAATTTGTAATGGGTAGAAAATGGATATTGAAAATGGATACCCATGGGTAATGGATACATATATTTTTTATACTCGCGTCTTAATATGGTGCGTATGGTCTAATTTAAATTAAAGAAAAAAAACTGATTAAAACATTAACTCATTGATCTTGAATGAGCAATTAGTTTTAAAAAATTTCTATTGATTTGTAAGTTGTCATTCAACACTATTTAAATGAGTTATTTGCACTTTGTTTGAAATGTATAAATGTTATGGATTGTATTTTTATTTTGAATTTATGATTAAAATTTGTTGTTAAATATTGAAATTTTCTTTTTGTAAATATCTGCGGGTACCCGTGGATATTAAAAAAATATACTGGTACCCACATAACGGAGATCCGACCGGATATAGGTACGAGTATAGAATGGATATTTATCTAGCGGATAGGGTACGGGAGAGCTAATATTTGTACCCTACCCGACCCGTTGACATCCCTAATCACATCATACACGAACTTTCATAAACTTTTCACTCATATCCACTTAAATCATATCATCTTTTCCTTAATCCAACCAGTCATATCTTTACCTACAAATCAACTAAAATCAATGCAAATCCACTTTCTGAAATCCACACCTCAATCCAAACACAACATTAGTGAGAAAATGTTGAGGAAACAAAATTATTTTCTGAAACACGGTGTTTGATTGAATAGGTAAGGCATAGATATTTAAAAAAGTAAATAATAATGTTTATATTATTAGAGAGAAAACTAATGCTTTTTATACCAATTGCCCTCAAATATCATCCTCATAAAAAAAATTATCTTTCAATCATCTCAACTACGTACCCCATAGACACTTATTGTAACACCCCATTAAAATATTAACCTTAATTTAAATGAAATGTCACACAGATAGAATGTGAAACAAAGCCATGGAGTGTAACGTTACTCCCTACTAATATCCAAGAAAGTTCAGGAAAAGATTTAAGGCACACCACGATGCCAGATACAAAGTGAAGTAAGAGATTTACAGTAAATGTAACATCCCGTCAGGATATTACGGATTTAAAAAAAAATAAAGAAATCAAATTAAAATACACTGCATTTAATAATACCTCATTTTCCCAAAACGCGGGAAAATTTAAACTTTATTAAATAATTAAACAATGTTCAAATCCATTAATCACCAAAACAAAAGGTTATAATCACACCCATAAGGGTTTACATTTTATTTCAAAACCAAAGAAAAAAAACATAAAGTTTCTCGAGCTATCCCCTCTCCGCAGCTAAGTTTCACCAAAGTCACCTACATCAACAACATCTGCTCACGTGTACCGCGTACACGATCATCACCAATCACAAGCAAATAGGGTGCGCTTAACAAATATAGCATATAAAATAACATACACCTATATAACACATATATATTTAGACATGCTCAAACATCCAATGAATTCTATGTATCATGGCCACAACCATGACTTTCGTGTTCTACCTCTTCTAGCGATTACCTCAAGATGACTTGTTGTCATACCTATCGGCCACAACCGATAGAGCATGTGCGGGAACCATTGCTACGGATCATACACCGTAACGCCAGGTGGAATTCCCAAATACGAGTATACTCATAACGTCCCAAGACTACCAAACTCGTCAGTCACGACTGAGGAGGGCAATTTATTTGGACACATTCGTACTGGCCACAACCAGCACACTCACACCGGCAACACTCGCCAACCCGAGCCACAACTCAAGGGTTCCTTGTGTTGATCTGCCATCCTGAGCCACAACTCAAGAGATGCTATTTCGAGCCACAACTCAAGGAAAACCACGTGCTTAACCCCTATCCCGAGCCACAACTCAAGGGATACGTTCTGAGCCACAACTCAAGGAATACCAGCAATCCACCTTTAAAGCATCACTAAAAGCCTTGTAGATCACATCTATGAAATCAACAACTCCAAGCTGCGGCAGCAAAATCGCCTGGCGGGGGACACGTGCCACCAGGCGCTGCCAGCTCCCAGACCTGGCGGGTGTCGCATACCGCCAAGTGCCCAGTGCCTCAGAACCAACGTTCACAGCAACCATCGCTTGGCGGGACAGTCCACACCGCCAAGCGCCAACACTCCAATAGCCCACTGTTTCTGCTTCTATCGCCTGGCGAAACCTCCCTTCTCGCCAGGCACCACTCGCACCAGGGTTCCTCTGTATCCTCGCTATCACCTGGCAATTGGTATATTACCACCCAACGCCATGACAGTGTTTACGCAAAACTGGTTTCTTTTCCAGCCCAAACATAGTTGCTCTCCAATTACTTATCTAGTCTTTTTCCCGGGATCATATAACTTAGTTGGATACTAACGATAGTGAGGTTTAATTACCATCCTCTTGTTGATAACATTCCATATCCTCATATTACTTCACATTTTCAAACCTAAGTTTCCACATTTTCACCCTATCATTATCCTTTTAGCCCTTGGTCTTAAGCTAATGCCATCCTGTCACTCCTGCTATGGAATACTATTCACTGGCCAACACCAGAAATCTCGATACTACATTACTTATCATATACCCCATTGGCAGAAATGCCTAATTCTAATCCATACTATCAAACCAAACTTTCATCCATTCAACTCTCCCTATACATATGTTAGAGCCCTGCTCCTCGTCTCACTCTTCCTTTGCAATTTTGGGTTCTGTTATTGTATCATCAATTTCACACCTACCATTACTAGTCTACACTTTATTAATTCCGGACCATTCCAACGCATCTCCTAGTCCATATAATTTTGTAGCACAAGTTTTACCGTATAGGGAGCCCTAGTCAATTTCTCTACTCCACACTTATACTCCATATGAGCCGAAATTCTATCCACCAACCAAAACGCACCAAGAACTCCAACACCTGCATCCTGATAGGGCGCCTAGCAGCAAATTGAGAACCTTTAGGCGGTTCCTGCATTTTTCCAGAAACCTATTTCTCCAAGCTTTGCGAACCCTAAGACATGCGTGCAACCATGATTTCAGCCCAATTCTCACCCCCATATCTTAAAATTCTCAACTCAATTGCATTCTTTCAATTATTCCCTACAATTATTTTCTTTGAAAATTACAGTCCTAACTTGTTCAGACACAAACATCCCCCAAACTTTACAACATAGCACTGTTTCATTCGATTTAACCATCCATCACATGGAATTCAAAGACAATTTCACATCAAATCTCCCTCTAACGAGAAACCCAAGTTTTTCCTTTATCAAAACCACCCCAGAACCCTGACATCATCAAATCCAAACCAAAAAGGGTCTGCGTCGCCTGGCAGTTCGATAGTCACCGCTAGGCCCTTCATAAAAACCCAGAAAACTGGGTACAGACCATGTGTTGCATGGCGGCCAGGGATGCGCCGCCAGACAGTCCTTTCGCAGGAACCCAAAACCAGCATACAAATAATGAATCGCCTGGCAGTGATTCATCACCCGTCAGGCAGTTTCTGGAAAAATTCCAGAAACGCAGATTTCAATGCAATTTAACAAAAATGAAACATATACATTCTATAATCATACAATTACGCATAAAAACTCAGACATAACGTGGTTCAGCTTCCCTAACCTGGTTTTCCTTCGCTTAAAGCTTTGACAATTGCCAAGTTCTCCCTTCACCAAGAACCTGCTTAGTCTCTTCTCTATTCAGCCCCAAAATGCCTAACTCAACCTCACCCAAGTCTCAATTTCGTGCTCTGTTTCTGAGTAAAATTTCCAGCTTTGCAAAACCCTATCTATTAACCCAATTTTTCTTTTTAAAGGGTGCCTAAAAGCTAGGTTAATTACCTAAAACGAAAATTGAAACTTAATTGGTTGTTAATGACATTCATTCTCTCATTATGGTTGTTTTTTCAGCCACCTCTCGGCTGCCCTACAACTAGGGTTTTCCCTTAACTTTTCATATTCAATCCAAAGCCAAAACTACCAAAAAAATAAGGCTTAATTTGGGTTCTCCAAGGTTTGAACCCACCACCATTCCAATACTAAGTCAATGCTAAACCATCAAGCCAATTCATGTTTCTTGCTAACTAATACAATTCAAGCATTATATCATGAGACACGTGATTAATCATATCATTAAAACAATAATAATTAAATAACACATAATTAGCACACATAAGACTCGAACCCAAGTCCTCTCACACAATCAAAGTACTTTCAACCATTTAAGCTAGTACTTTTCCACGTCATATCAATCAGAATTTAATGTCATAAATGCTCTTCCCACCCGCATTTATTAATTATTTATTTATTTAATTAATTAAATTCTGTGGATCTTAAAGTAAATCAAATAAATCCCAAGATAAAATAATACATGGGCCTTAGCCCTAAAAGAAAGCTGAAATCCAACCCATGGAGACTACTACGCAACGGAATCATCATTTCCCTGATGACCATGGGTAGTTCTCGCATCTGCTCACATCAACAAGTTGATGATCATCGCAAAGGAGAAAACTACACACATAACAATCAAACAAACAACAGGGTAAGCTAAAGCAGAAAATGATTTATTATACAGTCACATACAAACTTATAATTCAATATGCATAAGCCAATCAAGCATGTTATGACTTGCAAACAATACACTAAGACTCAGACACGACTCATCCGGATACATATAATTAGTCAGATTCAGCGGATGCTTGCACTTGTGGCGGAATCCCCTGCTCTACCGAGCTACTCTACCAAGCTAAGTGTTACAATGTTTCATCCCCCACACATAAGGTTAGCCCTTAATGAGTTTCAGGCCTCCTGCTACTCTCACCACTAGAGTCAGTACGCTCTATGGTAGACTAACTAACTCTTTAGAGTGTTAGGATGCAACTTTACTGATGAGTGCTTATTTTTGCCCTCATTAAGTGTTTAATTTTGGGTATTTAATTGAATTTGTGTGTTTAAAGATTGATTTAATTGGGATTTCCTATAATTGGGTTTATTGAGCATGAGATACAAAAACCTATTAAAAATAGCTTTTTAGTTGCATAAATGTTCTTTGGATATTTTGAGGTATGTTAGTGCAGCTGCAGCTAAGTTGAGCTCATGGGGGTGTGAAAATAAATTGATTAAAGCTTCATGACACCTTAAAGATGAATTCAAGAATAAGAAATTATCAAAAGCACAAAAATTCAAGCCAAGCATTGCATGAAGACGGTAAGAAAAGCTTGAAAAAGTGAAGAAGTTTGGCTAAACCAAGAAGAGAGGAACAAAAAAATTGGACCTTGCGGTTTTCTTTATCTTTATGATAGAAGATAATTTGGGAAAAATATATCTTTAGATATT
>Ga0214545_1012149_pt1 | contig 11426 bp, 7 predicted proteins | sample CNSS4metaG_FD_160064 | JGI IMG/M metagenome (GOLD analysis project Ga0214545, IMG submission 160064) | Root nodule microbial communities from cowpea collected in UCLA plant growth center, Los Angeles, California, USA - CNSS4 | ecosystem: Host-associated > Plants > Roots > Nodule | place: USA... | reverse complement strand
TGATCACAAACGTGTTACATAAATTTAACCAAGTCATATTACTACCAAGTAATATCAATCAAATCATATTACCACCCACTAATATCAATCTAGTATGTCATTCTCTTATATCTATCCAATATCGCAACCGTAGATTTTTGGTGGATTTCTTATGAGACATATTGTTTAAAAGTTTCACTTAGTAAAAAGTTAACATTTTCACAATTTTCTCAAAAAGTAATCTCAAAAAGAAACAACACGCATCAAATTGGTCTAGAAACATCTTCCTATTTTTTGCCGGAGCCATTGCGATCCAGTGCAACGCACAACGTTGGCCACCATAAACACCACCTGCACGGAGAGCACATCAGTTCCACACCATTCTTGCAACCTCACGGACCAACAATCACCATTGCAGTAGCAGCACCTCCATGCATCTTCATTTTGAAACTCCTTCCGCGTTCACAACACACCAACTCGTCGGAGCAGCCATTGCAACAACTGATGCATTATCTTTTCCATTGCAGCAACCATGGATGCAGTTTCGTGAAACACTAGTGCAACACTCCAAAACGCAGATCCAGTTTCGGGAACAACGACCATGATAGCCGTTGTCGACCTCCATTGATGAACCTTCGACAGCAACCATAACTCACGAAATTACATCTATAAAATTGCAACAGTCCGTGAGCCGGCCACCATCGGATCTACAACAGCTAGTCACACTGCTCTCTATTCCACCATCGCAACCATGCACACCTTCGTTTAAGCAGAAAATGCAAAACCTGCACGAGCCCCTAGACCAGCACACGAACACGAGTTTGACACAGGGAAATCGCGCTGCAACAATCTTTGTAGTCCAAATCAGATCTGGAAAACGTGAACCAAGCTTCACGCACCTGCACCAGCGTTTTTGCATCGTTCCTCCAGTGCCTCCAAGCATGAACAGTAACGACCATAATTCATTCTGCGGCAGAAACCCTAAGGGAGGAGAGAGAAAGCTTCATTTGAGAGAAAGAGAGGAATGCCACGTGTCAGCTTCTCAATGGATAGTCAAAGAGTCAAATATGGTCAAACAGTCAACTCTGGGCAAATTCTGATCAAAGTTCATCAAACAAGAGGGGTTTAAGTACAAATGTTGATATTTTTGGATGTCTCTGCAAATTTGGACTCTCAGATCTCAAAATGGTTGATTTAGAAAACTAATACAAATATTAGTTGGTGATAATTTATCATATATCTTTAAGCAATTAATTTATTTAATTATATTAGATATTGATATTATCAACCAACTATATTTGTCAAATAGTCTATATCTCTCCAAATATCTTTGAATATTTATCTTTATCTTTATTTTAAAAGATATTTGAGAGATTTTAGCAACAGAAAAGTCCAGTCCAAGTCCTATATAAAGAGACTAAAGGGGAAACAGAGAAAAAAATCTCGGGACTTCGGAGTTTAGGAACCCTTAGGGGGGCCTAATTTTGTTTCCTTTCTTTCTTTTTCTCTCTATTCTTCTTCTACTTTTGTTTTACTTTTGCATTCCATGGAAGGCTAAACTTCTTGGGTTGATTCCATTGTAATTTCTTTATTGGATTCTGAGGGTAGATCAATTAATTTGTTTGTTCTTTTGATTCTTGTTGAGATTTATTTTCATCTATGTCTTTTGGTTCTTAATTTAGTAAAAGTAATGAATTTTACATTGTAGCAAGTTAGCACAGTGTTAAATCTACATAACATAACAATCGTATGAGTCCAAGGGTTTTTAAATTTTAATTGAGAAGTTACTTTGATTAAAGGTGAAAACTTAGATTAGATATAAGAGGTAAAAGAATAGACATGATTAGGATTAGTAATATTTAATTGAGAAGTTACTTTGGTTAAATTTACTAAGATTAATCTACAAAGTTCTTGCTTTTGATTGAGAAATTACTTTTGTTAAAAGTAAGGACACCAACAAATTAATTGAGAAGTTACATTGATTAATGTGAAGTTTTCAACAAGAAATCAATAACAATAATCTTTAGGAAACCAATCATGAATCCTATTTTGAAAAAGCAGTGGAATCGACCTATTTTTCTTTTCTATTATTTTCATCTTATTTTATCTTTTTATCTTTATCTTTCATATTTTTATTATTTTATTTGACTAACTCTTTTGTATAGTTTTATAAGAACTGATTTGTTAAAAATCAATTCTGTGTTCGTTGGTAGACGACTTTGGGTTACTTTACCCTTTCTATTTTGTTGACTACTTTCTTAACAATACTGAAGTTGTTATAGATAGTATTAATTTGATCGCTTGATGACTGTGTTATCAGTTGGGTGCATATTGGGTTAAGATTTTTAGTTCCTTACAACATGAATGGTTCGTATTAAACCAAGTATTGATAGGATATAAATGCATGAATCCTTGTGTAAAAATATATGTGCTTGATTCTTAGAACTTGTGGAATGTGTATTGAGTTTTGGTATATGTATCAACATGTGTAAGGTGAGTAGGTTCATTAGAACCTATTCTGGAGTGCCAAGAACTAGTAGCATTGACGTTATTGGTGTGGCGCTTGGCGGCACAGGGTAAGCTGCTAGGCGATAGTGGGTGCAAGTAAGCTTTGGGAGAAACACAACGCCAAGCGGTTTGGGACCAATTTTCGCCTAGCAACTCGAGTGATGCGCCAGGCAGTTTTGGGTGGAGAGTTGGATTGCGAGGAGTATTCTACACAGCTTTAAATGGAGGTTTTGATGTGATGCTTTGTTGGGGGCCTAGTTACGAGTGCAACTTCTATTGGGGTAACACGTGGCCACTCGAGGTTGTAGCCTGGTGGTTTTGAAAGTCCAATGGAGTGTGCGAGATCGTGGCTCGTACGGATGGGTTCCGGAAGATTGCCTTCCTCAGTGTTAGCTGATGAGTTGGTAGTCATGGGACAAATACAAATTGTTGTTCGTATTGCGGAACTCCACTTCGTGTCGCGGATCGTGGTCGTGGCAAATTTATTCCCATGTGTGGACTATTAGGTGGTGGTTTGTAGTCAAAGGGACGAGTAGACACTCGTGGCAGCAAAGATCGATCAATGTAATCATCAAAGGGTGTAGAATCAAGATGTGTCCAAGGGAAGTTTTTGAAGTCGAGGATTAAGGATTGTGGCTTGTGAGTCTTAGGAAAAGCAACGCCCTTACCGGGTTTTGTGTGAACAGGTAAGAGTTGTGCTCCTTCTGGGTTTTGGTGAGCACGCAAGGGCGGTTGCTTGTAAGTCCTAAGGAAAGTAATACTCTTACTAGGGTTTTGGTGAACAAGCAAGGGTTGTTGCTTGTTTTTCCACGAGGCGTTGGTGCGCAAGGGGAGAAATTCTCTTCCAATAGGTGTTAGGGCGTAGGAAAGGAAACTAGTTGGTTGTGAGGGGATGGTGTATTATGTGGTGAGACTTGGGAGTATTAGATGTATTTGGAATAATGAATGATTATTTATCATATTGTGTAGTGTACTTTTATTCTATTAAGCTCACATTGTCTGCTTGTGTTTGACGATGATCGTGTAATGAGTAGATGATGTTGCAGGTGTTGTTGGTGAAGCATAGATTGGAGAGGGGCTAGCTTGGGGAAAAGCCTTTATGATGTTTTCTTGTTTTATGGATTTTGAACATTTTGTAAACCTTTATCTTACCAGACTCGAAATTTGTAATCAACAATTATAGTTTGTTGATTTTGGTTTGTTGCGGTATAATAAATGTCAAACTTTCTCGCGTTTTGGAAAATGAATTATCATAAATGCGATTTTATACTTATTTCCTATTTTAATTATTTAAATTAGTATATCCGATAGGGATGTTATAGTGGATGCAATGTATGTTTTCTATTGTTGCTCTTATTGGTTGATCGAAATGTTGATATTCTAAAGTGGTGGTGATGAACACATTTTTTATGGACTATTATTGGGTGTAATGGAAGGAAATTTTGTTACGTGGTTTTGCACGGTTGGGTTTTGGGAAAAATAATGATAATGGGATTGTGAAATGGAATTTTAGTGAATGATGAGTTATATTATTGGATAACGATTCTCAAGGGACGCTCAATGGTTGTGACGTTGGTTCTATACATTTTGCAATTTTTCTATTCATGATAAATACAGGAAATTATAATGCAAGATTAAATTTTGAGTTTTTGGATTAATGGTCAGTTTGGGTTTAGAGTTAATAATTATGAGTGGAATATCCAATGGAAATATATTTTTAGGTACTAAATTGTGACTATATGTTAATTGTTGATGTTTTTTTTTATATGATCAATGGAATGATGTTATAAGGGTATAAGAAGTGGTTTCGGGTTGCTATTCTCTATGGAAAATTTATAGTTTTGCTGTTTGGGTTAAATAATTACATGCTGAATTGTTAATATTAAGTGGTGAGAATAATTTTGATTTAATAAGAGAATGCTCATTAAGTGAATATAAGGTAAGTGACTCCAATGTTAAGAGGATTACAGGTGCAGTGTATTTTTTTCTCCTTATTATTTGAACTCTGAAGGTTGTATCAATTTTAATGAATAAGCACATAGAATTTGACCTTTTGAATATGGGAATGATTCTATGCTCAATTAATTTGATGGTGGGATGATCAAAATTTTTGTTGTGTATTCTAGAGAATTGGTTGTATTGAAACATGATCATTTTAATATGCCAAAACGTTATTTTCCGTATTCAAGCAAGTGTGTATTTTTCTAGTCTACACAATTTTGGTAAAATTGAGTTTTTTGGTTCGTTAACCATTGGATTGAGCTAAAATTGTGACATTTGATCAGTAACACGTTGTTCTTTCATTTGACCGTTGTGATAGTGGTAAGATATAAGAGAATGACATACTAGATCGATATTACTTGGGGCTAATATAATTTGATTGATATTACTTGGTGGTAATATGACTTGGTTAAATTTATGTAACACGTTTGTGATCATGACGTGAGTTGCATTGCATTGTTGTGTTTGTGCGATGATCATATAATGTGAATGTTATACGGGAGCAAATGTTGTCATAGATGTTGGTGCAAATGCATAGGTGTGAGGAGATGTGCTAAGGAGAACTTTGGGATTTTTTTAAAGCTTTTGAAAAAAAATGGATTTCTTTTATGTTGAAATTTCCTTTGAATTTTTGTGGTTTAAAAGAATTGTAATAGGAACCTTTATAGATGTTTTTGGTATTTGTGAGGTTTTATTTGAATGAACTTGGACAAGTATTTATGAAGTTCCTATTTATAGAATGGTATCATAGTATTTTCATTGGTTTGAAAAGATAAAAAAATTTACACGTGACAACTCGAAAGGGGTATTACAGCGCGAATTATAAATAATTATTAAAATTTCAAAAAATAGAAAAGACTTCAAATTTTAAAAATATCAACAACCACAAAATAGTTGTTTTTTAATAAAGAACTACATAACTCTTATTTCTTATTGTGAACAAGACTAAGTTGGAGCAAATTCAATCCTTGTCAGATCCACATAAATATTTTTTTTTAATAAAAAATATAAAAACAGTTTGTTTGATTTTTGGAGAAAAAAATATTTTAACAACTAAAAGGGACCATCTTAGAACAAACCTAATCTATTGTTGGATACCACTTTTTGTGTAGTTTTCTCGTAGTTTTTCTTGATAAATTATGGTGACAACTCCATTCTTGTTTTCAAAAGATGTATTTCTTACTGTCTTGTCGTGAACACGATGACAACACACGGGAGTTATGTTTGACTAAACACAACTTCAATTTGAGGATTTATAAGTCATGCCATGCAAGCAAGACTCAGTCATGTACATAATTTTTTTCAAAACTTGCAATTTGGATAATATCTCACTTAAATTGCACAATTGCGAAAAAGTTGTCCCTTTTAATATCATGTAATCTAATTTATTCATAGTCTCTTTATTTTCTTCCTTAATAAAGTAAGTGCAAATTATTTTGTTATGTTAAAAAGTAAATAAAGTATAACATTTACAAGCCCAATTGTCAATATCAAAGGATAGTTTGGCTTAGTGGTCTAAGGTGCCTTGATTTAGGCTCTAGTCCAAAAGTGTGTGGGTTCAAATCCTACAGCTGTCATGGTTTTTTTTTCTTTGATGACCCTATATGCATCCCCATTTTATTTATTTTATATATATATATATATATATATATATATATATTTCTTTTATTTCTCTCTTTTACATCTACCAATAATAGAAAATGCAAAGAAAAATATTTAATATAAATAAAAAATATAAATCACCTTAATTTTATCTTGTCTCTTAGTTTTGTATTGAAAAAAGTATAATAGCTTCATTAATGAATGCATTACTTCTAAATAAAAGGGTAAGTAATATGATTATCATAAGGACTAGGAATTATATTTAAGATTCAAGGGTGGCAGTTTATAATCATTAAATACAAAAAAAAATCCATTAGTCCATAATCTTTTTAGCCTTCTATGGGGCAACAAACAACACATTTGTTATATACCTTCTTATTAATTAGTTTTTACACCTAACTGAAGTTCCACGAGTAGGAAACGAGCTTCCAAACAATTCCATTTTTTCTGACATCATTTTCAAAATGCACAAAACTAACATCATTCTAAAATAAATTGATGTGAAATAAGTGCTTAGAAAAGAAAAGGAAAAAGTGTTTTTTTCCCTTACCCTTGTTAAGAATATTTATCCTTGGCAGAGTTTTTCATGAATAAGGATAATGCATGCATTTGTCAAATCAAACAAAAATAATAATGTATACAACACATTAGAGACAACCCATGGGACTAGAATGAGAATGAATTCCACTTATTACTACATTAGTTTCAGTGTATCAAAATATTGTACTAGGATATAATTCACCTAAAGTGAGTAAAATGATATAAGTCATTTCAATCAGTAATGAGAAATTTATGTATATGAATATGAATGCAATATCAACTATTAACATTATTGATTTTACTCTCTAAGTTGAATGGATCATTTTAGAGGATCTAGATCCATTTTACTACAAGTAGAAAGCAAGTAAAATTTTTGAAGATACCACAATTCTTGTCACAAGAACTTTACGTCTATGAAACTAGTCACTACTAGTACCTTTGTTTTAGCCTCTCAAAAACTTACGATTTTCAAAAATATGTGAAACCATGCAAGCATCAAAATACCTTGTTTCCTCCTACATCTTATGAATAATGTAGTATTCACTTGTTATTTCTCACCAACTCAACATTCATTATTTTTTTGGCAATAACAATTTCTTGATGTATTTTGGTTGTAATTGTAATTCTTTATAAAAATCAAAGGAGGTTTGTACTCGTGCAAAGTAACATATGTATAAGAAAATGGTCAAGTTGGTACAGGTGGGAAGTATATAAGTGTGTAATTATATACTATTTTTTCCTCCTACATCGTATGAATAATGTAGTATTCACTTATTATTTCTCACAAACTCAACATTCATTATTTTTTTGGCAATAACAATTTCTTGATGTATTTTGGTTGTAATTGTAATTCTTTATAAAAGTCAAAGGAGCTTTGTACTCGTGCAAAGTAACATATGTATAAGAAAATGGTCAAGTTGGTACAGGTGGGAAGTATACAAGTGTGTAATTATATACTATTTTTTCCTCCTACATCGTATGAATAATGTAGTATTCACTTGTTATTTCTCACCAACTCAGCATTCATTATTTTTTTGGCAATAACAATTTCTTGATGTGTTTTAGTTGTAATTGTAATTCTTTATAAAAATCAAAGGAGCTTTATACTCGTGCAAAGTAACATATGTATAAGAAAATGGTCAAGTTGGTACAAGTGGAGAGTATACAAGTGTGTAAAGTCCCACATTCTTTAGGGTATATTAAGTAATGAAAATCAAGAGATATAAAAAAAAGTGTATACATAGGTGCAACATACTTACCTGGACTAAGATAGTTACTTTCATTGCACTCTTAAGGTATATTGCCTTGAGGTCTGCTAAAATGGTAGAGCCTACTACCAAAATGGTAGAGCCTACATCATAATTTGTGGTAGTGGAGTTTGTGTTCGCGCAACTCCTTCATTGTAGCTCAACATTTTCCATAAAAACTAAAGCAAGTGACATTACTATACACTTTAATTTACATTATAATGTCTAGATATTGTCTATCATCTATTTCAAAAGAACTTTGGTGACAATGAATAGAGAAAATAAAATATAGTGTGTGAATTTCAAATAAATGGTCTATCTTCTAATCTATTAGAGTAAAATGAAAGTATGCATTGAAATAAATGTATAATTAATTTGTTACTAAGTGATTATCTTTTAATAACATAGATTTTGATTCATTTATTACCGATTTTATAAATAGATTTTTATTGACCTTTTAGTTTCGAGTTTATTGTATGTAAGTAATCAATATAGACAACATCATTAAAATTTAGGTTCAGGTTGAATAAATATCCACTTAACTTTTTGAAGTTAGTTACTGAAATAGTTATATGAATTTGTTTAAAGGTATATACAAGAACAAAAAGAACATTAATATATTTTTGGGATATATTCATTATTTTTAAATATCTAACTAACGATATAACTTTTTTATCACATTATATTATCTACAATAGATATATTCTTCTCTTATTGTTTATTTAGCCTTTTGCTCTTGTGTCTGTATCTTATACTCGGTACATGTTCTTTTTGGTTTGATTGGTGGAGTACCAAACATTATATATAAGAGGACACTTATAAGTTTTGCAACAAAATGTCAAATGCTGAGTTGAAATCCACAAGTTATGAAGATTTAAAAGTTTTATATTCATGTGTTTTCATTATTTAGATTTTAGCTTTGAAATAGTTCTATTCTTCAAAATTAGTCTAGTTTATACATAATGATTGCATTTAACCTGGAAAAATTATTTTCTTTATCTCATGTAACACATGGAAATCTATTTTTTTTAATCAAATTTGAAATAGTTATTATGAATTTAATTAAAAAATTAACCTTCAAAAGCAAAAGAAAGAAGAAAGACATGCACTTTGTATGTTGTCTATGTTGGTTTCAAATTCTCATTTCATAGAGTAACATGTTAAGTAATTAATTGTTTTACAACAAATTTAGTCATTTCTCTTTGAAATATTTAAGTTTGTAATCCCATGATAAGATTGCACTTTGCAGCTAATGTATCCTAAATGAAGAATCATTTAATCATTCTATGGTACAAGTGCAAGGTCAATTTTCTCTTTTGTTGTTACGAGTTGGTATTTTCAAATAGTTTATTATCTTAAGCATGAAGCAAGGTATGTTAATGTATTTGGTGACATAGGTGATGAGAGATTTGTTTTCAAAGATATTTGGAGTCCCACATCACTAAAAGAGTAGTGAGAAGTGTGGAGCTTGTGGTACATAAGAAAAATGTGGATGGTTATGCAACATACTTACCTGGACGGGATCATTGGGTGATCAAGAAGGCTCATGGTCTAGGACAATGACTTCCATTGCACTTGGAAAGGGTGCTGCTCTAAGGTCTGTCCAAGTGGCAGAGCCTACGTCATAATTTGTGGCAGAAGGGGTCTGCGTTCACGCGACCCCTACATTTCGGTCATAAGTTTTGTTTTGTTTGTGAAATTTAGGTTTATTCAGGTTTATCTATGATCTTAAGTGTTGTGTTGTTTGTGTAGTTTATGTTTTCCAACAGTCTTTTAAGTTCTTCTCTAGTATAAATCTCTGTTTGTGTTGGTTCAGCATAAATCTCCGTTTAATAGTACCTATCTGATTATCTGATTTAACTGTTCATATTAAAGGTTGAAGGTTAATTTATTGTAGTATTCACATTGAGTTATTATTTTTTATTTTTTTATAGTTTCTATATTTTATTAGGTAAATTTTGTTCAATTATTAAAATCCAAAAACATTAAACCTTACAATCAGAATGAATACGAGGAAGTGAAAAATCTTTCTACAACAAAAAAAAATCTATGCTAGACAAGTATTTTAGGGAAAATCTATTCACCACCTTTAGTTCTGTACTGGACCCCTACAACACTTTTGTTATCCTGTTCAAGAAGAGATGTCACAGTGCCCTACTCCATTCGTACATTGAACAGTAAACAAACCAAACAATATTATCAGGCAAAAAAGAACATTGCAAACAATAATTTCAATTAAAAATTAGTAATTTTTTAGGCTTATTTTCTTGCCCTATAAATAATTTTAATAATTAAATTAACAATCAAAATATATTAAGGACTACAATTGCAGAGCAGCAACTTTTTCTCTCATCATCTATATAAAACGTCCATCATGGAAGCTCCTGCCAGCCACTTCAGCATGAAACTTCTCCAAAGGATAAGGCAGCTTAGTTTTTTTCCCATCCATGAAAAGAACATATCCTAACACCCTTTGTGCATCAATTTGATCAACAATGTCTGACAAAGGATACACACAGCACATGGAAATATGAGAATGGTATCTCAACAAGCTTAATTCCACCACACTTAAACATAAGCAAATTTCGGCACATAATACATAAAAAATTAAGAAACATACGCTTAATTCCAGCACACTTTAACAAATTGTAAGAGAATATGAATAAAATGAATATTTAGCACAAGGCACACAAAGCGAAAGGCGCATAGCAGTCTTCAAACATGGTAATATTTATAAGTTTCATTTTAATGTAATGTGAGTGGCAATTGGGAATTTGCGCATGTATAAAACTAGTCTGTCTACCCATGCAACGCACAGAGTTTTTTTAGATGTAATATTTTTTGTAATAGCAATAGGTTTTTGGATATTTAATAATCTATATGATGAGAATCTAATGTTTTTAAAAGATGTTGAAGTGTATAAATAGAATAAATCAATTTAGAATGTAATTAAAGTGGCATGTGAAGTTAATATTTTATTTCATTTTATGTTTTTTTGTCTATTCTATTATCTTCAACAACCAACAACAAAAATATGACTAATACACTAAATGCTAATAAAGGTAAATCTGTATTTGTAATCAGGAGCTGTTCTGGAATTTCAACCATGCACTCACCATTCTCATTTAGATCCATTTTTCCGTCTCCAATCTTCAATATCCAATCAGAAAATTCTTGGATCTCATTGGCTGTTTGAGTATTTGATGTAGTACTTAATCTCATGTTCTTGGACAATTTTAGCACTTTACAACAATTCCATAACTCTGAATAGTTTATTGCTAATTTGATGATACCAAACCTAGATCCTTTCTTGATAACTGGTAGAATTTGTCTAAAGTCACCTCCCAACACAACTGCTTTGCCACCAAATGGTTTGTCATTATTGGCATCATCAACATTTCACATAATATCTCTTAGTGTTTTATCAAATGCCTCAAAGCACATTCTATTCATCATTGGTGCTTCATCCCAGATAATCAAACTGGTTGCCATAAGAAGTTTTGCTCTAAGACTACCTTGTGCTATGTTGCAAGTTGATTCATCATTAAT
>Ga0214545_1012146_pt1 | contig 11434 bp, 7 predicted proteins | sample CNSS4metaG_FD_160064 | JGI IMG/M metagenome (GOLD analysis project Ga0214545, IMG submission 160064) | Root nodule microbial communities from cowpea collected in UCLA plant growth center, Los Angeles, California, USA - CNSS4 | ecosystem: Host-associated > Plants > Roots > Nodule | place: USA... | reverse complement strand
GTTGAACATTTTGAAGTAAAAACACTCTTGTGTCTCAACCATTTGTGAGAGTTTCCTCCCTTGGGAGTGAATACTTTTAAGCCTTATCTTGCATAGCAAGTGGCGGCACACATCCACTCATCTTCAACGTTGCCATGGCTTCTAGCCTAGCGTTGTAGTGGCGTGCTTCTCACATTTTTACCATTTCTTTCCTCTCCATTTTATGTTTTCTTCCTCCTTTAATTGTTCTTGGTTTTCTATGGTTTATGTGCTTTCCATTTCCTTTTCTTTTTGAATCAATCCATCATCTTCTTCTCTTGAGCTTTGTGTAAGGAACCTTCACATCTAGATAGCATGCTATCTTAGTGTCGAGTGGGGATTTCACTTAGCTTTCTTAATCAACTCACACCATATTCAATAATCTTAAAAAGAAATAAGATAATCCTTCATCACTATCTGATACTATGCTCATCAGCACTCCATGCAATCTCACAATCTCACTAATATACAATTGTGCCTACTTCATCATGGACATTCTTGGATTCACTGCGAGGAAATGGGTACTCTTGGTCAGATGGTCAACTATAACCCATATGGCATCATGGCTCCTCACCATCCGTGGTAAATGGGTAACAAAATCCATAGCAATGCTATCCCACTTCCACTCTGGAATCTCCAACTGTTGTAGCATCCCTCCAGGCCTCTAGTGTTTTGTCTTAGCCTTTTGGTAGGTCAAACAGGATGACACATACCGAGCAATGTCTGACTTTATTCCCGCCCACGAGAACGATTCTCTTAGATCATGATACATTTTAGTCATGTCTGGGTGCATGCTAAAACGACTCTTGTGCCCCTCTTCAAGAATCATACCCTTCACTTCCAAATCCTCACGTATGCAGACCCTGCCTTTAAATCTTAACACCCTATCACTGCCTATCTCAAAGTCCTTGGCTTTCTCTGTACCAAGCAATTCTACTGTTCTCCATAATTTGGGATCAGATAATTGCCTCTCCTTTATCAGGACGAGGAAATCACTAGATACAGTTAGTTGCTTGCATCTAATGACACCCTCTCCTAAAGTCACCTGTATCTGCATGTCTCTGAACTGTTCCACCAAATCCAACTCCCTGGCCATCATATAAGATGCATGAACTATTTTTAGGCTTAGAGCATCCGCCACCACATTCGCTTTCCCCGGGTGGTACAACAGTTCGAAGTCAAAGTCCTTGTGGTCGAACAAATACTTTAGGCTCTTGTGGTCACTGAAAACTTGGAATTGAGCACCATACAAATAATGTCTCCAGATTTTTAGTGCAAACACCACAGCCGCTAACTCGAGATCGTGTGTGGGGTAGTTCTTCTCATGACTTTTAAGCTGCCTAGAGGCGTAGGCAACCACTCTCCTTTCTTGCATCAGAACACACCCTAACCCTTGATGGGAAGCATCACAGTAAACTTCAAAGGATCTACTGGTATTAGGGATCACCAACACAGGAGCATTGGTCAGCTTCTGCTTCAACTCCTGGAAACTATTCTCACACCGGTCTGTCCAGGCAAAAGGCTGATCCTTACGAGTCAACTGTATCAAGGGTGCCACGATCTTAGAAAACCCCTCCATGAACGTCCTGTAGTATCTTGCCAGTCCCACAAAGCTCCTAATCTCAGTCATTGATTTAGGACGCTCCCATTTTAAAACAGCCTCAACTTTGGATGGGTCCACGGATATGCCCTGAGTTGAGATCACATGCCCGAGGAATTGGACTGTGGTCATCCAAAACTCGGATTTTGACAGTTTTGCATAGAGCTGATTCTCTCTCAAGATACTCAGAACTGCCCTCAGATGCTCTGCATGTTCTTCATGAGTTCGGGAGTATATCAAGATGTCGTTGATGAAAACCACCATGAACTTGTCTAGAAAAGGCCTGAAGATTCTGTTCATATAGTCCATGAACAAGGCAGGGGTGTTGGTCACACGTAAAGGCATCACTACATACTCGTAGTGCCTATATCTAGACCTCAAAGCGGTCTTCTGCACATCATCAGACTTAACTCTAATCTGATGGTATCCTGATCTCAAGTTGATTTTTGAAAACATAGTAGCGCCGTGTAACTGATCCATCAAGTCATCTATCCTTGGCAGAGGATATTTGTTCTTGATGGTTAGATTGTTGAGTTGCCGGTAATCCACACAAAGTCTAGAGCTGCCATCCTTTTTCTTGACCAATAACACCGGCGCACCCCAAGGTGACACACTAGGCCTGATGAATTGTTTCTCCAGCAGTTCCTCAATCTGCTTTTTCAACTTTGCCAGCTCAGCAGGAGCCATCCTGTAAGGTGCTATTGATACTGGCCCTGCTCCAGGCACCAGATCAATAGAGAACTCTATTTCCCTGGAAGGGGGTAAGCCGGGTACCTCATCAGGGAAAACATCAAAGAATTCCCTCACCACTATCGTCTCAAGGTGCCATGTCCATTCTCAACAGACAATTGAGTTAGAATCAAGAAAAACCAAGATCCCTCTTTGATGGCTTGATCCACCTATTGTGAGGACATCACCATAACTTCACCCCCTGAGCTGGGAAACAACACCCTCTTCTTATTGCAATCAATGAGAATGTGATTAGCAGATAGCCAATCCATTCCCAAGATCACATCTAGGCCCTCCAAAGGTAAACAGATAAGGTTTACCCGGTATTTGCGTCCCTCAACCTCTATCCGACATCTAGCACAAAAGGTCGAGGTTCTGACCAACCCAGAAGCAGGCGTGGACACCACCAGGTCATACTGGAGTTCCCTCACCGAAAGACCCAACTCCAACACTATAGACTCCGACACAAAAGAGTGTGTCGCTCTTGAATTGTATAGTACACATAAGCTCCTACCGGTAATCACACAAGATCCAATGATGAGGTTACTTGCTCTGTTCGCCTCTGTACCCATCATGGCATATACTCGGCCAGCTGCTTGGGGCTTAGCACTTCCCCGTGTTTGTTGTGGCTGCGACTGCGTCGGAGGTCTTGGCACTAAACTCTTGCCAGTGGGGCAATCTCTGAGGAAGTAGTGAACTCCTTAATAGAGAGCGGGGCCACCATAAGTTTGAGATCGCCTCTCAATCCATTCTCAAACTTCCTACACTGCCAATCCTCAGCAATCCTCAAGGTGTGGAATCTTCCCAAGTGCTTGAACTTTTTCGCAAACTTTGACACGGACATCTTCCCTGCATCAGCTATAAGAACTTCACTTCTTTGGCGTACCTCACACTGTTTGGGAAGTACTCAACATAAAACTTCTTCTTAAACAACTCCCAAGTGACAATCTCCCTACTGTCTTCTAGCATCATCTTCATGCTAGACCACCAGTGAACAACCTCTCCAGCTAACAGGTACTCAGAATATGCTAGCCTACTCTCTGTTGGGCACCTTTTGGCATCATAGATCTGCTTCATATCTCGCATCCACTGATCTGCCTCATCTGGAGTGGTCTTGTCGTCGAAGCGGGATGGATGATGCTGAAGAAAATCCTCCAAACTCCACTCTTGCACTCGTGGTGGTGGAGCTTGAGAAGATCCAGCTGCAGATCGATTTTCCCCTAGCTGATGCAAGGCTTCCAGGTGCCTTTGTTGAGTCGCCTCTGCTGCGAGTCTAGCAGACTCCATCTGCTGCAGGCTAAGTTGTGTTGGTTCACCATGTTAGCATTCTGCTGCTGCATGGCTGCCAACATCGCCTCAATTGTCCCCACCAAGTGAGAACTATCCGGGTTAGGAATAGGAGGAGGAGGAGGCCTAGGTGCCATAGCTCTGACCACACAAAGAGAGAATCATCAGTCTATCTAACAAACACCACAACTGTACCAAATCACTATAAGAAACACACAACAGAAACTAGGCAAGCTCACACCTACAGGCCCTAAAGGAACTACTGCTCTGATACCAAAAATGTAACATCCCATTTAATAGTTTTTCACACTATCAAACAAAACATTATATCTTGATCATACATAGCAGGTAGTAGGAATAACAGTCATACACACATAGTATGTGAATCTACTACAGTCCTCCAAAAAGCCACATCTATACATACAAGGTAAGAGTAGGTGGAAAAGATGCTCAACTACACAAACCCCAAAATGTACAGCAGCAACCTATAACTATAGCGGACACTCCTTGCAAGGCTCCAACTCCTACTCAGGAGGGGTATCTCCATCTGGTTTCTGCTCTGCTCACACCAACCATAGGTGATCATTGCAAAAGGATAATATGCAAAAGCAGGCAAATACAAACAAGAAGGCTAAGGTAACTGAAATGAGAAACACCGATACACTTCACAATTAGAAATATCATTCATAACATGTAATTCAATCATAAATTCTAGACTCGATATCCAAGAGCACTTCAGTTGTACAATCTAGTGAGCTGGAAATGCAGGTTCAAAGTATGAGAATGGTTCCCAAATTAACTCAGCAGGAATGGGGTTTTACAAATTTTGAATTAAAGAGGAATGTAAAGGTTGGGAGTAACTTACATGGAGGAAAAGAATGAATTGTAGCTAAGAGGGGAGATCTTGAACTGACCTCAAGTTTGGATTCTGCAACAGAGGGAATTTGATTCAGATTTTTTGTAGAGAGAAGGCAGAGAAATAGGAGAGGGAGAAGGGTGCAAGTGAAGTGTTATGTTGTCCTCTAGGTAACAATTTTTCAATTATTTACGACTTTTTACTATTTACGATTTAAATAATTCATATTTTCAACATAAAAATTGCTCAAACTTTCATAGGAAACCCTCTGGTGAATACTCAAAGGGGATTATTAGTGATATGAAATTTGAAAAATTTCTTCTTTTGTCACTTTTTTTAATTTTTTTACTGATTTTTACATTTTACAATTTAAATAATTGATATTTTATGTATACAAATTGCAAAATTTTCACAAGAAACTTGTTGACTAATACTAGGATAGGATTTGTGCTCTTAAATTCGACAAATTCCATATAACGGTAACATTTTTTTAATTCTTTTTGTTGTTTTTCACTATTTACAATTTAAATAATTGATATTTTAGGTATAAAAAATTGCTCAAAATTTCATGACAAACAGGTTGGCGGACACTCAAATGGGATTAGTTTCTGAAATTTAAAAAATTGAATCTCTAGGTAACAAGTTTTCAATTTTTTCTTACTACTTTTTACTGTTTACAATTTAAATGATTCATATTTTCAACATAAAAATTGCTCAAAATTTTACAAGAAATTTGTTGGCCAATACACAAAGGGGATTATTGGTGTTAAGAAATTTGAAAAATTTCTTCATTTTGTGACACATTTTTTATTTTTTTAATAATTTTTACTGTTTACAATTTAGATAATTGATATATTATATATAAAAATTGTAAAAATTTCACAAGAAACATGTTGACAAATACTAGGATAGGAGTTGTGTTCTTAAATTTGACAAATTCCATCTCCCCCTAACATTTTTTTAATTCTTTTTATTATTTTTAACCATTTACAATTCAAATAATTGACATTTTATGTATAAAAATTGCACAAAAGTTCATAACAAACATGTTGGCGGATACACAGATGGGATTAGTTTCTAAAATTAAAAAAACTCTATCTCTAGGTAACAATTTTAAAATTTTTTTACTACTTTTTACTATTTACAGTTTAAATAATTCATATTTTCTACATAAAAATTGTTCAATATTTCATCAGAAACCATTTGGTCAATACTCAAAGGGGATTATTAGTGATATGAAATTTGAAAATTTTCTTCTTTTGTGAATTTTTAATTTTTTGACTGATTTTTACTATTTACAATTTAAATAATTGATATTTTATATACACAAATTGCAAAAAATTTCACAAGAAACTTGTTGACCAATACTAGTATAGGATTTGTGCTCTTAAATTCGACAAATTCCATATCGCGGCAACAAATTTTTAATTCTTTTTGTTGTTTTTACTATTTACAATTTAAATAATTGATATTTTAGGTATAAAAAATGCTCAAAATTTCATGACAAACAGGTTGGCGGATACTCATATGGGATTAGTTTTTGAAATCTAAAAAATTGAATCTCTAGGCAAGCAGTTTTCAATTTTTTCTTATTACTTTTTACGATTTACAACTTAAATGATTCATATTTTCAACATAAAAATTGCTTAAAATTTTACAAGAAATTTGTTGGCCAATACACAAAGGGGATTATTGGTGTTAAGAAATTTGAAAAATTTCTTCATTTTGTGAAACATTTTTAATTTTTTTAATAATTTTTACTATTCACAATTTAGATAATTGAATGATTATATATAAAAATTGTAAAAATTTCACAAGAAACAAGTTGACAAATATTAGGATAGGAGTTGTGTTCTTAAATTTGACAAATTCCATCTCCTCCTAACATTTTTTTAATTCTTTTTACTATTTTTAACCATTTACGATTCAAATAATTGACATTTTATGCATAAAAATTGCACAAAAGTTCATAACAAACAGGTTGGCGGATACTCAGATGGGATTAGTTTCTGAAATTAAAAAAAATCTATCTCTAGGTAACAATTTTTAAATTTTTTTACTACTTTTTATTATTTACAGTTTAAATAATTCATATTTTTTACATAAAAATTGTTCAACATTTTATCAGAAACCCTTTGGTCAATACTCAAAGGGGATTATTAGTGATATGAAATTTGAAAATTTTCTTCTTTTGTGACTTTTTAATTTTTTTACTGATTTTTACTATTTACAATTTAAATAATTGATATTTTATATATACAAATTGCACAAAATTTCACAAGAAACTTGTTGACCAATACTAGGATAGGATTTGTGCTCTTAAATTCGACAAATTCCATATCACGGTAACATTTTTTTAATTCTTTTTGTTGTTTTCCATTATTTACAATTTAAATAGTTGATATTTTAGGTATAAAAAATGCTCAAAACTTCATGACTAACAGATTGGCGGATACTCAGATGGGATTAGTTTCTGAAATTTAAAAAATTGAATCTCTAGGTAAGAAGATTTCAATTTTTTCTTCCTACTTTTTACTATTTACAATTTAAATGATTCATATTTTCAACATAAAAATTGCTTAAAATTTTACAAGAAATTTGTTGGCCAATACACAAAGGGGATTATTGGTGTTAAGAAATTTGAAAAATTTCTTCATTTTGTGACACATTTTTAATTTTTTTAATAATTTTTACTATTTACAATTTAGATAATTGAATGATTATACATAAAAATTGTAAAAATTTCACAAGAAACAAGTTGACAAATACTAGGATAGGAGTTGTGTTCTTAAATTTGACAAATTCCATTTCCTCCTAACAATTTTTTAATTCTTTTTACTATTTTTAACCATTTACAATTCAAATAATTGACATTTTATGTATAAAAATTGCACAAAAGTTCATAACAAACAGGTTGGCGGATACTCAGATGGGATTAGTTTCTGAAATTAAAAAAACTCTATCTCTAGGTAACAATTTTTAAATTTTTTTACTACTTTTTATTGTTTACAGTTTAAATAATTCATATTTTTTACATAAAAATTGTTCAACATTTCATCAGAAACCCTTTGGTCAATACTCAAAGGGGATTATTAGTGATATGAAATTTGAAAATTTTCTTCTTTTGTGACTTTTTTTAATTTTTTTACTGATTTTTACTATTTACAATTTAAATAATTGATATTTTATATATACAAATTGCAAAAAATTTCACAAGAAACTTGTTGACCAATACTAGGATAGGATTTGTGCTCTTAAATTTGACAAATTTCATATCACGGTAACATTTTTTTAATTCTTTTTTCTTGTTTTCCACTATTTACAATTTAAATAATTGATATTTTAGGTATAAAAAATGCTCAAAATTTCATGACTAACAGATTGGCGGATACTCAGATGGGATTAGTTTCTGAAATTTAAAAAATTGAATCTCTAGGTAAGAAGTTTTCAATTTTTTCTTACTACATTTTACTATTTACAATTTAAATGATTCATATTTTCAACATAAAAATTGCTCAAAATTTTACAAGAAATTTGTTGGCCAATACACAAAGGGGATTATTGGTGTTAAGAAATTTGAAAAATTTCTTCTTTTTGTGACACTTTTTTTAATTTTTTTAATAATTTTTACTATTTACAATTTAGATAATTGATATTTTATATATAAAAAGTATAAAAAATTTCATAAGAAACAAGTTGACCAATACTAGGATAAGAGTTGTGTTCTTAAATTTGACAAATTTCATCTCCTCCTAACACTTTTTTTAATTCTTTTTACTATTTTTAACTATTTACAATTCAAATAATTGACATTTTATGTATAAAAGTTGCACAAAAGTTCATAACAAACTGGTTGGGTGATACTCAGATGGGATTAGTTTCTGAAATTAAAAAAATTCTACCTCTAGGTAACAATTTTTACATTTTTTTTACTACTTTTTACTATTTACAGTTTAAGTAATTCATATTTTCTACATAAAAATTGTTCAACATTTCATTAGAAACCCTCTGGACAATACTCAAAGGGGATTATTAGTGATATGAAATTTGAAAAATTTCTTCTTTTGTGACTTTTTTAAATTTTTTTACTAACTTTTACTATTTACAATTTAAATAATTGATATTTCATATATACAAATTGCAAAAAATTTCACAAGAAACTTGTTGACCAATACTAGGATAGGATTTGTGCTCTTAAATTCGACAAATTTCATATCACGGTAACATTTTTTTAATTCTTTTTGTTGTTTTTAACTATTTACAGTTTAAATAATTGATATTTTATGTATAAAAAATCCTCAAAATTTCATGACAAACAGGTTGGCGGATACTCAGATAGGATTAGTTTCTGAAATTTAAAAAATTGAATCTCTAGGTAACAAGATTTCAATGTTTTCTTACTACTTTTTACTGTGAACAATTTAAATAATTCATATTTTCTACATAAAAATTGCTCAAAATTTTACAAGAAATTTGTTGGCTAATACACAAAGGGGATTATTGGTGTTAAGAAATTTGAAAAACTTCTTCTTTTTGTGACACTTTTTTAATTTTTTTAATAATTTTTACTATTTACAATTTAGATAATTGATATTTTATATATAAAAATTATAAAAAATTTCACAAGAAACAAGTTGACCAATACTAGGATAAGAGTTGTGTTCTTAAATTTGACAAATTTCATCTCCTCCTAACACTTTTTTTAATTCTTTTTACTATTTCTAACTATTTACAATTCAAATAATTGACATTTTATGTATAAAAGTTGCGCAAAAGTTCATAACAAACAGGTTGGCAAATACTCGGATGGGATTAGTTTCTGAAATTAAAAAAATTCTATCTCTAGGTAACAATTTTTCAATTTTTTTTACTACTTTTTACTATTTACAGTTTAAGTAATTCATATTTTCTACATAAAAATTGTTCAACATTTCATTAGAAACCGAGTGTTATGTACTAATAGACTTGCTTACTGTAACCGCAAAGAAAGAACAGTTCTATCTATTTATCCATAAGGGCGTTCGCTCCTATCCTTATAAGTCGAGTTACTTCATACCTTTCTCACTGTATAAGTTACGACTTCGCTTCCGAAAAGATCGATTTTTGACTCTGATTCACCAGCATCCACTACCGGAAGGAATTGCCTCACTTATCGCCTGCTCTTATTCCCATCGATATGCCCGGGAACAATAACTTTCTCTCATGCCCTTTACCTTAAGCCTGACAAATATAGAATGTTTCACTTGCCCTACCGGCCCGCAAAGACTCTATCTCTATAGTCGCCTTCTCTTTCCTTTTCATTAGAAACAAAGCGATCCGCTTTCATAACTAATAAGGCGTAAAAGAAAGGATTTTTTGTATTCGTTCTGACTTCTGCTCGCAAAGGAACAAGATCTGGATTTTACTAGGGTGAGCGCAGTTTACTATGCGAGTGAAGAGATTGTTGCGAGCTAATAGCGAGTGGACTTTGCCCCTTCCCTTTCTTTAGACTTGCAGTAAAGCTGAACAAGTTTACTCAGCTTGCACTTGAGCTTGAAGCCTTTTTTTAAATCCTAAAGTAGCATTAAAAAATCCCCAAAGCTACAATAAAGCCGAGACTACAACCGCTACTTGCCCAATAGTATAACGCCTTCCTCCCTGACTTTACTTTCCTAGCTATCAAACCCCTCTTCAAACCCTTGCCAGAAGAACGAAAATATTCTTTGTGATATCGTTTGAATAACGATAATAGGCCTTAGAAAGCTTTAGCAACGGTAGGAGTTACTACTTACGCCAGCACCTGACGAGCTTACCCGCAAGAAGAAGAGTTTGACTTGGACAACTTCATGATATGAAGAGCCTTTAGATGAAGAACGCCCTACTAATACAAATCAAGGAGAGGAAAGGACTCAAGATCCCGAGACAACAACGGGTGAAGTCAATAATAGAAGCCTTCCATCCCAACATTGGGCTTGATATGCTTTCTCTTCCATTTATTAATATAGAGATTCTATTTATTTTGAGGCCATGAAGAACGAGAGAGGAGAACGGGGGGGTCAAAGTGACGAGACACCGGGATCGCGTCGCCTTACGACACCAATAACAATCATTTCTGATGAGGAGGAGGAAAGGGGATGGAAATTGATCAGCCTTAAAGGGGGGGACACATGAAGGAGAGGAAGCTAGAAATTGGGACAAAGAAGAAGACGAAGAGAGTTCAAACTCTTTTTTTTTTAGTTCTGAGGATTCAACGAGCTTACCTTATTATTCTATTAGAGAAAGGGGGGATAATCCATAAGATCTGGTTCTCTAATGTTGATTATGAATCTGGCGAAATTCTTCTATTGAAATAGCATTCTTCTCAAAGAAATAAATATCCCCCGAAGAGGAATTACATTGAGAGGCAATCAGAACGTCTTTCTCCCGAGGGCATAGTCCCCCAATAAATAATGTATTTCAGTCAATTTCGTTGACTGGGCAGCCTTTTCCTCTATTGTTCCTTTCGGGAAAAAAATCAAACAATTGAAAGCACTGAGGTTCATTCGCATAGTTAGAAGGGAAAGACGGCCGAGGATCGTAGATTCGACCGCGAAGAAAATAGATGTTTGTTGTTGACTTCCAGCTGCCTATTCAGCTCTATGAAACTGAATTCTTCTGATAAGACTTTATACTGGAAAATCCTAAGGGTCGAAAGAGAAAACAGCGCTCACTGCAAGGAGATTCTCAAGATATATATTTTTTAGTGTATTAAATATCTATTAAAGACTTGCATGCAGGCCTCATAGCAAGCCTTGAATTCGAGCTCTATAGATCCTCCAATTTTGAGAAAATCTTGCTTGTAATCAGAGGAGAGGAACATTTAAGAGAGATTCTCAATTCTAGAGAAAAGCAAGGTTTGGAATCCAACTTCTAATCTTTATAGATAGGGGGTTCAATCTCTTCCTTTCCCCCGATACTCTATTTAG
>Ga0214545_1012145_pt1 | contig 11434 bp, 5 predicted proteins | sample CNSS4metaG_FD_160064 | JGI IMG/M metagenome (GOLD analysis project Ga0214545, IMG submission 160064) | Root nodule microbial communities from cowpea collected in UCLA plant growth center, Los Angeles, California, USA - CNSS4 | ecosystem: Host-associated > Plants > Roots > Nodule | place: USA... | reverse complement strand
TTAGAACACGGGTACGGGTATGGGTACGAGATTATACCCGTTACCCGGTGGGGATGGGGATGGGAAAAAAGTTTGATACCCGTTGGGTTTGGGTATGGGGATGGGGATGAATTTTTTATGCAGGGATGGGTATGGGATAGCGAAACCCGTCCCCGCCCCGCCCCGTTGCCATCCCTACCTGGCTTATCGGGTCATTAGGCTCGCTTGGCCCGTTCGGGTCATCGGGCTCACTTGAATTTTCTGGACCGTTGGGCCCGATCGACTCGTTTGGTTTGTCGGGCCGTATAGGTCGTCGAGCAAGGCCCGTCCGAGTCTGAATTTAGCCTAGTCCATCTCAACCTTTAGTCTAACCCAACTAAAAATTTAAATTGAAAGTTTGGATTAGATTTTTTGGATTATCCATATTTAAAAATCTTGATTTATAAAATGGATATCCAATCCATAAAATATATAAAATATAGATTAGATTGAAATCCAGATCCATTAAATGGATTTTAAATGATTGGATTTTTAATAAAATAGATTATAAATGGATTGGATTGAAGCAAAAGTGGATTGGATCAAGAAAAATTAGATTTTTTGCCCACTCCTATAAGCAATGGTGGCTTCAAACCTTTCATGAATAGTTATAATATTTTTTTCGACTAATCTAGAATTAGGAAATTCAGAACCAAGTAACCTTACTTTGTTTGCAATTTTGAGCAGTTTGTCAAATTACTATTTCACTATCTCGGATTCACTCATCCATTAAAACTCCCTAATTAGGTTTAGAATTTTCACTCCTTTAATCCTTTCATCTCCTTCATACTCCTTTTTCAAGAAATTCCATTCTTCAAAAGTTATTTTTTTCGTCATGATTCTGAGAAAGATTTCAATAGAGGCAATAACAAATTCTTGTGCCTTTGATTTTCATGATAATTTCTCCTTATTGATCTTCATCTGCACAATTGTCGGGTTTGTAGGTAATGAAAGAACTTTATAGTCCTCCTCCACTGCTTCCCATAAATCATTTATCTCAAGATGGGCCTCCATTCTTGTTGTCTAGAGACATGATAACCTTCATTATCAAAAACTAGTGGTGCCAGTGCGGTGAATGGCATTTATGAGTTCATATGAACAAAAAATTCATATAAAGTATTTCTCAATCAGATGTCTCTTATGAAGAGAGCTTGTATACCAAACGTTGGAGTTTTATAATGAAGGAATAAATTACGTAGGAAGTAAACAAGAAAGAAATTGTTATATGAAGTCTGTCTTTTATTGGACTGGCGAAGACTTTAAATACAACTGAAACTCAAACTGAAAACAAGAAAATAGGAACCACTACAAGAAAATTTTATTTTTGCTAGAGAAATTAGCGAAGGAAAACATTTGTAGCTAATCTCTAGCTAATTTGCGAGGGAATAGAGAAGGAATAAAATTGTAGCTGGTTCGTAGCAAAATAGCTACAAATTCACCATAACATATATTTGTAACTAATCCCTCACTAATTTGCTAGGAAATAGTGAATGAATAAATTTGTAGTTGGTTCGTAGCAAAATAGCTACAAATTTACCAGAAAATGTATTTGTAGCTAATCTCTCACTAATTTGCGAGTAAATAGTGAAGAAATAAAATTGTAACTTATTCATAGCAAAATAGCTACAAATTTACTATAACATGTATTTGTAGCTATTTCTTCTCAATTAAAATTATACTAAATTAAAAATTAAAATAATTTTTAATTGAAATATCTATTTTTTAAAATTTAAATATTTTAAAATTATATTTAATTTATATATTCTAAATTAATTTTAATTTAAATATATAAAATTGTTATTTTAAAACATAATTGTATATATTGAAATATAGAATATAAACATAAACATAAATATAAATATCAATAAATAGATTAGAATATATTTATCTCACAAAAATATAAAAGAATTCATAACAATCGAGTTATAATAAATATTTAGTAATATAACAAATCTTAATAATATAAACCTTAATCATTAACTAAAACTAAACAATAAAATAACACAAAAAAAATTAGATATATAAACTTTAATTGTAGTAAAAGAATTATAAATTTAAGAAAATATAAACTAAAACAAGAAAAAATATACTTGATACTTTAACTAAAAAATTATCATATTTATAGTTTACAAAATTTTTAAAAATTTTCAATGTTTTATTTAAATTTGGTTATTTAGGAAAAATAGTTTTTATTTGTTTAATAAAAAAAATTATTTTTATTATCGGTTGATTTGGAAGGGTTATATGAAAGCGTTAGAAAGAGAGATTGTGTTAGGATTTTTTAACAGCTAACCACATTTATATTATTTTAATATTTTTAATCTTTTATACTTCTTTCTTCGTGGTTATTTTTTTCATAGATATGTTTCAGTGACCTTTCAAAGGATGAAAGAGAAACGCATTCGAGTGTGCGTGAAGATTAAACCATGGACGACGAACTGCTCGAGTTGTAGCGACAAATCGAGTATACACAGCAAGCCAAGTCGATCATTCGATTATCAGAGCGAAATGTCGTCGAATTGGTCCAAAAAATACTACAACTATTTCGAACTTCTTCACACCGTCTCCGGCAAAGAGTACATCATCCTCATACGCTCTATCTACTTCTTCTGTCGAATAGGTTTCATCGCTCGCAATTTTCGTTTTCGATGGATTTAGTCACCGATAATTGATTATATTCCCTCGCTTCATTCACTGAGTTGCGATAATGCTTAATCTTAATCAAATGTTTATTAAATCACTTGCGCATGTTGTTAGGATCAACTGAGGAATGAGATGGTGGCTGAGGTGAAGAGATTAGGGCGAGTTTCTTTGATTGATCTCACTTACTCTACTGGAGTTGACTTGTACTACATGAAGAAGCAGGCGCAGGAAAATATGTAATGCTTTTCATGTTTCTTTTCCTTTCTCTGTTTCATTATTGCCTTGGTAATGTCCGTTTGTGATCTGATTTATTTTCTTGTACTTATGCTTCAATCAGTACATCCCCTTCTGGTCAAACTCAGGCCAAGAAATCAATACATCAAGTAGTTACATTTGCTATTGCTGCCTTATGAAGGGAACCTGAAGAATGAACCACTGAATAAGATCCTTTATTGTGTTTTGTTTTGTTCCTGTCACAATGAGTACTAGAGTCTTTTCCAGTAAAAGTTTATTGAAATAAAGGTTTCTTATTTACCATATCGAGCAGGGTATATTTTCAAGTATGGATTACGACTCTTGCTTTTGTCACCATTGAATTGATAATTCTAACATAACTATCATCATCGCCTTTTGAACATAACTAGTTGGGGAAATTCAACTAGTTTTGGTGATGTTCTGTTTCAGTATTTGATGGTATAGGAAGTTTATTGAGTAGTTTCAGTAGCACAGTTTTCCTTTTCACCTTAGTCCTGTTTTTACTAACCTGACTTTGACTAACCTGACTAACCAGATTCCCTTTTGCTGACCAGTTTACACTAACAATTTGTTAAATAGTTCTAGCTTTTCATTTTGATTTTTAGTTCTGACTTAGTCTTGAATTTCTATTTTGCAGCTACCTATTAGAATTACATAGAGCCACGCTAGTTCTATATTATTTAGTTGGCTAGTTTTAATTTTCAGCTTTACTAGTGTTCAGTTTAGCTTGATAATCATAGGTAGTATTATAGTACTTTTTAATTCTAGTAATTAGTTTGTTATTGTTACTTTTAACATGTAAGAATAGTTAAATAGAATTTTAATTCACTGTTTTCAGTTTCAGCTTTAAATTTGTTTTGTTATATTAAGTTGTCCTAAGTAGTTGAAAATTGTTAGATGTTTAATGGAAATCCTACCCACACTCTAATAGAGAGGTAAATTCGAGATTGGTGAAGAGATGACCAAGTTGTGTCCAATACGGTACTAACTATTTGATTGACTAAGATATGAGTAGAAAACTTTACGTAAACAAAGAGATAGACTCAAATTAAATGTAAACCTCAATTTATCAAGAAATATAGTTAAATTATAATATATATAACTCATTTCATCATGTCAGTTTTATAAATTATTTATAGTTTTTTAATGTTGGCATTTGGGAATTAAAGTTTTTTTAATGAAAAATTAGGATTAGTTAACTTATTTAAGGAATCTTAAAATTATTTTATATTTTCATAACTTGTTTAACTAATTTGTTAGTAATATATTTAACATATAAAATACTTGATTCTGTTTGTTTATTTTAAGAACTAATTTTCATAATTTATTTCTTTAAGTATTACTATTAGTAAAATTAATAAATTATTTACAAATTGTTTTGTAATTTAAAAATAATGTAAAACAAAATTATATTAAGATTTTATTATAAATTTTATTTGTGATATTTCTTGTTATTGTAATTAACAAAACAATATTCGTGAGGGATTAGTTATAGATTAGCGACACCATAATTACGATAAATTAACTACAAATTAGCGATAACAAAATTGCGACAAATTAGCTACGGATTAGCGATAAAAATTGCGAAAAATTAGTTACGGATTAGCGACAAAAAAATTGCAATAATTAGCTACAAATTTATAAGAGCAAAGTTGCGAGAAAATAGCTACGGATTAGTGAGACCAAAGTAGCTACAAATTAGCTACGGATTTGTGAGAACAAAGTTGCGACAAATTCGCTACGAATTAGTGAAAGAAAATTTGTGACAAATTAGCTACGAATTAGTGAGAGAAAAATTGTGACAAATTAGCTAAGGATTAGTGAGAGAAACATTGCGACAAATTAGCTACGAATTAGCGAGAGAAAAGTTGCGACAAATTAGCTACGGATTAGTGATAGAAAAGTTGCGACAAATTAGATACGGATTAGCGAGAGAAAAGTTGTGACAAATTAGCTATGGATTAACGAGAGAAAAGTTGCGACAAATTAGCTACGGATTAGTGAGAGAAAAGTTGCGACTAATTAGCTACAAATTAGCTAGAAATTCTAAAACTTTATCATTTAATTTTAGTGAGGGATTAGCTAGGAATTAGAGACAAATTAGCTACGGAATAGCGAGGGATTATATCCCTCTCTAATTAGCTACCTAGATTTAGCTACGGAGCATTTCCTAGCAATTTCATAGTTAATTTGTAGCAAAAGTTGTTAGCGAGGGATTAGCTACGGATTAGCTAAGAAATTTTTTGTAGCTAATATGCAATTTTTTTGTTGTACTTCAATTGTCAAATTAATCCTAGTATTGCGTCCATACATTGCCCCATAAATAAATAAAAATCTATGGCTAATAACATGCTCATACTATACCATACCATATCATGCTTTATAAAAAGTGAAAAATCTATTTGTATGGCTAATAACATGCTCATATTATACCATTCTTGTTACAGAAAAAAAATCATATAATATTAATAATTTAAATGAGTTATTTTACATAATGAAAACTGGCTTGATAAAGTAGAAAACAATTATGTTTTCGTTCTAATAAATCAATGCTCACTAAAAAATAGTATTGTAATTATATTTGTATAATGGAATCTTAGAGTTATTTCTCCGCCAGAACAAAATGCATTTATTGTTATAAACACTTTCACACATGTTAAAGTTAGAATTACTGCATTAATTTTTTATTGCAATATTATTTTAATTTAAATATATTTCAGTCCATAATTTCTTCCTACACCATATTTTTCAAACTACCTATTTTTCTTGTTGTGTTTTATATGTGTATCAATATCCCATAACTCCATTTTTGTTGCATCTTCTCCATTGTTGTTATTTAGGAAATCAAGATTTTAGAAAGGAATTATTTGAATATCAAGGTTTTGTCTGAAGGTAGATATCTCATTTGAAAAGCATTGGTAGATTACTTTTTTTATGGTTTCCATGGTATAGTTTTCGATTTATTTCAAAATATCACTTGAATGATTCGTAAGAAAACATTTAAATTTGATGTTTTCTTTTGGATCACACAATTTAGAACTTGAAAATAATATTATGGAATACAAAATCCAAACACATTTTACTTCAAAAACTTTATTTTGGACTAAGAAATATGAAATATTATTTTTATGTTTTAAATTGCACAATCTAGAAGATGTATTTTGTATTGTGGATTGTAAAATCCACAATACTTTCCAATTTGTATATTTGGAAAGTGAAATTTGTATTTTGAATGGTATAATTGGGAACATCAATTTTATTTTCCAGAATATGTAATAAGGAACTTGAAATTTATGATTGAAAATGGTATATGTGATTAAAATTGGTATTGTTTATTGTCTCATATGGATGAAATTCCTAATATTATGAAATTTTATTCAATTAAAGGTGAATTAATTAGAGGTAAGTAAAATATGTTATTATTTGTTGAAAAATGTGAAAAAAGATGCATCTTATGTTGTAATTATTTATGTGGGTATTTGGAATGCAAGATGGCTTACTTCATGTTGTATGGGATAGAATTTAAACTTGGATTTTTCATTGTGATATTGAGGTCTGTCTGATACATCAAATAGGAAACAAAGAAGGAAGACACATACGTTATTAGTTTTGGGGAAAAGTGAGAAATATAGGAGCTCTAAAAAGGATTTTTAGTTCACTGTTACAAGAACAAGAAAATGTGATTTACATTTAAATTGTGTATGTGATTGTACATTTAAATTGTGTGGTTACAAGAGGGTGGATTTGAAGGTAATATGCGAAAATTATAATTTTGAGATGGTTGATACATTAGTAGGTCACTTATATGCTGATAGATTAAAACCTAATAAGCAGTCCTTGTTGGTTGGTATAACTAAGAGTTTAGTAAAGCTTATAAACATTTTATTATAGAACAATTAAGGCAATGTGACCACTATAAATCAAGTCTACAATATGAGCTAAACATACTAAGTTCTTTCAAATAAGTTGCAAATAAACTCTTTCAAATGCACCTTGAATCCATTTGAGTTGTCTTGCCAGTAACCTAGTGTGATACATATTCAACTACCATAATGGTGAGTGTGTATATATGATCCATCATAAATCTAATGCCACTTTGGGCTAAATTATAAATTATAAATGTTTAGGATCCTCTTGATAAAAGTAATTCTTTGTAATTAGAAAATAAATTTTATGATTGGAGTAAGAAGTTCAAATGCTTGTGTTTCGGGTATAGGGATCAAACACCTATCTCCAACACTCGAATTGTCCTTTAAATCCTTTAAGTCCTTTTTTGTCCAACACTCCACCGTTCGTTGCTTCGTTTTTTCCTCGTTCGATTTCTGTCTTCTCTTGTTCGGTGTCCTAGACGATCGGAGTATCTGTCTAAAAGGCTCTGATGCTTAAGTCAGTTCAAGTCCGATCGAGAGATTGCAATTAATGTTGTAATAAATGCGAGTGAAAAGTTCTTACCAACTTACCTTGGGCTCCTATTTATAGTTTTTGGTATGGGTTGTGATTAGTGTTTTCTTAATCATGGTCTAATTGCTTTTTAAACTTGATTACTGACTTGTATTACTTTAATATACTTTTAACTTACTAATTGGCTGCCCGACCGGAGGACCGTGCATCCTGATTGTTGTCTCCATAAATGTGGAGACAAAGTTCAACTAGAATGAAATGTAGAGGATGTTCGATTGCGAGCTCCCTTAAAGCACTCCGGAGAGATTGCCACATCAACAGCCCAAGGAATGGTCCGCCTGTAGCGGGCGGCCTGCGGCTGCTTGTCCTTGGGCCGCCTGACCGATGGTTTTGCTAGGGATGGTGGTCAGTCATACAGTACAGCTTGGTTAGATTAAACTTATTATTGGTATTTTTATTATTATAAATTTATTTTATTATTCTTTTCACTTGTAAGCAAGCCGAATGACATTTTTATCTCCTGCCCGTCATCTATTTTGATGTCAACCTTTCTTTTCTTTTCTATTACATAACATCTTGTTGGTCTGTATATTTTTAAGTTTAGATAAAGTTTTGCCTAGTCTCATGCCAGGTTTTGAAGGAATGAAGCTAATAGACAAATTTTCTCCCTCTTGAAAAATAAATAGTGGGAAATGAACACATAGATGTAGAATGTTAGGTTGCATGTCATATGTAATATTTCAGGATTAATAACTTTTGACAATACTCAAATCCATTTGCTCAAATTTTGAAATATAAAACTCAATTTCTTATTTCTAAGTTGTTTAGGTTTTCTTTAAAGTGGTATAAGTTCATAAATTTAATAATGATTGTTATGACAATTAAGTGTCTTGTGAATCAGGACGAGTATTGTATTTATCTTGTGTGCTCATTCCATAAATATGAAGTTCATAACTAGGTATTGTAACATCCCTACTAGATATTACTTATTTAAAATAAACAATTAAGAAAAGAACATCAAACCTTTATTACTGAAAATTCATATTGCATTCGAGCGCTAAAACAACAATTAAGGCTATATAAAAGAAATAGTCTTATTACAATTTCCAAAATCAAATAAAAATAACAGAAAACATAAATAGATTCCTAGCTCAAATCCCAAGCTAGTCCCTATCTCTGTCTCAGGTGTTAGCAGCATCATCTGTATCATCAACTGCTCCCGTGTAAAGAATTACACGATCATCGCTAAGCACAAACAGAAAGAGTGAGCTTATAAAAGATTAAACAACATATAATATATCAGAAATAATAATCGTACACCCATTCATTCTATTCTAGATAGTTCTTGGCCAAGTTCCTATTTCCCCAAGGCTTTTCAACCTTCAATTCACATAGCATAATTAGCCTTTGATTCAAGATTTATGATGCTCACACGAACCTACCCGTTTGTGATCCTGCTTCTACGAACCTCTCCGCTCGTAGTCGTACTCTACGAACATACCCGCCCGTAGTCCAACACATGTGATCCACCAGCTACGTACCTCCCTGCACACAACATCTCTCGACTATGAGCACGGAACATACGAACCTACCTCGCTCCTATCCCCACAGGAGAGTAACTGAGTATGAACCTCCTCGCTCATACCATCACATGTTAACCATCATCCATGAACCTACCCGCTCATGGCACAACATCCCCTTATCCAAATTTCTCATCAATGAGTACAAACAACGCACACAAACTGCATTATGCTCGATTGGGCTAGAAGCCTTAGCTTGAGCAACCAGGCCTATCTCGCTTAAGCTAAACTTCTTCGCCTGAGCGAGAGTGCTTGAGCGAAATCCTCCCTCGTCCAACAAAAAGTCCCTCACCTAGGCGGCGAGATAGCAACATCACACTCATCCTATCACGATCTCTCGCTTAGGTAAGTACATCTCGCCGGAGCAAAATGATCAGTCGCCCAAACCATGGATTCCTCGCCTGAGCGAGACCCTCGAGCACAACCACACAACTACTCGATTTCTCGCTTAGGCAAGCTGCTCTCGCCTGAGCGAGATGCTCGAATCCAAACTAGGTTTTGTGTTTCTGATATTCTCGCCAAGGTGAGCATCGTTAGCTTGGGCGAGAATAGCAGACATTCTCCTTGTCATGCACGCAGAAACCAAACCAATTGCCCAAAACCACATTCAACTTTACCAAACAATTCATCATAGAATACAAGCATTATGAACATGATTTGAACACCAAATTGACCACCAAAATTCAAAATTGAACCTTAAACCACAAACAATACAGGAAAACCCCATTATTTTCATTTAATCTCATAAGGTTTAATCATACCACATCAAAACAATCAACCCCCAAATTCACACCACAATGAGCACGAAATTTCATGGCAAAGATACATTTATTCATGCATATTTCAGAATAGATGAAATTATTAACAATTAAAAATATTTATGCCAAAGAGCTCCCCTAACCTGGTTTTTTTCTGCTTAAAATAGTGAAGGTGATAGCTCTTCTTGCCCCAAAAATTGACTTCCCTTGATGCCCTCCAAATTCAGCTCTCTTGACTACCTCTAACTTACTTTTCACTCCAAAACTCGTGCTCTCTCTTTACTCTAGGTTTCAGCCTCCAAAAACCCTCCTAATTACCTAATTTTCCCTTTTGATATCCTTCCTAATTGTGGTAAATGGCAAAAAAAAAAAACAAGAATTGGTCTTTTTAATGTCTATAATTACCATTATGGGTTGTTTTTCCCAGCTCCCTTGGCTGCTCATTGCCTTTAGGGTTTTCCTACCCTTTCACATTCAAGTCACCATTATATTAGCAAAAATAAAGAAATCAATTTCATTCTCAACAAGGTTTGAACACACAACCATGGAATCATAAAGCAAGTGCACAACCAATTCAACCAATCCTTGAACTTTATGAGCATTAGGCACAACTTGAGAGTATTTGCTAACCTTGTTTCATAATTCCACTTTCTCTTTGCCTTCTTATGAATTTTCAAAATAAAATTTCCAAAACTTATAAAATTTTGATATGATACTATTAGACATGGTAAGAACATAAGTACCCCAGTCACTCCTCATATGAGGTATTGTCCGCTTTGAGGGTGATGCCCCGTCACGATTTTATCCTTAAAAGACACTTCATGGGTGGAAGGATGGGTATTTAAACCATCTTAGGCATTGACTTCAAAGAAATGTGAAACTATTAGGTGGTAGGAACAACTATGTTAATGTCCTCTCAAAGTTTTGGGATGGTGGTAATACATGTTTTAGATTATTTTAAACGATTTAATAGCTTGAATATGTGTGACTTTGTTTAATTTTTTGGAGATTATATTATTAATTATCATCATGATATTATTTATTATCATCAAAATTATGTCTTAACAAAACAATATTAACTAATAAAATTTCTCTTTGCCTTCTTCTGAATTTTCAAAATAAAATTTCAAAACTTATAAAATTTTGATATGAGACTATTAGGAGTGGTAGAAACATAAGTATCCTAGTCACTCCTCATCTGATGTATTGTCCACTTTGAAGTGTGGTGCTCTGTCACGGTTTTGTCCTTAAAAGGTGCCTCATGGGTGGAAGGAGATGGGGTATTTAAACCGTCTTAGGCCTCGACTCTTAGGCGATGTGAAACTATTAGGTGTGGTAGGAACAACTATGTTCATGTCCTCTCAAAGTTGTGGGATGGTGGTAATACATCTTTTAGATTATTTTAAACGATTTAATAGCTTGAATATGTGTGACTTTGTTTAATTTATTGGAAATTATATTATTAATTATCATCATAATATTATTTGTTATCATCAAAATTATGTCTTAAAAAACAATATTAACTAATAAAGATTATATTGTTCATAAGAGATTGTGTATTAACATATGAAATTGTGTTTATGTTTTAACAAGTTACATCTATGTAATCATGTTATTGCATAAAAATACAAGATGATACATTTGACAACATTGTAAAAAGTTTGAGATCATTTATTTATATATATATATATATATATATATATATATATATATATATATATATATATATATATATATATATATATATATTTTTTTTTTTTTGATTTGTTTTTTTTTTTC
>Ga0214545_1012143_pt1 | contig 11436 bp, 8 predicted proteins | sample CNSS4metaG_FD_160064 | JGI IMG/M metagenome (GOLD analysis project Ga0214545, IMG submission 160064) | Root nodule microbial communities from cowpea collected in UCLA plant growth center, Los Angeles, California, USA - CNSS4 | ecosystem: Host-associated > Plants > Roots > Nodule | place: USA... | reverse complement strand
GCTTAGTGAATTATTATCTAGTGGATTGAGATAAGGCAGAGTTGGTGTTAATTTGGTGGCCTATGATAAGTGAAATTGCGTTTGAATCAAGGATGTCAATACGGTTTTAATCACTGTAGCATTTAATGTAATCTGTTGATTAGCATTCTGAATCTGTCTGCCAAACCCCCCTTGTGTTGTATTGTTATGTTCATATGGAAATTGAAGCTTTGAATGAAAATATTGGTCGTTGGGAGACGACTTGGTTCACTTTCATATACTACATTTATTCTGTTTTAATTTGGTGGGGTACGACCTCTATCAAAGCTCTCCAAAAATCCAGCCTAAAAAACCTTCTACTCACTCACAATTTGTCTTTTAATGGTGTCTTAATTAGCAATGATAAAAGGAAAACGAAAATGACATTAAACTTGGAGTTTAATTGCTATTGAAGGTTCATTAGTGGCTGTTTCTCCAGCCCCTCTTAGTTGCTAGGGTTTCCTTGCCCTTTCACATTCACGCCAAAAGAAATTTTGGTAAACAGAAAGTTTAATTTAAGTCTACCAAGGTTCAAATCCATAACCAAGCTAATGCCAACTTAATGCACAACCATTCAATCAATTGATGTTTCGTGATAATTCCTGTAAATATAAGATTAAATTATCACCCATCATACTCAAGCATATTATTAAAATAATAATCAATTAAATAACACGCAATTGGCACATATAGGACTTAAACCCAAGTCCTCTCACACAATCAAGTACTCTCAACCATTTGAGCTAGTACTACTCTACATCATATCAATCAATAATTAATATCATAAAGGCTCCCACTACCCGCATTTATTAATTTAATTAACTAAATTTCACGGGTCTTACACAACCATAGCGAATGAAAACAAAATGCCATGTGAAGGAAAAGAAAGAGGCAGATGATACCAAAGCAAAATTGCACCCATCACTCTTCACCACATAAACCTCTTCCAAAACGCAAACAATGATCACACAGAAGAATGAACTCCATTGACTAGGTTCACAGCCAACAAAATAAAAATTACACTACAAACCCAGCCATGAAAAACATATGGCTGGAGCACATAAACACATGTTCATAAAGAACCTACGACACTCATGCATGGGTTTATGTACCCATTAGACAACAAAAGAACATAATAATCTTGTAACAATGGCACCCAAGTGTCATGGTATACACATACATCAAAGAAGAACAACAAGAACCATGCATCAAATTATAAAAGAGAAAAGGAATATACAAGTTCAACTATCCCTACTTGGATTAGTGTCTATGAAAATGGTTCTCAGCCTCTATCTCCACGACTTTCTCAAATTCTCCAACTCTTGTTCGCACCCTCCCCCAAAACCCTAACTTTTAACCTATTATTATTTCATCTCCTTTCAATACTATAATCTTCTTTATTAATATTTCAAAAGATAAATCTAATTGGTCGTTTTTAATATCTCTTCGGCACGATTTAAAAAAAAACAAAAAGAAATAAAAACAAAATACAAATGTATGTTGCAGCAACGAAAACCAAAAGGAGGGAAAGGATAATGATACAATGACCTTCAATTTTTGACCCTTTTCTTACCCGCCAGGTGTCAACTGACATGTCAACATGTTCTTTAATTTTAATTTTTTTTAAACTGCTTGGACGTGGTAATTGAAGGTGCATGTGGAGTCCACAATAGTTGAAGCGCGTGATAAAGACAAAAAGAATTGGTTTGAAAGAGAGAAAACTTCTCAAACAAAGCATTTCAGTGAAGGTTTGGGTGTCATTCAAGACATGGTTCCTCTATCATCATCGATGTTACGTCTTCGTAATCGATCGTCAAATTTTTGTCTTTGAACAAGGTTCTTGCTTTGTGGTCTTCATAACCCTTTGAAAGACAAACGTGTACAATTTTCTTGAGATTGTTCTTTGTGATTTTTTTTTTGTTAAGTCGTGAAACCTTGATACCATTGACATATTTGATTTTTTTATTGTGGGTGGCTTGACGTTTTCATAGTTGTTTATTATTCGTTGTGGTTGACCACTGAGGCAGTGAAAGGAAGGGAAGTTGTTTTTGTTGGTAAGTTATATTTTTGGGTTTTTTTTTCTCCTCTCGTTCATTATACTAATGTTCAAAATTTTGTGGTAGATTGATTTTAGGGTTTTTGACATTGTTATGTGGAATTAGTGTGATGATTTGTTTTTTAGTTTATGGGGTTTGAGTGGTTGTTATGTGTTTGTTTTTTCACAAGGAAGCATATAAATCGTGGTTATTCTATGAAATTGTATCCTTGTGTGGGTTTGGTTAATTTGTGGTCATCAAAGTTGCTTAATGCCTTTCATTATTACAAGTTAGCTAAGATGGGTGAATGTAGTGAAGGTAAAGAAGTTGGACAATGTAGTGATATAAGTGAGATATGTTAGTTCTTCGTCCTTGAAATTGATTTATATTTTAGTAATTTTAATTTAATTATGGTTTGTAATATCGATATTTGTAGAACATAGTATATCAGTTTATTGAATAAGGAGTTAAGTGTGGAGCAAAAGCAATGTATTGAAGGAACACCATTTTGGTGGTTCACATTTTTTGAATGAGACAATTATGATCAGTTGAAAGCTTTTAAGTGAGTTATGTAATGTGTAGGTGGAAAGCAAAGGTGATTTTTTAATTAACTCTGAACTTGTAGCATTTAAGTTATTAGACGTATCTTTAGGTCTTGGCTTGAGGGTTTATGGAGATAGAAGTGATTTGGAGGATGTTCACGTGGAAAGTGTGTGTAGGAAGAAATTCTCTCAAAAGAAGGTAACAGTTACTGTGATATATAAGTTTCTTTTAAAGCATTGTGAATCTCTTGATGTCAAAGAATTTTGCAGGTTGTATATTTTATTAGGAATATATGAGTTTCTTTTGACTAATAGAAATGGAATAGTATTTCTTACACTTTTAAAATTGTAGATGATTTGACGAATATAGTTAAATATAACTAGGATGGTGTTTGGGAGTTTGTGCAATGGGTGTGTTTATTTATTGTAGGGAAATCACACTAACTTACTTGGTTAATGAGTTTGTTATTTTATATTAAGTGGGTACTTAGTTTTAGATTTATTGGATTTTTTTGTTTCAGTTGCGGGCTTTTGATCACTTCATTTTTGTGAAGAAAAAGGATGCAGTCATGAAAAGAATGTGGTAATTTCTATTATGTGTTTTGCAATTATTTTGTAGATAGTTCATGATCTTTGTGTATCTAATCAAGAACTTGCTCAATTAGTTGTGAGAGAAGCTTTTTCAAAATGTGGTCACAACTACGAGAAAAAGAAAAAGGAAGTGGAACAAAGAAAACGAGCAGCTTATGGGTGTTATTCAACAACAAGAACGTGATATTCATGAACTTGGCTGAGCCATTTCTAAGTTTAAAGCAGTGGTTGATGAGACAAAAACACAAAGAAATGAGGAAAGTTGTGAGCATTTTGTTTCTCCTAATAATGTTGATGAACAAAATGTCACAAATAATGAGGACCATTTACATGAACGACACACACAATGGAAGACTCCTGTGAAACGAAATGCGTTTACAGTTAAGAGGAACAAATTTTTTGCAACAATTGGCAGTTCTGAGGTATTATGTTACTATCAATGTTTTAAGGTGGAATACACAAGCGAAGCTGAAGATGAGTTAGGAAAAGATTCAAATAATGTAAACGACTGAAATGCAAAGAACAACAATCTGTATGTGCGTATCAGGATTCACCCACGCTTATGGTTCAAAAGTCATCTAATCCAAACTCCGTTTGCAGGGTACGGTCCAACGAAGAAAAGGATGGCAAAATATTTTTATGGATAGTGATATGAATCACTTGTTTTGTAAATGTAGGAACTGTTGTGTGAAGTGAAAATGTAAGAAACAAATACTTTTGAACAATATGTTTTGCTGAGAAAGGTAGTTATTTTACTGTGACATTGTAGTTGATGAATTATGACTTTTGACAAGTATGTGTAGTACTTTTTAATGATATAGTCATTATGATTTCTGTTGTTATCAAGTTTTTTTATGTATATTCTGAAGTTAAATATATGAACACATATTTAAGTAGATGTGAAGTAGACATTGCATGATGATAGAAATCATTAGCATGAGGCTTGTACAAAAAACTAATTCAAAAAGACACTTATTGTATCAAAAAAAGGCAGTTACTAGAAGATCCATTACTTTCGTTAATTTTATTAATGAAATCCATCAAAATATTTGACCATTCAAACGGTCAACATATGAACTCCACGTTGTAGTAGAAGATGTGAAGTATACATGTTTCATGATGAAAAAATTTAATGTGATTACACATGTACAAAAAACATACATGAGAAAGGCGTTTATTTAAACACATGAGGTTATTTTTAGTAAAGAATGTGATCATAATTTTTTGTGCTATTCAAAGTTCACCATATGGACAACTATTGAAATGAAAGATGTGAACCACACATGTTAGCTCATGGAAAACGATGATTGCCATCAGGGTTATACAAAAAATACAACTGAGAAAGATACTTATACAACCCTAAACAATCAATTCTTATACTATCTATTCATTTGGGTTATTTTTAGTATTGGATGTCATTATAATTTTAGTGCATTTCAAAGACTTATGTGTTGTAAACAAACCCATTCATTGGTATTTTGTCCTTGACCATCATAATGGTTGCACTTATTCTAGACATTACCATCAAGAGTTGCCTACAAATTATTTTAATTTTGTCATTGTAATATTCAAAAACATATGTAACCCGTTATTATGTTAAAAACACGTACATTAGTGTTAGTGGGTGGTTTTAATTTTGGTGGGGTGGACTTCTTCTACTTGTTAACCTTCTCTACCGTTGATTTCATCTTTAAGGTATCTGGCCAACCCTTTCTCTTCATTGCAACGGAGCTACAAACATTTGTGTGGTTTGTTGCAATTGAGCTTCGACAATAAGCTTGGTTTACTAGTATGTTCTGCCTTAAGGACTATTCAACTATGTTGTAATTGTGCATACATGATGAACTTGATCCAATTTGGGTGTGTATGGATTTCAATTGCTTAAACAACGTTTCAATCTCCAATTTAGTTTCACATGCTACATCTACAATGTCAAAGAATTCTTTGCATAATGCTTGGTACCTTTGCATTTGTGGATCGTCACTTTTGGTGTTGTAAGCGACTGTAATTGATGTATATCTCCTTTGGATAAGTTTACTCCACCGCGGTAGTATATATTTTGAAGATATAATTTTAACTTCTTTTTGTGCAACCACAACCAAACAGTGGCAACATAGAATACCGCGAAACTTTGACAATAAATAAATACAACTTATTTGTTTGCACAATTTTCGTCCCATAAACACACTTGCAGGACCACGTAATTGGATATACAACCGTTAAAATAAACTCTTTTTATGACATAATTTATCTTCGATCTTTTGGATCTCACCAAATTTCGCATGCGTCTAATTCTCTTGAAATTGACGTTTGATTAGGGATTGAGTTGATTGAGGCAAAGTCAGCTTCACATTCTTTTTCTACCTTGTGTCTTAGAGCATTGTCATACTGCACAACAAACTGATGTAATGTGGTTGTGGAATTGATAAATACATAAAAAAAATTAGTCCATTACTTTGTTGTATTGTTGATATGCTAGCCCAAAAGTTGTTCTTCAAGTAGCACGACACCCATCGATTTCTGTCCTTATATATCATGCTTAGCCCTTCATTATTTTCTAATTCATTTTTTGTGATGAATTCAGACCACCTAGTTTCAAAGTCATGCACCGTGACTGACTCGTGCACCCATTTTTTCATTTCGGACTTGATACCTTTATATTAAGAGTATCCTTGCAGCTTCTCATATTTTTTTTTTCATCATGTGCTAAAGGCACCATCTATACTTGATTTTGGAAAAACAATTTCAATTATGTTTTGTATTACCCTAGATTGGTTTGTCACAATGTCGTTTGGTGACTAATTTGACATGCATCGACGCCAACACTAAAATAGCCACAAAAATGTCGATGTATCTTCTAAAGACAATAATCCACATCTTATGCTGATTACCATCCACAAATGGTGATTGACACCCACAAATGGTGCAAATGGAATGTCATACTTGTTTGTTAGATAAGATGTGTTGAATGAAATAACATCACCAAATTCTTTACATGCTACCCGACTCCGTGTGTAACATCCCTACTGTAAATTACTTAATTAAATAAGTAAAATAAAATATAGAAAATCAATCGACAAAATTTTATTATTTCCAAATGCGGGAAAATTTAAATTATTTTTCAATGTGCCATAATTTAAACATAAATAAATAATAATCTTATTACAAGCTAGCCCTCTCTCCGTCTCCATGTATCACCAGCATCACCTGTAACATCATCTGCTCCCGCGTAACGAATCACACGATCATCGCCAAACACAAACATAAAGGGTGAGCTCAAAATAAACAATTAGTTAATTTAATAAACTTAACAATACACCCAATTATTTTATTCTAGTTAGTTCTTGGCAAAGACTTTAATCCCCAAGGCTTTTCAACCTTCACAACACACAAATGGTTAGCCTCAGATTCAGGGTTTATGATGCTCACACGAACCTGCCCGCTCGTGGTCTTGCCTCTACGAACCTCCCTGCTTATAGTCTTGCTCTACGAACCTCCTCGCTCATAGTCCTGCTCTACGGACCTCCTCACTCGTAGTCCTGCTCTACGGACCTACCCGCCCGTAGTCCAACACACGTGATCCACCAGCTACGTACCTCCCCACACGCAACATCTCTCAAGTGTGAGCACGAAACATATGAACCTACCTCGCTCATATCCCCACACGAGAGTAACAGGATATGAACCTCCCCGCTCATATCATCACGTGTTCACTACCATCCATGAACCTACCCGCTCATGGCAAAACATCCCCTGATCCAAGTTTCACATCACAACATGATAACGAAAACAAGAAAAACACACTATGCTATACAAGGTACATACTCAACCTGGTCTTAGGGATTCCAATGCTTCCACAAACTTGCCCGCTCGTGGTCCAACTCTACGAACCTCCCTGTTCGTAGTCCAACTCTACAGACCTCCCCGCCCGTAGTCCAACACACGTGATCCACCAGCTACGAACCTTCTCGCTCGCAGCATCTCTTAAGTGTGAGCACAGAACATACGAACCGCCCCGCTCGTATCCCCACACGAGAGTATCAGGTTATGAACCTCCCCGCATATATCATCATGTGTTCATCACCAGTCATGAATCTACCCGCTCCTGACAACATCAAGCATATCCCAGACCAGGACCAACATAACAAGTCAAGCAAAACATATCACAACGCACCCTGCCACTACACCATCGCCTAGTGCAGCCTAAGCGTGACTAGGCGAAATGGCAGTACAAACCGCCTGGCAGTTCCACATCACCGTTGGGTGCCACAACTCACAAGACATTCATGTTTCCTACTATCGCTTGACGGTTCAGTCTATACCGCCAAACGCTACACCAGTAATGTGACACTACTGGTTTTAGGTACTCTAATTCATTTCCTAGAATTCAACCATTCAATTATCAAACATCCAGAAATGAACATACACATTCATATATTCCAAATTATAACATCACAACACATATGCATCTTTCAAGTATAAGCACACATTCCTCTCTTTTATAATTCATATATACTTACCTCTTAAATCAATTCCAACACACACTTTATTTTCCCCTTCTCATTTTACCAACCCTTTGCATGCTTACAATTCACATACCCCACAAAAGACACAATGAAAGTTATATACTTATTCCGCATGCCCTTGCAATTCCATTACATTTAAAGTATGATTATCATGTTCCCATACTTTCCCAATACCCGTCATGATCATGCAACACTCGGTCATAGTGATATCATCAATAGTGGCCTTATTCACACACTTATAACATCATACATTTGAGCTAACATATATATATGTTCATATATTCAACATGGCTCAGCAAGCACTACTAAAAACATACTCATCAATCACACAAACAACGAATTAGGAAACGCAATTTTACAAAAACTACGCAAACCAGAAAATTTTTTGACGCCTACTTGGCGCCTGGCGGTATCAAAGTTGCGCCCAACGGTTCCTGCTGCGTGAAAAGTATGAAAATTAGCGTTTTTCACAGTGTTCGCATCACCTGGCGGAGTCACCCTTGCCGCCAGGCAGTTCATCACAAAAAAACCCAGAATGGTGTTATTACTCATGCGTCACCTGGCAGCACATTCAAATCCGCCAAGCGGTTTCTGGGAATTTTTCCATAAACTAAAAAACACCACGATTTGGGATTATGCAGGGCATCATGATCATACATTACAATACTAAACAATCATAAAGCATGTATATACGTGAAGGAACTCCCCTAACTTGTTAATCCTTGTTCAAAATGGAGAAATCAAGACTTCTGTTCTGCCACCACTAGTCCAACCTTGGCCTTCTTCCAGTACACTTGATGCTCTTATCAATTTCCACATAACACTCACCTTCAGACCCTCTTCCACTATCAAATTCATTTTTCTTTACCCCTTCACGTTTTTCTCTCTTTCTTCACCCAAAAACTCTTTAATTAGACCCTTAACTAAGCCTTAATGCTTGTTAATGATAGGGGAAATGAAAATGGCTTTGAATTAGGTGTTAATGACCATTCAAAGACCATTATTGGTTGTCTCCCAACCCACTAAGCTGCCTCCCTTGGCAGCTAGGGTTTTCTGCCTTTTCATCTCCATGCCAAAGAAAATTTTGGCAAAAAGAAAGTTAAATTCATTCTTAGTAAGGTTTGAACCCACAACCACTCAATTACAAAGTTAATGCATAACCAATTCAACCAATTCATGTTTCGTGATAATTCTTATAATTTTAGAATTACATTATCACTACTCAATTCAAACATAACATTAAAATAATACACTTATTAATATAACATACAATTAGCATACATAGAACTCGAACCTATGTCCTTTTAACATAACTAAGTACTCTCAACCACTCAAGCTAGTACTTTTCCACATTATAACAACCCACATTAAATTCCATAAAGCCTCCCACGACCTGCATTTATTAAATAATGATTTATTTAATTATTTAAATTTCTCGGGTCTTACATCGTGCAATGACCCAAAAAATATTTGTTATTCGGCGTTCTAAAATGAAATCAATCTCATAAAAGAACTCATTGTTTAATTGTCACATGTTTGAGAAGTTTGTTATCAATGACATCATGCTCCATAAATGGAACATTTTCAAATTTGCCTGTTTCACATACCAACAATTGGAAGCTCTTGTTAATTCATTCACTTGCTTCATCATTCATATTTAGTGTCCACCTCACCTGCATGCTAATTTTTTTCTTTCCACGTATCAACCTTGAATTTTTCAGACTAAGGTCATGGTTGTGGATATTGATTATATGTCGTATATGCCATTGTCCTCCCTTCTTTACAATGCTTATTTTGGCAGCACACTATTTTCTTTGTGTTGGATACTTTTCAATTCATGAGGGATTGACGCCACACAATTGCCTTCACGATTGCAAACTAATTTGATAAAGCACAAGTCATTGCGTACTTCCTATAAAATTGCTTTACTTCATCAATTGTTTCTAAGGTCATACCAACTTTAGGCACTTCTTGGTCATGGTTATCTTGGATTGTGTTAGTAATAAAATCGTTACAATAATTTTCGACGTCATTGTCGTCCAATAAAAGAATGTCTTTAAAGGATATTGGGTTTATAACTTCTGATGTCCTCATTAAATGTACAAGTGTAACATTCATAACGTCATTTTTTTAAAGTAAAAAATATAATTAAATGAAGAAATTGTTCCCGCAAACATTGGACCTACATTGGAGTGTAATGTTATAAGTGTTAGAGGTTCACCTTCACACATTTTGTTATAAAACAACACTCAAACACATGCCTTGTTACTTGGACGATTAAAGTTTTGATTTTTATGGTGTTGTACTAAGGTCGGAACCGGAAAAAGACAATATTTAAAAAAAACAAATAAATGAAGGAATAAATGTTGACCTAACCTTTTCAGTAAAAGTTACTCCATGTTGGCAGTAGGGGTTGGATGTGCATTTTTCTTCATGTTGGTTAAACTACTTGTTGAATTCATTGAGGTGTGATAAAGTCTAAAAGATTGGTGGAAAAGGAACAACCAACACTTCTGTCAATGAAACAGAGACATAAGGTTGGCGGAAAATAAAGTTGGTGGGAAACTTGACTTATGTTATAAGTTAATGAAGGGCATTTTTGTAAAATGCATCCTTTATTGATTTAAACTAAATTTTATTTCCCTATATATGACAAAAGAAATCAAAGTCTTCACCAAGCAATATTGATACTTTCTCCCCTTGGTTGTTCTTCGTAATCAATTCAATTAATTCTCCATTTCGTAAAGTCTTTGAAATTGATTTTGTTTATTTATGGTTTTAGCAGAACCATATTTGAAAATATGCTTAAGCAAATGGAAGCCTTACATACTATAGATGGTGTAGATGATATTTCAAATTCTTATCTAGGAACACTTTACGCAAATGGAGAAATGAAAGAATATAAAGACGATGTACACTTTATAAGTACAATTGCAACTTTATTTCTTATTCCATACAGTTGCACGTTACAAATTTTGAAGGACAAATTTTGCAAGTGTGTGCACGTACCAGATGCTAATAACATTAACAAGTTGTATTACCACGAACCAAACTCCAATGAAGATGGGTGGGTAATGTATCATGCTGCTGAGCTATCCAATGATGACAATATTATTGGTATGATTATGTATAAGCCCAAATTTCCAATTAACAACATTATAGAAGTATTTGTCATCTTCACAAGGTTAGCAGATGAAATACTCTATCTATTATAGAGGATGCCTGCTTCATCTTCAGCAGACTTTAAGTATATACAACACACAAGGATGATACTTTATTTTGATGGACATCTTAAATGGGCTAATATACTAGAGTGCCCTTACAAACACAGTGTAATGTTCAGATCCGAAGTAGTAGTGTGCATGTCCATACGTCCCTTAATTTCCCATGACATTGAACTGTTTATACAAACAACAGATATACATCCACCAACACCAGCCAAATTCTATGAAGATATCAAATCGTGTTTGTATAAGAATGCTAGAGGAGGCTTATCATTTAGAAGCAAATTGGATTTCTTTTAGTTATTTGTTTATTAACTTGTCTACAAAATCATGTATGTGTCCATAAAAGTGGTCTTTGATGGGCAAAATAAAATCAACCATAATCAATGACTTCATCGAATGTTTTCGTATATATATATATATATATATATATATATATATATATCTATATATATATATATATATATATATATATATATATATATATACATTCACACAA
>Ga0214545_1012142_pt1 | contig 11438 bp, 4 predicted proteins | sample CNSS4metaG_FD_160064 | JGI IMG/M metagenome (GOLD analysis project Ga0214545, IMG submission 160064) | Root nodule microbial communities from cowpea collected in UCLA plant growth center, Los Angeles, California, USA - CNSS4 | ecosystem: Host-associated > Plants > Roots > Nodule | place: USA... | reverse complement strand
TACTCCTAATTAACCTACAAAGCAAATAAACATAGATTAGCATGTTGGCTTAAGTCAAGTCAACTATAGTCAACAAGTCAAACCTAGTCAAAGGTCAACAAGTCAACTAAAGTTGATTCAACTAAGTCAACTTAGGGAATCAAAAATAACAAGCATAAATGAAAGGGATGAAGGATTAGTGAACTTCCTTTCTAAACATGCTTAGTCTTCTTAAGCATGTGCCTCCATCCTTGATTGAGGTCAATCCTTCATCAAGAACCTCTTGTCTCTACTCACATCAATAAATTGATGATCATCGCAAAAGAGAAGAACCACATATAAGACAATCAAATAAGCAATAGGGTAAGCTAGAGTAAAACAGTTCATCAAGTGATCACATGCATTACGCAATCCAAGCATTTCATATATCATCCAAACATGTTTTGACTTCTCAAACAATACACTAGACTCTGACTCGACTCATCTGGATACATATAATCTGGTCGGATTCAGCGGATGCTTGCACTTGTGGTGGATACCTTTGCTCACCCCTGAGCTATGTGTTACAAGTGTTACAATGAATCAATCCCTCACACACAAGGTTAGCCCTTAATGAATTTCAAGCCTTCTACTACTCTCACCACAAGAGTCTGTCCGCTCTAAGTGAGACTAACTGACTCCTTAGAGTGTCAGGATGCAATCCTTACCTTGAATCCTTACCAAATTATATCGATGGGACACCACCATTGACACCCACTAACAAGGATCATGGAATTACGTCCCGACCACTGAAGCACGACCCTGAAACCCCACCTAGGGATTTCAAGGAATTACGCATTGACCATGGACCAATCATAATCAAAATAAGTAATATTTAACATTCATATGTATATATCCCATGCCAACCTTTGCAATTCCATCCTCATTTGTATCCCATGTTGAATCCCTTTCATTCATCATTCCTAAACCACGAAAGTAGAAGTGTATTTCATACCGACACCATGCCATATTCATTAACCAACCTTCACTCATGTCTCATATCAAAATCCATACCAAACTCATCATTTTAATTCCATGAATCATCCCATACAAACATCATGCTCACATCATGTTAAAACTCATGAATCACAAATCATACTCCATCTTATTCATACAAAGTCACTCAATTCATACTTTAAAAGGGCATAATCAGTCTAAACATGTGGTCAATATCCAAAAACAAGGAGATCAGAAAAAAAGCATGCCCCTCGCTCAGCCCCTCACTCAGGTAGAAGGGCCTTACTCAGGCGAGAGGTTTCCCTCGCTCAAGCGAGCTCCCTTCGCCTAGGCGAGGGCTCGAAATCAAGAACAGTGGCGTTGTCGCGCCCTCTCGCTTAGGCGAGACCTCCTCGCCTAAGCAAGATGGGTTATCGCTCCAAACAGGCGTTCGTCGCTTGAGCGACCGTTCGCGCAAGCAGCCTAGGCGAGTTGCTGCTAATCTCGCCTAGGCGAGACACACTCACTTGGGCGAGACAACCAGAACCCGTCACTATTCACGCACGCACATACATCCAATCAGACCCAAAACATGCTTTAACAGTTCACAAATCATTTTTAATGGCAATCAAACATCAACTCACGAAGCAATATCAGAACGTGTGAGGAAAAGACATAGAACAGTAAACCCTAACTTCCCCGTACCTGGAAAAATGCTAAGAGAAGGGTGCGACTCCAACACGCAGAAGCTCCAAGGACAGATTTACCAAGCTGGAAAAGAATAGCAGAGTGAGTATTAACGTAAATCTATGGCAAAGCCCTAACTAGAAGTACGAACATACGAGCGGAAAAACGGGGTATGAGGTGTAGAACACTTACACGAGGCTAGAAGACGCAACTGAGCTCATTGGTTATAGGTTGGGAGTAAACCCTAGCAGAGGAAGACGACAGCAGCTCAAGGGTGTGAGAGATCTGTTTTTACGAAAGTGAGCAAAGCGTTAGGGTTAGGACACATTATGTCTGATTTTGCCTTTTTGGACCAGCCCTTAGGCCCATTAGATTAAGGACAGCTCATAAAATAACTGGGCCTTACAACAACTCCTTCTTAATTGAGTTGATTTGGTTTGAGTTTTTACTTCTATTTAAAAAAAAAATCAAATAAAAGAAAATCGTTGCTTTTGTTTTTTTTTTCTCATTTCATATTCAAATTAATATGTTAACACTCTTGCCAATAGATGTTTTTAGGATACTCGGAAAAACAATGTATTTTGACACATTTCAATATAAAATTCTTTTGTAATTTTTTCATCACTATCTTTTGGAATAACTATCTCAATTTTGGATGTTTTAATGTCTGGTCAAGTGTGGAAGAAAAGCAGGAGAAAAGTTGCTCTGACAGGACATGACTTAGGAAACCAAGGCTAATCTAATATAAAATAGAATTAATTTTGAAAGATAATGCATGATTTATAACAGTAATAACAAAACATGATTTATGGGAATGATCGCAAGACAAGATGACTAAGCTGAAAATTAATCATCACTCAAATATAAAATTCTTCTGATTGTTAATAAAATAAGGACACATGGCGATTAAATTACTGTAAAATAAACTAACTAGTCATCCATAAATTTATATTTTTATCTAATTTAATACATTACGTAATTTTAATGTGCATAAAGAAGTTATTCAATAATTTTAGATTAATATGATATTTGAGCTTAACTTTATATAAAAAATTATACACCGTCAATCAAGTGAAGAATCCTTCTTAATCCTTTTTTAAATTATACTTCAACAAATAACAAATTGATCATATATAATATTCTGGTATACTTAATGGTATTATATTATTTAGAAATCAAAATCCAAGACAATTTGTAAATACGTCTTTCTTTTTAATTCTCCAAAACATATAAAACCATAATAAAATTCTAACTCTAAAATAGAAAATATATTTTAGAAAATATATCAAATACAATAATTAACGTTAACAATAGTGTTTTAATAGACTTAATGTTAGAACATATAATAATTCAAATTTATGTAAAGGTAGTAATAGACAATTTCTTTCAACTGTAGTCATACAATTCTTACTCTACTTCTAATAAGAAAATGCACTACTAATTGATTCAATTTCACTCTAAAAGGGTTTGAGTTATCTATCAAACTCAGATAACTTTTCTGTTTTACAATATTAGATGCACTAAATACAGTGCCTAAAAGTGTTTTCTTTCTTTTTCTTTACCATTAAGAAGATATAAGAACGCATAGCGAGGTATAAGCATCACAAAAGTAAAAGGAAAAAACCCAACAACATTGTGTTTGATACTTAATTCATAGATTAATGTAAACAAAATAAAGTGATGAATAGAACTGAATATAAAGTATGACCTAATTTTCCAAATGCCAGAATCGAGGGAGTTTAATATTCTTCCTTGGAACCTAAGAAAAACACAATAAGGACAATCCTATTCATTCTCTTTTGTCCTAAAGTGGTTACATAGTAAATGGTTTGAGGGTTTTGTTTTCTGGGAGACACAAATCTCTTAGACATGAATCTATGCCTCGTGAAGTTGCCTTTTCTTCATGTGCGGCTATAGTGGGTAGTGGTGGGTACCATTTTCTTGTTCAACAAAGAAACAACCCTTTTGATTTGATTTGATTGATACTTTCATTGAATATAGATTGTTATTTGCTTCAATCAAATCAGCAACAGTGAAGTTTGAATTTGGAAAATGTTTATTTGGGTGATTAGAGAAAGATGAAACAGTTAATTTTGATGTGCTCGACTTAGTTATCATCTCGAGGTGTTTATAATTAAATTGTAACAAAATTAAGTGACCTATAGCATGGCTCTCACTAATCACTGTTATTCTTCTTCTTTTGACTCTTCTTTGACTCTATTGGAATGTTATTTCCTCTTATATACATCATCTTTAACTAAATAATATTTTATGCTCTTTTTTCTTAAAAGGTGACAATGCCATGTGTATAGTGATATTGACCTCTCCTTGCAACCAGTGTATTTATTATTCAATAAAAACATTTTGTAACTATTGAAAAAAATCATTATTAATTAAAATCATTACTGTTTTTATCCTCAAGAATCATTCTATTAATAGAGAAATAGGATTAACACAAAAAATACAAGAATATAATGTGAAAACTCTAAATATAGAGAAAACTATAATACACAGAAAATGGGAGATGCCAATATGCTCAACCTAGCATGCACAATTTGCTCAACCAGAAGTCACCACGTGTCATGGTCCTCCACTTTCAAATCTGACAAACGGGAGATGCCAAAAACCACAATCCTTCACTCACAGATCTGACAAACCAGGAACTACCACATCATCATTTTTTTCTCATGCAGATCTAAAAAAGTACATGTGCCAACCTTCATATTCTCCGCACAGCCACTACAAGACACCACAGACCGTCACACCACAACCCACACAAATCAGAATAGTTTTGTTCACCTTCAACCCGTTGTCCACCGCGAAGCATCACTAGAACTGCAGCGAACCACCGCGCCCAGATCTGAAACGAAACTTCATCATCAATGGACAACCACCAGTCATCACAACGCAACCCTTCCGTGCACCATCACTTTGCATCGCCCGTCACTCCTCGGATAATTCACCATGACTCACAATTATTGCACCTTTGCGAACCCAGATGCATATTCATCGCGCCAACAACACTAACAGTGATCCTTCTATCAAATTTATCATTGCAACTTCAACAAACAAGGATGATTCTCCAACAACAAGGAATTAATACTAAGAAAAAATTCTACCAAACTATAGCTCTTGATACCAATTATTCGAAAAAATGTGTTATCAATTAAGAACATTATTGTCTTTACCCACAAGAATCACCCTATTAAGAGAAAAATAAGTTAAAAAATAAGGAAGGCAAAAAATATCACTCAAAAACCCCAAATAGAGAGAAAAATCACGACCGTTTTCTAATGACAACCATAGAATAATCACTATGTGCAAATTTTTACAACACATAGAAAACACTCTCAACCCTTTGATCCCAAGTACACCCATACTTTCTAGAGCAAGAATTTAGCTACACCTCATAACACTCTACTATAGGAGAATAAGAAAAACCAAACACTAGCTCAAAGTGTCTTTGACTTAGGGCAAATAACATATCATGGACTTAGAGCCCATTATATAGTCACTAACACCCACTCTCTAACTTATCCTAGACGATGTGAGACTTTTCAAGATGTATTATTTTCACCAGTCTGACAATAATGCATTATCTAAATAAGATATTCGGAGTTATAAGATTGACTTAGTAGTAAAATTTAAAGAGAGGGCGAGAGAGATTGCGAGTTGAACTTCAAAGTTATAAGGTTGACATGGTGAGTTTAAAATGAATAGTGGGAATGGTTTTTAGTTCAACTTCCTCACCTAACAAAATATTAGCAACTAATATTTACCAATCAAAAATCTAAATAGATATTTATTTTAATCTATTTAATTGATATCTATTTAGTTGTACATGATAACAACACAAGATTGTACATTATATATATATATATATATATATATATATATATATATATATATATATATATATATTATTCCTTCTAGGTTAAATTTTAATTGTTAAAAAGAGTAAAAGTAAATCTAAATAGATATTTAATGCAAAACCACTATAAAATTCTCATTGATGTTATTTTAAACATAAAATAGTGTTTTATGATTAACTAATATATTTAGACCATTTTTAGAGTTTTTAGTTTTCTATTTCCCTTCATTAACATTATTAATAAATAAATATCTAATTACTAATTTGATCTTTATAGTTAAGTCTTTGATTCATTTTTTATTATTATATTTGTTGTTGACTCAATGGAGTCCATTATTTGTTAATAGAGTCAATGTGGTTCCTAAGTTAAATTGGCTTTAACATAATTTAGAATATTACAACATATATGTCTAATAAAAGACTTAATTGATGATTTGATCTCTATTGTCTTCTGACTCAATTGAATCCCCATATTTTTTAGTTTTTAATGGTGACAATATGATCCTTTTTCGCCAGCATCGCCCTCGATAGATTCTAATGATGTTAATTTTGATTTCACGAAATAGATTACATTATCTTTATCTAAACAATATAGAAACATAATTGAGTTCAAAACAAAATATGAGGACAAAAATAAATCATAAACAAAACAAAATATGAGGACAAAAATAAATCATAAACCTAAATATGAGGACTAAACTACTAATTAAGTTTTTTATTAGAGACATGTAACCTTAACACTAATTAATCAAAAAGAATCACATTGACTTTATTTAATAAATTTGACTAAAAAATAAATATAAAGGATAAAACGAATTAAAGACGTAAATATATGGATGGAATTATTAATTAAGCCATTAATATTTATATAAACTTGGTTATATTTTCACCTATAATTAGATATTTAATAAAAAATCACTCAAATGAAGTATTTTGGTTGATATAATTCTCGTTAATTTAAACTCAATCATATTATTTTAAACAGAAATTAGTGTTTTGTAATTAATTAATATATTTAGACCAATTTAGAGTTTCTAGTTTTTTTCTCTCTTCTCATTGGCACAAATTGATTAAATTGATTAATGTGTTAGATAAATTATGGTAATATGTTACATAAATATATTGACTAAGACGTAGCTAACGAACTAGGAAAATACTTAAACTCTATTGAGAAAAGCCCGTTAATCTCAAGCAATAAGATATAATAAAAGCGAGTTTTAAATTTCAGAATTCGAAGAATCTTGTATTTAGTTTCTATTAAACCTTTCTTGAACTCAATAGTTGAAATGGTTCACCAAATTTAATGTTTAACTATTTTAAGGTAAGTATTTTTTTCTTCTTCTTTTGTTATTATGTTAGAACAAGTTCACGTACATTTTTTCAAATCATACATGATTTGTTTGAAAAAGAAAAATACTAGAACAAAAAATAACTTTTTGTGTTGGGTTAACAATAAACATGCCAACTTTTATTCTATACTTCTTTAACATAAATAAGTTTTCTTAAGATCTTCTTGAATCATAGGCCAAAATCAGTTTTACAAGAGTGAAACTATTCTAAACCAAGTTTTCAAATGTTCAACCAAACACAATGTAACACGGTGATTGTGTGATTATGTTGAGAATCCAAGTGTGAGTCTAAGTCCAACATTAAATAAAATTTAAAAAGCTGAACAAATATAAAGATAAAGACTCATAAATCTATTCATTTTGTCTCAAAAGATCCAACATATTACTGCATCACATATGAGACACACTGCACAAACATAGAGTGTCAATAACCTAAGTGAATAGCTATCTCCTGGGAAGAATGGGACAGGATATTGGTTCTTGATGATATACTATGATGTTGTGTGGAAGTGGTTCTTTTATAGCATTTTGTTGACACATCTAGCACTGACATTGAAGAGGAATCGACATTGTTTTCCTCATTCTTTAGCTTTCTGTCTTCTGCCATAACAATTAAAAACACTTCCAATGCCTTGCTCATCCACTCATATCGGCTCAGTCTGAATGCTTCTTCTATGTTCACCTAAGAAACATATTCACCTTGTTAGGATTTCAAGTGTGATTATGATCCTATATTGAATAGGAATTAGCATGAACAATAAAGAAGATAACATAATTATTGTGATTTATGTAATTGTTTTAAGAATTTAGAGAGAAGAATTACCCATTGGCGATTATGGTCTTTTTGCTCTGCCCAAGCCTCAAGTTCTTGAGTGACCTCTAAGGAAAACATGTACCCTCTGCACCATCCTTTTTGGCTGCATGAATCCATGCTGCTTTTGCTTCTGAACTCCCATCTTCCCAAGGGAATTTCCTGAAAATTAATGCCCACCATTTAGTTCATTGAGATTTCTTAAATTTGGTATCATATACATCATATGAATGAGGAAAAGCACTAATTCACTTTAATTGGAACCATATATTTACGTTGGACTGGGTAAAAGGGTAGCTTTAGCAGGATAAACTTGGTGTAAACTAATTTCTGTCATGTTTTTACTCAGAAGATTCATACCTAAATACGAAATCTTCCCCCTACATAATACATGTGGATTATTTGCTTTTTCATGTCAAACAACTTCAAAGAATATTGTGGTCAATGAGAATTTGTTAACAATAGATTATTATCAGTGTTGAAGCTATTCAAATGCTTATAGAAAACTTAATAATGGAACCTTAAAAATAAAGGGAAGTTGTCATGTTAATTTCATGATCAAGGACTATTACATAGAATATATATATATATATATATATATATATATATATATATATATATATATATATAAGTTTGAGATTTTATGTATCATAGAAAATAAGACAAATAATAATATATAAGTAGAGAAAAATCATCTATCTTATTGATTTGATTAAACGAAGTTGAATTAGACTTAAATTTTATAGTTTAATATAATATTAAAATTATTTAAAATCTATCACCGTCAATATTTAAACTTATTTTATCATCCTTATCAAATATTCTTGATTCTCCCATTTAATATGATATGGCGTGCAAGATATACCACATCAACTTGAGATATGATTAAACTAAAATAGACAGGTGGGACAAACCTTTATTCGTACTTAATGTCATTAAAAGTTTTCCTTAATCGATATTAAGATTTATCGTGCTACTACTATCAGATTTTCTTAATTTACACATTTACACATTCAATATTTTCTAGGTGAGCAAGTGTGTTGGAAATCTTAATCATCTAAAGATTACTTATTCTATTATTCAAATTCATGGTTAAACTTTTCACGGATGAATATCATACAGGTAAATACTTAAATAAACTTACTCTTACAATCCCTTTAACTCCTGCTTCCTCTAGGGCTTCACGACAAGCAGCTTCTGTAACAGTTTCATCATCCTCCCATCCTCCCTAGAAGAAGAAGAACAAGAGACACTTCACAAAGAGTTTCATGTTGATGAAGTTTCCATTGGTTAAAAAAGAAGAAATATCAAGTACCTTTGGAAACACAAGGTCATCACGTTTTGGTGAAGAAACCATAAGTACTTCTATCATCTCCTTAGTATCTTCATTTTTATCTACTTTTCCCTTTTTCCATCTATAGGGAATACATCTGTTACAAGAAAATTTTCATTATAATTGTTAGAAATATTGGTGTAAGTCTCATCAAATATTTGTCTCCACCACTTTTCTAGCAATATATATGCTTGGAAGTGCTTCAACTACCAAAATTCAAAATCTATTTCTTAAAATTTATACTTCTAAATTGATATTTTTCTTTCTTAACAGAAGTTTGCAGAAATATTTGCATGTGAGCTATGTGGAAGTTTCTATGGGAGATATATTCATTATTTTATATAAGGGAAATGATACTTTCATAAAATTTTGTTTCACAAACTTTGACAAACAACTATTTTTGATAAAAAGAAATCCTAAAATTTTATTATTTTATTTTTGTAACTTTCATAAAAAAATAAAAAAATTACTCTATTTAATAAATTTGTTAACTTTTTCAAAAATTTGTTTGTCAAAAAATTATTTTTGTTTATACAATAATCAAAATTGATCAAGCAATTAGATTTTATATTTGTTCGGGTCAAATCCAATGAGGTTTGCTATAAAATATAGTTGAGTATTTTAATGTCAATATGATAAGACTTTTGTAAATTACACTTGCCCCTCCTCCTTTCGTTATAATTCATTATGAACTAGATCAGAAAAAAAAAGGGAAATTACTAAGTATAGAATGAGAAGATAAATTGAAACCACATTGAATAATCAAGGATTCAATATGTTTTTTCTTTATCTTTTAGAAATATAGTGATTTTTTATACTAATTTTTATAAAAAAAATAAATGTATAAGAAGCTTTGAGACCATAACGTGAACAAGTAATGATGTAAACCGTATAATAATTTCCCATTTAAGACCAAAAGTGCCAAAATTGGAATTGCCTTTTGTAAGGCTGACCCTGAGATTGGTTTAGAAGTGTGATGACAGGGGCCCAATTGGAGAGGCCCAAAAAGGTTTTGCTTTGACATATTATCAATTTAAAAGAATGATAAAAACTTTCATAGAAAAGCTCTTTTTCATTAAATTATCCGGTTGACTAATTCTATATTCTAACCATTTTCCCAATTCAATTTCTCCAAAAGTACTCTTCCGTATTTTCAAAATTTAAGGTAGCAGGAACACTTTTTTTTTTCATATTAAAAGACATGAAAATTGTAAAAACTAACAAGAAAATTTCTGAATAATAATCGATTTCAGTGATAATAATTATTGGAACAATTTAAATATTAATTTATAAAATTAAAAATTATTAGTTACTAAAATAGCCATTATTATGAATAAAATATTATAATTATCACTAAATTGATCTTTTAAATTAGGTATCAAGATTTTGACTACCAAATGAAATAGTTTCTAAATTAATTTATAATTAATTAGTAATCAATTATAATTTTTTATTCATTTTACTGACTCTTTTAGTAATTAATAATTCCAACAAAAATTGGTCACTCAAAATTAGTTTCTAATTAATTAGTGACTAATTATAATTTTCTATTTATTTTAGTGATTCTTTTAGTAACTAATAATTTTTAGTTTTGTAGATTGATATCTATATCGGTCACTAGTGGCTCATTATTTTTTGTTTTTAAAATTTGCTTCTAGTCGATTATTTTTTTGTAATGTAATAATTTTAAAGACAAGAAAAATGAATGATATAAAATAATAGGATTCTGAATTATTTATACAGTGATTTCTAAAAGAAGTTTTAACTGACTCATGAATAAATTTAAATATCTTTAATTGAATATTTTAAAATTTGTTTTATTGAGTATTTAAATTTTTTATTTTTTGTTAAAGTAATTTTTTTGTTTGATTTTAGGTCATGAATATTGTTATCGTTTTCTCATCTGTAAGTAACAGACCAAATTCACTTATTCTTTCTTCTGTCTTCTTCAACTTGTCCGTTACGTCACTCATTTCTTCTCTAAGAACAAGTTGACTTTAAAACTTCGAGAGAAAATATAAATTGATTAACAAGTAAGAAGTAAGAAAACAGACAAAATTAAGATACTTAGACGAAAATAAAAAATATTTTGAACATTCAATTAAACGAAATCTTTTAACAGAAATTTAATTAAAAATATTCAAATTTATAAAATATTTAAAATTTAATAGTTATACAAATTATAGTTTTAATAAAAAGGTACTTTTTTAATAAAATATGTGTCCATATTTTAAAATATTTATATATGAAGGCTTCATGGAAACCATAAAATATAGGTACTGGCTTTTGTAGAAGAAAACTTGGATAATGATCATTTAATATTTTTCTTGAAAACAACCATTAGAGAATCTCTTTTAATTAAAAGAAAATTATATTTAGAAGATAAAAATAAATACAAATGAAAATTGTGAAATAAAGTAATTAATATATATA
>Ga0214545_1012141_pt1 | contig 11442 bp, 2 predicted proteins | sample CNSS4metaG_FD_160064 | JGI IMG/M metagenome (GOLD analysis project Ga0214545, IMG submission 160064) | Root nodule microbial communities from cowpea collected in UCLA plant growth center, Los Angeles, California, USA - CNSS4 | ecosystem: Host-associated > Plants > Roots > Nodule | place: USA... | reverse complement strand
GGCAGTTGGTGAGTTTTGGCAATCTTGTTCCTCCATTCCCAATTGGTGTTGCTGCAATCTTCTTCTTCCTGCAATCCCATTATATAGGTATGTTACGGTCCCAATCTTCTTCCTTTACCTCTGGTTGTAATCGTTGGAGACAACCGTGTTGTATCACTTCGTGCACCGTTGGCAGTTCAACGAGAAATGGATTAACCCCAATTTGTAGCTGTGGAGAGATGACAACTTTAAGGATGGCAAGAACTCCAAAGAATATTAGTAGAAAATTTTGGGTACAATCTGTTTTTATTTTTGTGTTAATAATAAATTGATTTTAATTTTTGATTTATTGATTTACGATGGTTCCAATAATGTGGGTTGCAACTTTTTCAAATGGTGGTGTTGATGAAAAGATGTCATCATCATGACACAAATGAGGCAGATTAATGATTTTAAAGTCCAATCTGTTTTGTACTAGTGTTAAATGAAGAAATGAATTAGTTTGATTATGTTGATATTAGTCCCAACATGTTCAAAATGTCATCTTAATCTCTGAGCATTGAAGTAAGTGATATTGATCTAAACTTGAAAAAAATTAAATTGATCTAAGTCTGGAAGAAGTTAAATTCATAACATTAATTCATCATCATCAAAATGCACTACATCAATGTTTGGCAAAAGTGAAATTGAACGAAGTTTAAGGAAAGTCAAAATGTAGTACAATACTCTCCACTTCATTCCGAGTTCAAGAAAGACGAAGATGAAGAAATTTCTCTAATTGCAAAATTTACCCTAAATTGAAAAATTAATGTTAATTAGCCACCTGTACAGTGCACGTAACACACCCTAATATAAATCGTGTCACCTGTACAATTATTCGTTAATGATTTAAACGGCGTTATAGAAAACGACCAAATAAAACACGAATTGCGAAAATGAGGACCATTTTAAACATTCGGTAAAAATGATGACCATTTTAAACATTCTGTCAAAATGAGGACCATTCGCAACAAACACTACGAAAATGAGGACAAAAAATGTATTTAAGCCTTATTTAAAAAAATGTTAAATGCATAATTTCTAATCATTCAAGATAATGTTTTTCATTATTTCTATTTTTTTAAATGTATAAATATAAATACAAATATCTGCACAGTAAAAGGTAAATTTCATAGTGCAAAATAATATGATAGGGAAATTTTAATAGTTTTTCCAGCAAAGGATGAAGGTAAAGAAAGTTACTCGCGCATTGCCTTTTCAACAAGACTTCCCCATCGATGCAACTCTTTTTAAACCAGCGATTTGCTTTGTTAGTCTTGTTATTAACGTTCTATTCGACTATATATTTAATTCATGATTACTAAAATAATTAAAATATATTTAATTCACCAAAAATATTTTTATTAATATTTAAATTTTTTTATGAAAATTAAAAAGAAACGTGATATTTTGATCATAAATTTTAACTAATTGTCACACATCAAATGATGTAATGAAAAAAAAATCATATTTTGATAATATATTTCCATGATTTATTTGTAACCTATGTAAACTTTTCCATTTTTAGTAAATATTATTAATTTTTAATTAAAAAAATTAAACTCGACTTTATTATTTATAAATTTCTAAAATTATTTTTGTGTAGAAATAAAATAAAAATGTATCCTTCACATGCTTCCCCTGTGAAAACCCAAACTTTGAAAGCAGTCTGCTGACAAGGAAAATTGGTAGCTTACTTCTTACACGCGTCTTACCCAATAAGAAATTGACAAGTCAGCAGCTCTTACACACGCATACGAAATATTCAACTAAGTGGTTTTGTAGAATAGTACCAACTAAGTAGGTCTGGTTCCGTGTTTGTTCGTTGTTATAGCTAAGAAAATGTGCAAAAGAATAAAAATCCAATTAGATAGAAAATTAACTTTTTACAGTTAAATGCAGGAAAGGGTCTGAACATAGTAAAATCATTGTTCTAGTCTGGATGAAAATGAAAATTTCAAAAGCAAACCAAAAATCAATTTTAATAACAAAAATTACTAGTTATTATAATACTAATTTAGATATTAATTTATGAAATAAAAAATATTAACACTAAAATAGATATTATTATTAATAAAATATTATAATTAGTGGTTAAATTAATCATTAATTAATGAGAGATTAATTTAAAATTTTATTTTTTTAGTAGTTAAAAGATTAGTAGTTAATATTTAGTAAACAATTTATAAACTACTTATTTTTTTAATCTAAAATTTTAGTAGTTAAATTTTAGAGACCAGTTTATAAATTAACTATAATTTTTAATATAAAGATTATTTTTGTAACCAAATTTTTTTATTTTATAAATTAGTATTTAGTGATTATAGTAACTAATAAATTTGGATCACTAAAATTTATTGTTAGTGATTGTTTTATAATGCAAAAACATGATATATGTGGGTAAGAAAGACATAAGAAATCAATTTAGAGATCAATTTAAAAATTAATTACAATTTTTATTTATAATAGTGATTACTTTAGTAATTAAAATTTTTTATTTTGTAAATCAGTATGTAAATTAAATTATTAAAATTTATTGTTAATGAAAAAAAAAATGTAGTGCATAAACATGATATATGTGGGTAAAAAAAAACATAAGAAAATTAAGTAATATTAAAAGTAGGCATATTAAAGCGGACTAGGTCCACCAGCAAAAGGGCGGGTCGGATTGGGATTTTCAACCCGCCAACTCGTTGTGTGTCCAACCCATTTTTTTGTGAAGGACAGTCCGACTTGGTCTGTTTTTGGCGAGCCAAAAACGAAACGAGCCAAAACGGGTCAAGTTGGCTCATTATGCCACCCCTAATTAAAAGTGAGTTAAAATATTATTATCTTTTCTCTTACAAGATTGCTAAGTAACATTAGAGTATAGGTGAATTCTTTATAATTTAATTATCGATAAAAGAGAAGAACGATAATGCAACGTCTCATGTTAGCATATTCGCAAAGGGGACTTCAACATCTTCAAATTTATCTTAAAATATGTGTACCCCACACCGGATTCTAAAAATCATAAATCGTAGCACATTTATTAAATTAATTTGAAATTATAAAAATATAATTAAAATTAATATAAATATTTTATTTTATAAAATTGAATAATAACTTTGTAAGTTTTTATGATAATAATGTATATAAGTTATTTATATATATTTTAAGTATTGTATAGAATTATTTTAAATAATATATTAAGATTAAATTAATTAAGAAATAAAATTCAATTTAATTGATTAAACAATGTAGAAAAATATAAATAGTAAAATTTCGAATAGTAAAATAGTAAAAATGATGAGCAATACAAAAATGGTTGAATAGACTCTTTAAAAATACAAAAAATATGAATAGCAGATGATAAAAATAATACAAATCATAGATAGTGCATTCAATATAAAGAGTAGATTATGTAAAAATATAAATGTTAGACAATGCAAAAATATATAAATAATAAATAATTAAAACTAAAAAAAGATAGACAATGGTGGCAAAAATATAAAGAGTTGACTATATAAAAATACAAATGTTAAACATTTGGATTCGTTTTTTCATAGTTTTGTTTATATTTATTTTGAATTTCAAATTTGAACTTTGTTACTATATTTTTATAGTTTTTGTAATTTTAAATTTGAATTCAAACTTTATTGTCGTATATTTCAAATTTCAATCTAGTAACATGGATCTTGGTTTTAAAAAATAAAAGTTAAAATTGGAATCATAAGTAATTTTTATATCTTTAAATGTTAAAAAAATATAATTTTTATTTTGTAATAATACATTTAAAAATTATTTTTTAAATTATTGTTTAAACTTTCTTGACGTTCAAAAAATGTAACAATCGTTCAAAAGCATTATAAAATTCATTAAAACAACTTTATTTTTTAGTAGTTTTTTTAATTTTTAATTTAATATTCAAAGATATCATATTTTTACCATGTTTAGTATTTTGAATTTTAAATTCAAAGTTTGTTACTATACATTTCGATTTTAAATTTTCTATGTATTGTTAACATTATAAATCTTAATTTTAAAAGAAATTTAAATTTCGTAATTTCTTTTTATAATGTGTAGATTTCAAATTGTAGCATATTTCTTTAAATTGTTATAAAAAATGTAACTTATGTTTTTTTTTTTATATTTAGTAGTAAGAAAGTGTTTTATAAATAATTTACTGAAATCAATAATATATAGATATACCATTGAGTATTTATTACATAAACATGAATAGAGAGCAATACAAAACGGTTTTCATAACTATAATATATCATTGGTTTTTCATAACCACAACATATCATTGGTTATTTGTTATTTCAGTATATCATAAGGTTATTTAATAGATTACGAGTAATTTAAATTTAAACGGAAATGAGTGTTAGGATGAAATGAGACATATGTAACGTCCCAATTAAATAGATAAAATCAATTTAACAAAACGTTACATACATGAATATTCAGATAATATGGAGTTTGGGATATGAAGGTACACAGTGTACCAAACATGTTCATAATAAAAGAGAAGGGCACCACACTCCTAAAATAAAGTGCAAAAGTTCTAAAGGTAGTACAAGGTCTTATCCAAGACTAGAGAATCATAAACTATCAAGTCTCCTTCATATCTAGGCTCCATAGTGAGCCCAAAACCCGTCCAACCATCAAGTTGCGACGTCTCTACTATCATTATCACTGCCAGGGATTCTCACATATGCTCACATCAATAAAATTGATGATCATCGCAATAGAAAAAGCCACACACAACATACACACAAGCACAAAAGGGTAAGATAGTGTAAAAAAATTTTATATCACAACAATCAACATGCAGTTTCAAAGTCAAACATAACTAACAGACATTCACACATAGATTACCAAATCATTTAAGACTCCAAGACTTGACTATCCGGATACGTAAAATGAGACACCACCACGAGACAATGAAATCATGTTCTAGCAGTGAGGTGTCATCATGAGATCTCTTTTTTAATTATATATGATTAATTTACTTTTTGACTGGAATATTACTATTGATATAAATATCATATTAATCTATGGAACTAAGAGTACATCATAACTATAACTTTTCCCTTAGTAGAAGAACATCTATATTAAATGTATATATAATAAAATTAAAAACTGTTACCATGTTAAAAATAAGTCACTTCAATAAAATAAAGTTTCTATATAAATGATATTTGTACAACGAATTACTCAGGAGGTAATTATTTATAATACTATAAAATAATTTAATTCTATAAACATTATATTAGATAGAAAGTCAATTGTCGAAAAGTAATTTAATATTTTTTTGGGTAGATAAAGTAATTTAATTGATTAAATAAGTACTACCATTATTCTGTATAATATTATACGGGAAATATTAATATAAGGAAGAAAGGCTCTTGTGTTCATCTTTTGGTCAGGTTTGCATATTACTTAGTTCATAAGTATGAAGATTATAGCTCTTCAACTTTGATAAAAACTGTACAAGGAGTTAATAAAAATAAAAACTCATAAAGGAGTAAGAGAATAGATCAATTGATTTTTTTTATTATTTTATTTTATACCTGGTTGAATATTAAATAAAAATATTATTTTACTACAATCCACACATATTATATATATATATATATATATATATATATATATATATATATATATATATATATTAAATTACATACTTAACTCTGCACTATAAAAATAAACGCTAATATACATTATTATTACATCAATTAAGATATATTGATAGAAGTCTTACATGGATTAAATATAAAATAATTTTATAATACATGAATGAGGTATAAATTTTATTTTACAGAATAATTTTATAATATAGAAGTGAAATATAAATTTCTTAAGAATGTAATTTAAAAATAAAAAGAAGAAAACAAGAAAATAGGAACTGATTGTATTGACTCCATAACTACTTGCATTAAGTCATCCCTTATTTGCTTTTTGCGTTTAAATATTGTTGTACAAAAGTTGCGTGATAATTTGTTGTAATTCTTATTTTGACCCAATCATATTAAATTGCTAGATATCAAAGTTGTGTTTTGATTGAGATTGTTTTTCATATTTATGGAAAGTTTCATCGCTCAAATAATTTAATCATGTCTGTTAAAATACAATCATAGTTATTTAAAAAATGTGAAATGCATGATTTCTAATCATTCAAGATAATATTTTTTATTATTTCTATTTTATTTAAATGTATAAATACAAATATAAATATCTGCACAGTAAAAGGTAAATTCCATAGTGCAAAATAATATGACAGGAAAATCTTAATAGTTTTTCCAGCAAAGGTTGAAGGTAAAGAAAGTTACTCGCGCGTAGCCTTTTCAACAAAACTTCCCAATCGATGCAACTCATTTTAAACCAGCAATTTGCTTTGTTAGTCTTGTTATTAACGTTCTATTCGACTATAACTACGACGTTGACTTATATAATCTAGCGACATAATATATCTTTAACAAAAATCCAATTTAAATTTTATCTCATATAAACTCATGACTCAACCTTAAATTTACTTTTTCTAACACATATAAGAGATAAAAAAAATGATAAGAGAAAAGATCTTTAGTATAAATAACTTTTTTATAGATTTCACAATATTTTTTTATTAGAAATCGTTTAAAATATAACTTTAATACTATTTTGGAATCTTGCTCTCTATGATAAAGATCTTGTTTCTCCTCTAATATAAGATGTTGTAAATAATAAATTTTATATTTAAGATTTTATTTTTTATGACGATTCACCATTAAATACGTTATAATCTATTATGACTTTTTAGTATATTTAAAAAAATCATGATTACTAAAATAATTAAAATATATTTAATTGACCATAAATATTTTTATAAATATTGAAATTTATTTTATGAAAATTAAAAAGAAAGGTGATATTTTGACCATAAATTTTGATTAATCATGATTCATATGTAACCCATGTAAAATTTTTATTTTTAGTAAAGATTATTAATTTTTAATTAAAAAATAATTAAACTCGACTTTATTATTTATAAATTTCTAAAATTATTTTTGTGTAGAAATAAAATAAAAATATATCCTTCACATGCTTCCTCTATGAAAACCCAAACTTTGAAAGCAGTCTGCTGACAAGGAAAATTGGTAGCTTACTTGGAATTCACGTTTAGCCAGCTTTCTTACACGCGTCTTAGCCAATAAGAGATTGACAAGTCAGCAGCTCTTACACGAAATAGTCAACTAAGGTGGTTTTGTAGAATAGTACTAACTAACTCTAGGTCTGGTTCCTTGTCTGTTCCTTGTTAGCTAAGAAAAAGAACATGTGCAAAAGAATAAAATTCCAATTGGATAGAAAAATAACTTTTTACAGTTAAATGCAGGAAAGGGTCTGAACATATTAAAATCATTGTTCTGGTCTGGATAGAAATGAAAATTTCAAATGAAAACCAAAAAATAAATTTTAATAACAAAAATTATCAATTATTATAATATTAATTTATAAAATTATTTTTATAAGTAAAAATTATTAATTATTATAATACTAATTTAGATATTAATTTATAAACTAAAATATTAATATTAAAATAAATATTATTATTAACAAAATATTATAAATAGTGGTTAAATTAATCATTAATTAATGAGAGATTAATTTAAAATTTTATTTTTTTAGTAGTCAAAATATTAGTAATTAATATTTAGTAAACAATTTATAAACTATTTTTTTTTGCTAAAATTTTAGTAGTTAAATTTTAGAGACTAATTTATAAAATAATTATAATTTTTTATATAATGACTATTTTTGTAATCAAAATTTTTTATTTTGTAAATTAGTGTCTAGATTAGTGATTATAAAAACTATTAATTTTGGATCACTAAAATTTATTGTTAATGATTTTTTTATAATGTAAAAACATGATATATGTGAGTAAAAAAGACATAAGAAACCAATTTAGATATCAATTTAAAAATTAATTATAATTTTTATTTATAATATTAATTCTTTTAGTAATTAAAATTTTATATTTTGTAAATTAATATCTAAATTAAATTATTAAAATTTTGTTAATGAAAAAAAATTATACCGCATAAACATGATATATGTGGGTAAAAAAAAAAGAAAATTAAGTAATATGTAAAAAAATAATAAATTTATTCTTAAGTAATATCAAAAATTTTAGCTGAATTTGATTTAAGTTTTTTTATTGTTAAATTTTATTTGTTTGAGTGGTGGATTAAAATAATGGGTTAAAAATAAGCATGTCAAAGTGGACCAGGTTCACCAGCAAAAAGATGGGATGGATTGAAATTTTCAATCCGCCAATCCGTTGTGGCCCGACCCGTCTAGCACGCCAAATTGGCGGGTTAAAGGCGGACAAGCCCACCCTAACCCACCAACCCATTTTTTTTTTATTTTAAAATTATAAATAATTAAAAATGAATAAATTTTTATACTTTATAAACAAATATATATATATATATATATATATATATATATATATATATATATATATATATAAACAAATTATTTTAAAAAAGTTTAAAAAAAATTTTAACAATCTTTTAAAAAAAGTGACGGAATAGTCAGCTCACCCTAAGGCGAGACAGATTGAATTGTCCAACCTATTTCTTAGTGACAGGACAGCACAACTTGACCCGTTTTTGGCGGGCCAAAGGCGAAGTGAGGCAAAACGGGTCAAGCTGACTCGTTTTGCCACCTCTAGTTAAAAGTGAGTCAAAATATTATTATCCTCTCTCTTAAAAGATTGTTAAGTAATATGAGAGTATAAGTTATAAGTGAATCGTTTCTAATTTAATTATCGATGGAAGAGAAGAATGATAACGCGATGTCTCATGTTAGCAGACTCACAAAGCAAACTCTAACATCTTCAAATTTATCTTAAAATGTGTGTACCCCACACCGGATTCTTAAAATCATAAATCGTAGTACATTTATTAAATTAATTTTAAATTATAAAAATATAATTAAAATTAATATAAATATTTTATTTTATAAAATTGAATAATAACTTTGTAAGTTTTTATGATAATAATGTATATGAGTTATGTATATATATTTTTAGTATTGTATAGAATTATTTTAATAATATATTAAGATTAAATTAATTAAAATTAAGAAATAAAATTTAATTTTAAATAAAATATTAATTAAACAATGTAGAAAAATATAAATAGTAAAATTTGGAATAGTAAAAATGATGAGCAATCAAAAATGGTTGAGTAGATTCTTTAAAAATACAAAAAATATGAATAGCAGACAATAAAAAATTATAAATGATAGATCTTGCATTCAATGTAAATAGTAGATTATGTAAAAATACAATTGTTAGACAATGCAAAAATATATAAATAATAAACGATTAAAACTAAAGAGAATAAACCATGTAGGCAATATAAAAAGTTAATTATGTAAAAATACAAAGGTTAAATATTTGGTGAACTACTCTATTGATTCATTTTTTCATAGGTATTTTTTATTTATTTTGAATTTCAAATTTAAACTTTGTTACCATATTTTTATAATTTTTGTAATTTTGAATTTGAATTCAAACTTTATTACGATATATTTCAAATTTCAATTTAGCAACATGTATCTTGATTTTAGAAAATTAAAATTAAAATTATTAGTGATTTTTATATCTTTAAATATATTAAAAAATATATAATTTTCACTATACATTTGTAATAATACATTTATATCTGTATTATCAAAATTATTTTTTAAGTTATTGTTTAAACTTTTTTGACGTTCAAAAAATTAACAATTGTTCAAAGCATTAAAAAATTCTTTAAAGCAACTTTGTTTTTTGGTATTTTTTTATTTTTGAATTTAATATTCAAACTTTGATAACATATTTTTACATATTTTGAATTTTAAATTCAAAATTTGTTACTATACATTTCGATTTTAAATTTTCTATGTATTGTTAACATTACAAATATTAATTTTAAAAGAAATTTAAATTTCGTAATTTCTCTTTATAATGTGTAAATTTCAAATTGTAGCATATTTTTAAAAATCGTTATAAAAATTGTAACTTATGTTTTTTGTTTTATATTTAGTAGTGAGAAAGTGTTTTATAAATAATTTAATGAAATCAATAACATATATATACGATTGAGTATTTATTCATGAAACAAATACATACAGTGTATATTTCTGTAAATATGTTGTCATATGTATTTAAATAAAGAAAATAAAAATTAAGTATAAAAGAATAAAAATTACATAAGCATAGAGAGCAATACAAAACGGTTTTCATAACTATAATATATCGTTACTTTTTCATAACCGCAACATATCATTGGTTATTTGTGATTTCAGTATATCAATGTTTTTCGTAAAAACATATATAAAGTTACTTCATAAAAACTATGAGTAATTTAATAATTTAAATAAAGATGAGTATTAGAAATGAAATGAGATAAATATGTATATTCTCGTTCATAAATTTTATATTCATATATAGTCAATAAGAATTTTTCACCAAAATAAATACGGGTTCCGATAATACTTACATGAACGAGTTGATGACACATGTTCATTTTCAAGTGATATTTCTTTTTGTAAATTTTATCTTTGAAATTTAAAATTGTTTGTTTGAGTACATAGTATAATATTAAAAACTTGCCTTTGGTTAGTCTTGTAATTGTATATAATATTTGATATTTGATAGTTTATGATGTATCTATTATGTGAATATTGTGTAGAATTATCATCGATTAAGTTTGCTTTAAGAAGGTCTTCAATTAGTTTTAATTTGACAACTTTAGTTATTTAAAATTTAATTTTGTTATTGTTTTAGTTATATATATTTATTATAAAATTTCTAACATATTTATACTTAAAAATTAAAAATTTAAAAATTATGAATATTACTTATTTTAATAAATAGATTTATAAAATTTATTATTTTAATTAATTTAATTAAACAAAATAAAATTTTTAAAACTGTTGAATAAAAAATTATTAAATAAATAGTTTTTTATACGAATCACAAACCCACAACAAATATCATGTTAGACGGACAAATTAATCCACATTTTTTTGCAAAACGGACTAATCTAACATATTTATTCTGGATGAGACCAAAATGAAACAGAGTGACCCACATTACCATCCGTATCAAAAGGAGGAGATACCTATATTTTCTTCATGTTTTTTCTAATCAATGAAATAGATTCACGATTACTGAAAATTTTGAAATTTTATGGGCATCAATTTCTGATGTTTTAATGTTAACTTTCACTAATGAAATTTAGGATAATTTACCTGTTATTCTTTTATATTAGTTTTCTAGTGGTATATATATATATATATATATATATATATATATATATATATATATATATATATATATATATATATATATATATATATATATATATATATATAAATATTTTTTATATATAAATTATTATATTA
>Ga0214545_1012139_pt1 | contig 11443 bp, 5 predicted proteins | sample CNSS4metaG_FD_160064 | JGI IMG/M metagenome (GOLD analysis project Ga0214545, IMG submission 160064) | Root nodule microbial communities from cowpea collected in UCLA plant growth center, Los Angeles, California, USA - CNSS4 | ecosystem: Host-associated > Plants > Roots > Nodule | place: USA... | reverse complement strand
AATAAATAAAATATATATATATATATATATATATATATATATATATATATATATATATATATATATATATATATATATATATATATATATATATATTGATCAGCATCTTTTCAACCACGATTTTCAGCCTCAACCTCAACTCCACAATTCCCAGGTTCCTTCTTCCAATACTGAGATTGATGATCATCTATCTGTTTCTTGCACCGTTCTTGATTCTCTGTGGTTCTGGGATAGCGGGGCTTCGCACTATGTTAATAACGATCCATCAAATTTTTCATCAAAGTCTTCTTACAATGGTAGTGAACAAATCAAACTAGGAAATGGCTCAGGTTTATCCATAACTCATACTGGTTCTTCTGTTCTTTCCTCTTCTTCTCCTAAATCTCAGTTTATCTTGCGTAATCTTTTACATGTTCCACATCTCAACAAAAATCTTCTTAGTGTCTCAAAATTTGCAAGAGACAACAATGTGTATTTTGAATTCTTTCCTGATTTTGGCAATGTGAAACACCAGGTAACGAAGGAGCTCCTTCTTCAAGGAAGTCTTAAAGATGGTATCTACGCCTTTCCACCTTTGCAACCTGTCTCTGCTTCCTCTGTTAACAATACCACTCTGGCTAAGTCTTTTTCACCTTTTAATCTTTGGCAGGCTCGCATTGGTCACGCATCCAAAAGCGTTCTTTTGCAGATTCTTCGTTCCTGTAACATACCTACAACTTCATATGTAGATTTTTGTGATTCTTGTGTTGTAACATTATTTCATTTTGTTTATCTCAAAATTTAAGGTCTTTTTGTTTTAAAGTGGATATAGAATTGGTCTTGATTCGTTGAATATAATTAAAACGTGTGTTACTTAATCCGAGTCGTAAATGGAAAAAAATGACTCTATGGATGTCGTCAGGTTCCCGCCGATGGAGTTGTTATCACTGGTCACTCTCTTGCCATTGATGAATCCAGTATGACTGGTGAAAGCAAGATTGTATGTTGTTCATACCTTCTAATGACCTAACTATTAGTTTTTTAATACTTATTATTTTTAAGCAATGAACGTTTTGCAGATTCACAAGGATCATAAAGCACCTTTTTTGATGTCTGGTTGCAAAGTAGTAGATGGAATTGGCGCTATGCTGGTATGATGTGGTATTACACCCTTTTATGCAAGTCTGTGTGTTATTTGATGGGCAGAGTATAGGTTGACGTAAGCGTGAAAACTTTCTGCTTTGAGAAGTTAGTTCACATGCTACATTATGATTTTATGCAGCATGCATGTTGATATTTTCTTTAAATTGGTGATGTCTGGCCATACCAGCTGATTATAAGAGGGCTGATTGCGTTACCTTGTTGATTATGTTACCATATTTCCATACTAACGTTATTATTTGGTGTGATTGTCATATTTCTATTTTCCTTAGTAACTCTCAGGATTAATTTCTTGATTTTCTTATCCTATGATTTATTTTCTTATGTAATCAGGATTATGAGTCTAGTACAATCATAAACAAGGATTATTATTTTTATCATTTACATCGCCTTGAATAATATTCACCAATTCAATTCCTCATCGTTTAGATGTAGTACTAGAGTTATTGTATCTATCTTGAGAATAATTCCTTCCTTCTATCATTGCGAGTTATGAATCTTAATTATCACTGGACTGTGATCTCTCATTTGTGAGTTTTTGTCACTTTCAGTTCAGTTTCAGGAAACTATTTCGCAATGCGTTGTTGCCACAGTCCAACTTCTTTCCACAGAATGGTTCTATTTCAACCTTATTTTGCATATTGGTTCTGTTACATGTACTTTGACCTTTTTCTTCTGTAGCTTGGCTCTGCTTGAGCTTGGCGTTTCAAAACTTGCTTTGTTTTATCCCATCTTTTAGTAGATGGGCAGTTTTGTTAGCTTATATGATTTGACTTTGTTACACACTCTGATCCAAATAAGTCTAACCCTCTCATGTATAGTATGGCCCTGTCTCCACTTCCAAATGTATTTTGACTTCTCTTTATCTCTCATGCCAGTCCAGGTTTTCTGCTTGTTTTTGGTTGTCTCTCTCGTGAGCCGTCAAAATACACTTAAGTTGATATTTTATAAAAAGTGTTTAATATATTTTAAAGCGTGCATATCAAAGTGTTTTGAAGGAACAACACCGGAGAGAATCCAAATTTCCCTCGTGCAGTCTCACGACATCTCTACCAATCCTATTTGACCTTGCGTGCTTTCGTACATTGGTTTTTAAACTCAAGTTGGTTCCACCAGCTCGTTCTGAGTTTGAGGGGCAATTTTGGTATAATTTCCATCACTATTTGTTTTGGTTGCCAAAATTTTCTTTTCCTTCTTATCTCAGGATAAGTTTTTACTTATCCTTCTTTTCGTAAAAAAATAAAAATCTTATGTTATTATGATTAAAATTGTAGAACAACTTTAAATAAGGATTACATTGTTGTCTTTATGTGACATTGAATAACACACGTCAATACACTGCAAATAAATTTTATTCTCACCTTTTCCTCCCTCAATACCTTAGTTTTCATAATTTTAACAATTACATTGATCAACAGAAGTATAATTGGTAACATTTTTTTGTTTGCTAAAATATAAAATTAATTTTTCATTGGTTTCAACTTTTTTTACTATTTTTTTTCTTTTTATTAATATTCCATTAGATTGTTTGTGTCTTTTTGCTGCAATAAATTTAAGTCTTTCGTATCAATTATTTATTGATTGAAATTTAATTGTCATTTTGCCATTCATGCTCCTTATGGATATGTAGAAGTTTGTTTTACACCTTTATCATGATTCTAGTGGCATATATTTTGCACGTGAAATAAATATTTTCAGAATGCTACTACCCTGATTCATTCTATAATGTCATCTGTAGGTAACTGGTGTTGGTATAAATACCGAGTGGGGACTGTTGATGGCAACTATCTCAGAGGATACTGGAGAAGAGACTCCATTACAGGTTCCTCTCACCCGTATCTAAAATCAATAACTGTTCCTTAGATGTACCTTAAAGAAAAACTGGTATCACATTTAAACTTAACAAATTTTTAGGGACGTTTAATAGGTTCGTTTGAATGGAGTGGCTACTTTTATTGGCATAGTGGGGCTTACTGTAGCTGTTTGTGTCCTTGCTGTCCTCGTAGGAAGGTAAACACCAGCTGCTCTTTTGCTGTTCTGAACTTACTAATACAAGATCGGTGCTAACTTTAACTAGTTATGTAATAATTTTGGAATGCTAGATACTTCTCTGGCTACACGAAAGATTTAGATGGAAAAGTACAATTTGTTGCTGGAGAGACCAGTACTAGTGAAATAATAGACGGAGTCATCAAAATTTTTACCATTGCAGTGAGTGTGAATTCTGAATTTTGTTTAGAAACATCTTTTGTAGTAGTTTTTTCAACTAATTATATAGCCATGCAGGTAACAATTGTGGTGGTTGCAGTGCCCGAAGGTCTACCTTTAGCAGTTATGTTAACGTAAGTAAATGCTGATAACTATTTCATTGTACAACACAAGATATAGCCAAAACTAAGCTGCATGATGTTTCATTCTAATCTGTGTAATTTTCTTCCTTGGCCACACTCATGATAGTTTGGCATATTCGATGCGGAAAATGATGGCAGACAAAGCTTTGGCAAGTATCTTTTTGTGTTCCAACAGTCACCACAGTATCTTCTAAAGTTTTTAATAATTTGCTCTTTTTGTTCTTTTATAACTATTATGCAGGTGCGAAGGTTGTCAGCGTGCGAAACTATGGGATCTGCTACAACAATTTGCAGTGATAAGACTGGAACGCTGACCTTAAATGAGGTGGGTTCTGGGGCCAGAACACCTGTATCTGCATTTTCCTACTTCATTTTACCTGAATCCTTGAATTATCAGTATTTGATTACAAATTTTTGGATTATAGATGACTGTAGTAGAGGCATATGTTGGGAGGAAGAAACTAAATCAACCAGATGACTTGACAAAAGTGAATCCGGAAGTTCTCTCTCTGATAAATGAGGGTATTGCACAAAATACGACTGGCAATGTTTTTGTGCCTAAGGTATGCCTTTTTAGTTGACAATAATGTCTACAGTTCTCTTTTAATGATGTGATCTTTCGTATATTATCCCTCGGATTTTTGGAAAATCTCCTGCTTGTTCTTATACCTAGAACCTACAGTGTACCCCTACATCTATGCAACTTAATATTTTTGCTGTCAGACATAGTTTCATATAATCTAGCATGAAGTAAGTTTATTAAATTTATAAATTAAATTATGTATTTGGAATTTACTATAGAAATAGAATTCAAATAAATTTAAAAAAGAAATGTATATTTTAAATATTTTATTTTATTAACTAGCTTTTATGGGTAAATTGGTCAATTTATATTTATTATTTTGCAACTTAATATTTTTGCTGTCAGACATAGTTTCATATAATCTAGCATGAAGTAAGTTTATTAAATTTATAAATTAAATTATGTATTTGGAATTTACTATAGAAATAGAATTCAAATAAATTTAAAAAAGAAATGTATATTTTAAATATTTTATTTTATTAACTAGCTTTTATGGGTAAGTTGGTCAATTTATATTATTATTTTAAAATTATACTAATTTCTGTAACATTTTATCAGATTTAATAGAACAAAACAATGAAATCCATGTAATTTTTAAAAATTTTTAAGCAAAAGATTTGGTTTACAAATTAAATCAAATCTCGGTTAATATATTTTCCATTACGCTCATTGAATTTAGATAACATAACAAGACCAGAAGCAAAGAGTCTACGTATTTATATGTAGGATTTAAAGGTTTAGAATTGGGTAAAACACTAACAGTCACATGACTGTTCGTTTGCAAGCACTGACATATACTGCCCATGGGACATATTATCAGCTGAAGCAGATAAAGCCCTTCTTAAGTTACTCTCTTAAAATTGGAGTTATGATTAATATGTCTAAGACTAGTTGGGTATTGTACTGTGATTGTGGCCAGTTTCTTTTGTATTGACCAATATGAACCAAACACCTTTTATAAGCTACACTAAAGATGCTTGGTTTACTGATTTGTTTTCACTACTATGAGATCACACTGATCTTCCTGTGAATGGTAATAAAATTGATGGTTATTTATTGTTGAGATTGCAAGTTTCAGTATAAGTTTTACATTGGTTAGAAATAAGAAAGTTAAACAACATATAAGGTAGAAGACCTATAAACCCATTGTTCCATTATCTTAAGTTTTGGATTAAAAATTGTGTCAATATCCTCTGTGGATATGATTTGTGTTTTAATAGTGTTGTATCTCCCCGGTGAATTCTCTCAAAAAGACCCGTTATTGGTGTTGATATCTATTTATTAGTATATTCTGTGTGTATGCATTTCCTTTGGTAGGATGGTGGAGAGATGGAGGTGTCAGGATCTCCTACAGAGAAGGCAATTCTTTCTTGGGCAGTGAAGGTACACTCCATTTTTTTATTTGTCTTTGATTGGTAATGGGTTTGAAGGTGATCAACTTATCTTTTGAATCCTCGTCGCAGTTGGGGATGAATTTTGATTTTATTAGATCAAATTCAACAATTCTCCATGTCTTCCCCTTCAACTCTGCGAAAAAGAGAGGTGGTGTTGCTGTGAAACTGGTAATCATTTGATACAGTTATTTTTCAACTCATCGCTTCTTCTTTTTTGCATGTATTGTGATACATAAATATCGATCCCATGTTTTTTCAATCTTTACTTCTCATTTTGAATCTATTTAATCATTGTTTGTGTTGAATCATATCAGTTGAGTGTTTTTCATTATCTTTAATATGATAATCAGAAATACTAATGTAATTTGCTTGGCAGCCGGACAATGTAGTACATGTACATTGGAAAGGAGCTGCGGAGATAGTTCTAGGAACATGTACTCAATATCTTGATTCTGATGGTCACTTGAAATCTATTGAAGAAGAGAAGGTTTGTAACAACAGCTTCATGTGATATAAACTTTACTGAGGGAATTACGATCATTGAACTGAACCAGTGGTGATTAAAAAGAAGACATTTTCTTTTGGTTAATAGCTGACCAAAGTTTAAAATCATATATAATGCTACCACACCGAGTCACCTTATCCATGTCAATGAGTCTTTTTGAAGCCACTCCAATGCCAACTTATGCAAGTATACATTGGGTACCATTATTTTTCCAAAAATTTAGCGACTGGTAGCAGTTGGTAGCAGTTGATAATATTCGCACTATTTTCCAGATATTCTTCAAGAATGGTATCGAAGACATGGCTGCACAGAGCTTGCGTTGTGTTGCCATTGCATATAGATCGTATGATATCGAAAAAGTTCCATCTAATGAGGAGGAATTAAACCAGTGGTCCTTACCAGAACACGAGTTGGTCTTGCTTGCTATCGTTGGAATAAAGGTAGAACGCAAATAAAAGATCACTGTTAAAAATGTGCTATATTATAGTTGATGAAATTTGTTTTTGTCCTATATTGCATTTGTCTGAATAAATAGGGCAACAAGAAAGACTTGTTCCCTGATAAATATGCTCATAACGCATTGTTGGGTTCATTCAACAATGAAAAGAAAAACACAAGAATAAAAATGAAAGAAAACAGTTGTATTATAAGAGAAAGTTCTATAAAGAGGGTACATGTCAACACAACATATATTGCACACACACTTGGAGTTGTGTGTTCTCCATATATAAAACTAAGGAAAAGAATATCAGAAAATTATTAATACGGTTAAGACAAACACATGTAAACAAGTAGTAGACGCTCTTTAGTAATGATCTTCCATACTTTTCATAAGACGATCATGATTTAGTTTCAATATCTCTCTCTCTCTCACACACACACACACAAACACACACACACACACACACAGAAACACACACACACACACACACACATATATATATATATATATATATATATATAGTGAGAGTAAGTGGTGAAAGTATGATTAAATGATTGAGTTATTCTCATATTCTCACTTGATAGGTTGCCTGCTTAAATATTACATTTTAATGAAGATTGCAATTTTCTAGGGTGAAAGTATTCTTATATAAACATTTTAACATGGTATTGTCATATTATTGTTATACGAACTGTATGCTCTGGCGCTTACTTTTGTCCTTAAAACTATTGTCCTTAATCCTTCATGTAACTACATTAATCTGAATAATCTCAGGATCCTTGTCGCCCTGGAGTCAAGGAAGCTGTGAAAGTATGCACTGAAGCTGGCGTTAAGGTAATGTATAATTTTATGTTTGATGAGGAGTATAGTTTTTATATTGATTCAATAGCAAGGTATTTTCATATTTAGATTTTCTGTTCATTGAAATGATAATGTTATTCATGGAGGTTCTGATTTTAAAACTTTTGTGAGTGTTTACCCATATTCCAAAATATAAAATCAATGCAATCCGATATATACGAAATGAACTAAATAACAGGTACGCATGGTTACCGGTGACAATCTTCAAACAGCAAAAGCAATAGCTTTGGAGTGTGGAATACTGACGTCTACTGAAGAGGCTGTTGAGCCAAATATAATTGAAGGGAAGTCATTCCGTGAACTATCTGAAATCGAAAGGGAACAAGTTGCAAAAAAAATAACAGTATTGTTCTTTCATTGTGATTCCTTATGATATTCGTTCCTTAAATAAATATTCGATAATATTATTAATTCTCTACCAGTCTTTCAATTGTCCAAGCTAGTTTCCCATACTAGAACAAATGCCCCGCATGTTTAATATATACTGTTTAATATATACATATAGGTTATGGGGAGGTCTTCTCCTAATGACAAGTTGATGCTTGTGCAAGCACTACGTAAAGGTGGTGAAGTTGTTGCTGTCACAGGAGATGGCACCAATGATGCTCCTGCACTTCATGAGGTCTGTATACTTCTTGGATATAAACAGGTCTCTCTAGGCTAAAAATAATTTGACATCAATTATGTTAATTTCTTTATTATAGTTGATATTGTGTTCTACTATTTTGTTATTTAGGCAGATATCGGCCTTTCTATGGGCATCCAAGGAACAGAAGTTGCAAAAGAAAGTTCAGATATTATTATCTTGGATGATAACTTTGCATCAGTAGTAAAGGTAAACTTATTATTTATCAAGGAGTTACTTTGAATTGGAGTCCTACACTATATAAAATGGGCAAGTTGAGCAACATTACGAGAAAAGACCCAAAATCTTATTGTTTTAAAGTTTTAGATCGAAAATGTTGTTAAACTCTCTTATATTGTTCCACTCCTAATCTATTGGTTATGATATCTTAGAGTGTTTCTTCCTGTGAGATTTAAGAGAATGTATTATTGCATTTTTTTTTGTGTCTGCCACTGGTAAATGATTTCACATGCTCAACTATGAAGTCATATACATTTTTAGCCATGGTTTCTCTAGCTTTTATTGTTCAATAGCTTTCTAAAACTGTTAGATTTTTAATCAATTCCTATAAATGGTTAAATAGCTCCTTACTGGGCTACGACTTATTAGACTAAATTAATGTAGACAATCATGAATCATCGGTATGTCATTTAGTGTTATTGATAACTTAATGAAAAATCAAATGAATTTTAGAAATTTATTAATAACTGTTTACAATATAGAAACCCCCTTTAAAACTACAATTTATATAAAAATAAATTTAAAATTGATAAAACTAGGCTTATCTATTAATTTATTTTTATCATTACTTTATCATCTGTGTTCATTTTACCTTTTCTGCAAGAAAATAATTGACTGTAATTAATTTACCATGGGCAGTAAACAGGCCATCGATGTAATTTGATTTTGGCTTAAGAAGTGATAAATTTATTTCGCTTGGACAGAGGCATTAGTGGATTGGTCTGATTTATAAATTATATAAGGTCTGTTGTTCACTTTGTGTAGGTTGTTCGTTGGGGTCGTTCTGTATATGCAAATATCCAGAAATTTATTCAGTTCCAGCTCACTGTTAATGTTGCGGCTCTTGTAATAAATGTTGTTGCATCAATATCTTCTGGTGATGTTCCCTTAAATGCTGTACAGGTATGGTGCCCTCTTTCTTCTCTAATTTAGTTGAATATTTTATTATTTGAAGTTGTATGATTCAAATTACATATAGAGTCGAATTTGGATTCTCTAATAATTTTCTCATAACATTTTCTTTCAATGATGTACACTAATTTAATAAAAATACAGTTGAAGAACGGCACTAAAAAAAGCAGTAAAGAACATGGATCTATGAGTCATAAATACTGGTTTCCTATCTAAATGCTCTTTGTTTGGTACAGCTTTTGTGGGTCAACCTTATCATGGACACACTTGGAGCTCTTGCGCTGGCTACGGAACCTCCAACAGACAGCCTTATGCACAGATCACCAGTTGGCCGAAGGTTTGGTTTGATTGATTCAAATGCATGCGTCACATTATCATTTTATGCTCATTTTCATTGCAAACACTCGGCTTACTACGATCTTATGTTTGGCTTCAGGGAACCTCTTATAACAAATATCATGTGGAGGAACTTGCTCGTGCAGGTAAAAATATGTTTTAATTCTATAGAGAGATTTGTTAAGATCATCAGAGAAATATAGGGCTGTTTAGATCCTACCATTTAATTATATATAGTTTGCCATTGCAGGCCCTCTATCAAGTCATTGTTCTTCTGATTCTTAACTTCTGTGGTGAAAGTATTCTACGTAATGAGGATTCCACAGTCCATACCATACAAGTGAAGAATACTTTAATTTTCAACGCATTCGTCTTTAGCCAAGTACGTAAATTTTTTCTTGTCTGGGGTTGACGGATTGAACCCCCCTTTGTTCTCCCGTTGCAATAATGTAAGTTTTTAATTCATTGAATTCTTATTGAAGAGTAGTTTTACAATGCTTCAACTCAGATATTCAACGAGTTCAATGCTCGAAAACCAGAAGAGATGAATGTGTTCCAGGGAGTGACTAAGAACCGTCTTTTCATGGGAATTGTTGGAATGACATTTGTGCTTCAGGTGAATCCTCTTGTTAAGTAATGTGTTACAATATTTCTGAGACTAATGCGTTAACAATCGTTAGATAATCATCATCGAGTTCCTTGGAAAATTCACAACCACGGTGAGGCTTAGCTGGAAGTTGTGGCTTGCCTCTCTTTGTATTGGGTTTTTAAGGTGAGTTAAAGTTCTACCCTCATTTCATATGCAATTATTACTTTGCTAGCTAACCAGCTGATTGATTTAATTGCAACAGCTGGCCTCTTGCCGTTGTTGGAAAGTTGATCCCAGTTCCCAGAACACCACTGTCCCGATATTTCTCCAAGTCACTCAGAAAATTAAAAAAGTCCAAGTCCCATGCACAACGATAGGATCACTTCCACTTCATAACTCACATCTAACAATATTACTTCTTCATCTAGAATGTGTAAGGACCATGATTTTGTCATAAATATATAAATCCTAATAACTGACATCAATTTTTTCTTCTCAAATATATCTTAAGGGAATTTAAACATGGAAAGAACTTACATCAAGTCTATTAGTTATGTGATCAACTTAAAAATCAAACAAGGATATCTACATTTTTCAGGCTTAGATATTATCTTTTTAAATATGACTTCAACTAATTTTCACATTGCAAAGAAACATATCAGGATATCAGCATTTTGAAAATTTTAAAACAATGTCATAAATTAATCAATAAACATTTTTATGAAATCCTAATTTAATGTATAGAAGATTGTTATATAATGAATGAATCTGCCATCATCCTTAATGTTAGCTTTAAAAAATGATTAAAAAAATAATCCCTAGTGAATAGGCATTAGCACTACTATACTGTACATTACATGCATTACAGTCAGACAAGGGAATCATGCTCACTTCCGCCCTTTTTCTCTCTTCTCACTGTGTCTAATATTATTGCCATTGATTGAGAAATTGTCCCTCATCATATCTCACTAACAATCAAATCAAAATCTTTTAATAAATGATTAGCTAATATGCAAACTGGTCTGAAATGGAAATGATATTGATATACCTTTTATCCAAAAATCCAATACATGCGATGCCACTATACCATCAAACAAATACATTATCTTTCAGTTTCACCACCACCACTATGATAAATAAAAATGAGGCAACCAGAATTTTACAAACAAACTGTGATGAACAGAAAACGCTCTGTACACATTTGACCGTGACTTGAATAGAATAGCTCAACCCTTTTGGTGAACGCAAAAAGCCATAATCAGCGAGTAGTTTTGGAGCGTAGCAAATAAATGCACAGGTTGTTGCTAACAGTAACAAGAATAAGCAAAGTGGTTTTTGTTGGAGACATAAGGAGAGAGAAAATTGGAGGCTGAAGCAGACGAAGCTGGAACCAGTATGCGTGTTTTCCCAGAACCTATTCTCTTTCCAACTACATTGGCGTAGAACAGACCTGAAATTGCTGGTA
>Ga0214545_1012135_pt1 | contig 11452 bp, 21 predicted proteins | sample CNSS4metaG_FD_160064 | JGI IMG/M metagenome (GOLD analysis project Ga0214545, IMG submission 160064) | Root nodule microbial communities from cowpea collected in UCLA plant growth center, Los Angeles, California, USA - CNSS4 | ecosystem: Host-associated > Plants > Roots > Nodule | place: USA... | reverse complement strand
CCGCCAGCCGGAGCGTCTTGGGGCGAACTTCAGGATGAGCCAAGGCTCGATCGCGTCCTCCGCGGCCTTGAACACCGGGATGCGGTAGTCTCCTGCTCGACCTGAACGGTATCGCCCACGCTCATATCTCGATGAGTTGCTGCCAATCCCGGCTGTTGCGGGCGAACCGCGAGACATTGCGGGCGCAAACCGCACCAGCCTTGCCAAGCCAAATTCCGCTACCACTCGGTCAAATCCGGCACTCGCCGCCGGCGGCTGAACGCCCCAGATCATCATCGATCACATCAACCTCCGACCACCCGAGCGCCGTCAGCCGGTCCCACACGGCGTATTGAAACGCGCTACTCTCGCGGCTGTACAATGCCTGATGCTCTGAGAATTGGCGCACGTAATCGCCTTGGCTCCAGATGATGTGGCCTGACCTTCTCAGAGATCATAACCGACCTCCTTCGCGGGCGACGTGGTGGTCGTCGCAGCCTGCTCGAGCATCAACTGCGCCATCGGGCTCGTGAGGGCTGCCCGAGCTTCCGCCGGCAGCTCCAGCCATGCGGGCGTGCCGATGGCGTCGTTCGGCAGGCCGTTCCCGGACAGATCCATCTCCCTGCTGCGACCGCGATCGTCTATTGTGTCGGTACGTCTCGCTCGATACTGCGGCTCTGTCCGATCCTGGGCATGCGAGGCTCTGGATGCGTCAGAAAGCAGGGCTACTGATGGGGTTCGATCCTTATCGCCAGATCGAGAAGCGCAGAGAGCGCCGCAAGTGCTTCGATGCTGACAATCGGATGAGCTGTCAAAAGCCGCGGTTAGGATATGCCGTGCGGTCGAAAATCCACGCTGGTACTTCAAGCCAAAGATCTGCTTGCGACCCATCCAACATAGGTTCACGGCGGCGGAGGGCTCGCCTGTGTTGAACCGGAAGCTGCGGCGCAGCGAAGCTCTCCGCTTCTTCGAGAAGCTCCCGCCATGCCTGATGGGGATGGAAGCCTGCGGTAGCGCCCACTATTGGGTGCGAGAGCTCGCAGCTCTCGGTCATGAGCTGCGGCCCATTCCGTCCGCTTATGTCAAACCGTCGTCAAGCGAGGTAAAAACGGATGCGGCGGACGCAGGGGCCATCAGCGAATCGGTCACCTGAGAGACCCCCATGAGCTTCGTCCCGATCAAAACGGCTGAGCAGCAGGGGGGGCGCCATGGTGCTGAACACCGGCGCGCTTCTGGGCGGGCAGCGAACGCAGGCGGTCAAGGCCCTGCGCGCGCATCTGGCCGAATTGGGCATCATCGCCACCGCCGGCTTGGCAAAAATTGAGGCGCTGGTCGCGGTCGTGGGGACCAAACATTGCGCGTCTGCCCGTATTCGCGCGCTTCGCTCTAACGGCTGTTGCCGATGAAATCGAAGCTTCAGCCGACCAGATCGACAGCTCGAGCGCGCAATCGTCGTGGCCAAGCATGTCGAAACATGCGTCGGTTGGCCACGATCCCTGCCGTTGGCGGCATTACAGCGGCGATCATCAAGGCCCTCGTCGCCGTCCGATGGACGCAGTGACGGCTAAGGCGATCTGACCTGCCCAGGCCGGCAGAGGGCAAGGTGCAACAACAGCCGATGAACTATGGGAGGAAATCCCGAAACGAGTGAAGCTACCGCCCCGATGCCCTCACGCGCATAAAATTGGTTTAGCTCGAGGCCAGCGGCCGTGTGCCGCGCGAAGGCCGGAGATATATGACCGCACCGTCCCAATGTGTGAAATCAACTGAAAAAGCTCTTGCCACGTCGGCCGTTCCAGCTGTTGCGGGCGAGGTCAGCGTCTCTGCAACAAAAACTACCCAGCCTAGTAGGTTCGTTGTTCTCCATTCTTGGATAAAGACTCGCTAGGAGCTGAATCGACGAAACCAACGGTCCAAGCATCGTATGACCCTGTCGCTACAGTTTGAACATTTGTCGCCAACTAAACGTGTTCAGTCCCTTTCGCTCAATGAGATGCATGCACACGGATCCCCAAGATGAATGTTGACGTTTTCTCCGCTCATGAATCTAATGTTCGTCGTTATGGACGGTCGTTTCCCACCGTCTTTACGAGGGCGCTTGGGGCGACGGTTTGGGACGAGGGCGGCAAGAGCTATATTGATTTCCTCGTGGGGTCCGGCGCACTCAACTACGGGCACAACAATCCCAATATCCTTGCGCCAGCAATTGATTATCTCGCCGGCGGGAACATTCTTTTGTCGCTTGATATGCAGACTGCGGCGAAACGTGAATTTATCGAAGTGTTTGTTGATACGATCCTGAAGCCGAGGGGCCTTTCGTATAAAATACAATTTCCTGGACCGACTGGCACAAGCGCTAACGAAGCGGCCCTTGCGCTGGCCCGAAAATATACCGGCCGTTCCGGCGTCATGGCATTTACAAATGCGTTCCACGGAATGTCACTTGGCTCCCTGGCTGTATCAGGTTCAGCATCTACCAGGGAGCTCGGCGGCGTGGCTCGCCACGATGTGATCCGCGTTCCCTACGACGGTTATGCACAGGGAGCTTGCGATTCAGCGAGTTACATCGACTACGTTCTGGGCGACCGCGGGAGCGGCATAGAAAAACCCGCCGCTATCATTCTGGAGACCATCCAGGCAGAAGGCGGCATGAACGCTGCGTCCGCACGTTGGCTCACGGAAATTCAGCGAATTTGTCGTGACCACGGCATGGTTTTCATCGTCGACGACATTCAAGCAGGAGCAGGCCGAACAGGTGATTTCTTCTCGTTCGAATTCGCAAAAATCGAACCGGACATCGTCTGTCTTTCCAAATCCCTGAGCGGCTCAGGTAATCCGTTCTCCATCGTTCTGATTCGGCCCGACATAGACATATGGAAACCCGGAGAACATAGCGGCACTTTCAGAGGCAACAATCTTGCTTTCGTGACCGCGGGCGCCATGTGCAAAATGTGGTCAGACAGCAAATTTACTGCTGGCGTGGAGCGGATAGCTGTTAAACTGCAACGACGTCTTGATGATCTCGTCGCCAAATTGCCGAGTTGCATTGAAGAAAAGCGAGGCCGCGGTCTGATGGCGGGCCTCAAGTGTCGCTCGAATGCAATTGTTAACCGCGCACACGATGTCGCTTTCGCAAACGGACTGCTGATCGAATCTTCGGGACAAAACCGAGACGTCATCAAAGTCCTCCCGCCGATAACAATCACAGATGACGAGCTCGACCGTGGCATCACGATCCTCAAGCAGGCAATACAGGAGTAAGCAAATGGCAACTGCCCAGCTGTCTCAAGTGCCAACGATCTCGCTTCTCAAGACCAAAGAACGAACCGGCTCGATCAGGATTGGGGAGATCATCTCAGTCCTCAAGGGTGAGATCACCGGTCTGCACATCAAACAGGCATTCAGTCCCGAGCTGGCCGAGGAGATTACCACGAACTTTAAGCGAAACCCCGGTCTCAAGGAGCGCAAGGATGGCGTTCCCGGACAATATGTCGGCGCATCGCACTACAGCAGGAATGCAGCCACCTATTTTGCCGAGGCGGAAAGTGCGCGCCCTTTCGTGGAAGCCCTTTTTGCGGATCTGGTAGATCCGGTTCGCGCGCTATTCGACGCGCTGAAAGGCCAGCTTCACAAACAGGGAATTGAGTTGCGGCCGGCTCGTTCGGAGCACGGTCAAGCTAATCTTTGTCGTGCCATCTGCTGGTCTGGAACAGGGATGTATTCTTTAGAACCCCACGACGACGTCGCCCAAGTTCTATGGGCTGGAAAAGATAGCGAGATTCCGCCGGTGGCGAACAATACGGTTGTAGCGCTAAACTTCTACCCCAGTATGCCCGATGAAGGTGGCAATCTGCGCATCTGGAGCCATAAGCCGACAGAGAGTGACCGAAAATCGCAAGGCCTGGAGACTACAGGCTATCCCTTTTCAACTGCTTATCTTGAGGACCTTCCTTATCACGATTTTGAGCTCAAAGCAGGAGATATCGCGCTCATCGACGGCGGCTATGTTCACGGGGTGACCCGACAGTCAGGCAATGGGAAGCCTCGCCTTCTGCTGAACTGTTTTCTCGGGTTTGCAAGACCGGATTTGGTCCTTTGGTGGACTTGAAGTCGGGCTTGCACGGACGGACGGCTCTGCGTGCGGTCATGCTGTCTAACATTGTGGCGAGGAGGGGTTCTATCTATCGAGTGTCCGGCCTCAATTGGATAGCGGTGCCGCACGGACCTCCTCGCCTGTTGCAATGCCGTTGCAGCGTGGTAGGCGACCCTTCACAGTTCGTGCGAAGTGCAATCGGCATTAGGAACGATAGCAGCGCAAGTTGGTAACGTATCCTACAGCTGAACGTCGACTCTTGAAGCTTATTACGCGGTTGGCTGTGCGTCACGTTTCTGCCTCAAGGTGGTCCGCTTGCAAGCGCAGTCCACCTGCGCAAAGCTCTACGGGTGCCCTTGCACCTGGTGAGCGAGGCTGCTGCCCAAACCCATGTCGCAGCAGTCTCCTCATGTGCGGCAGCGCGCAGACACATTGAAGCGCTTGGCTCCGAGCATATGCTGGCCTGATGATCACGAGGATCCACCAGAATGCGCAGAGAACGTCGCACGCGAGCAATCTGAGCCGCATCGTTGGTTCAGAAACTCTGGGAGCCGGGTCGCTTTCAGCCTTCAACTTAACGCGTGCGTCAATAGCTTCTTCGGAGCGACTCTACCGTTGCGATAGACTGAAGAGAGACGAAGTGAACGTGACTGAATACGGACCCCACATCTTCACCGGCTCTCGTGAGGTGAGAAGCGAATGCTCCCAGTCTCCTCGCGACTGCAAACTCATCAATTAACGGCGTACGTACGGCGCGCCTAGAACTCGGGTACTCATCGGAGCGATATGGTTGCGGGGATGAAAGGGATGAGGATTTCCAGAGCCTAAACGGAGCCAACGTCTACGCACACAGGTGACCCAATCACCTGAGTGTTGACGAACTGTAAAGTGTGCCTCTCTGGAGTAGCGTAAATCATGGTCAGTAGCGGGGGGATGTTGACTTTGCTCATCGCTCGACCTCCAAAAGTCATTTACTTCTGATTGGCCGCCGACCTGGAAGTCCGGGTTTTACTTGTGGTGCGGATGAACGCGATGATCCGATGTGGCGATCTGCGACCGAATTTCCGACGCGTCTTTCACATCGATGCCAGCCAAGCGGGAAAAACCCTTATTGAAGGTGCAATGAAAGCCTACCATAAAAGAGGTGATTCTGCCTCCCGGACACGGAAGCTTCTTCTATGACGATCAAGCGGCAATACGCGGCGGCGCTGCGCAGGATGGTTTTTGCTATCTGGGCGTCCCTCTGACGCAGGGTTTCACGACCATCCGGATGTCTTCACGTTCACTCAGCATCGGCCTCGTCATGTCGGACGATAGTTGTGTGGGGCGACATGATGAACGTGCAATAGTCAGGCGCAGGAGGTCGCGGCCCGTTGTTTCAGCTCGACAAGATCGAAGCGCGCACGAGATCTATTGTGATCCCGCGGCTTTCCGGTTGCGACGCTTCCAATTTCGTTGGTGCCTGTGACCGTGTTCTCGCATTCCATGAGAACAAGCGTCTACCGCTCGCCATTGAATATGGTGTGAGCCAAGCTTTGCTTCGCGCTGCTGCGCATATTGGACGGAGAACCCTGGCGGAAGTAATCTGCTCCGAATATGACCTGCCATTACCTGAGAAGCCAGTGCCAATTACGCCCAGAGCGGGGATGCGAGATAAATCAACGTCGATAAGATGATCCTCAAGTCGGTGGACGTGCTTCCGCATGGCTTGATCAACTCACGCAGAAGTTCGGCCCGGCGAGAGGTTTCGCGAATTCGTCAAATGGGTCGTTAAACGCACCAAGGAAATCGGCCAGCCTGGGTATCATCCTGTTTTACATTTCGACTTGTACGGCTGGATCGGCTTCGAGATTGGTATGCAGGCGCAACCGTAATGCGTTGTGGGACGCCGCATTGCGCGACACCGGATCCAGCCTCGGCTCTCCAACCACCGGCGAACACTGAATCCTGCAGCGCAGTTCCTTGACGACCCATGTAACCGAGCCGCCGTGCGACAGGACGAGCCCAACAACCTTCCGCTTATACTCCTCGGTAAACGGCCGACCGCCGACGTTCCATTCGATACCTCCGGGTTCAACGCGCCTACTGCAAGTGTCCACTCATTCGGAGGAGAGGTTCGTACGTCACCCAATTCCGAAAAGAGCTGTCCGCCCACCTGAGCCATGTTGCCCGGAACTACATCCTCTCGGCAACTTATCCTAATCTCCTCGACGCAACTAAGGCACCCACTCATATTGGGAGCTATCCTTCTTGGGCGGGTCTCCGACGCTGGATAATAAGCTACTCTTCACTCTCGGACGTGAAGCACTGGTCGACGAAGAACGTCGACTGAAAGGCACAAGTTTCGTTCGATATCACCGGAACAACGACCCTGCCGTGAGGAATGGAACGAAGGAAACGATCAATGTTCAAAACTAGTAAGGCAGACTCAATGGGAGAAAAGGTCTTTGATCGCGCTAACGCGCTGTACGTCAAAACTGTGCCACGAAAGGGCCGCGGCGTATTTGCAAACATTGCGTTCAAAACCGGAGATGTAATCGATCGCGCTCCTACTTGGGGATTTGATCATGCTGCGGCCAAGCTGCTAGATCGTACGGGACTCTTGGAGTACTACTTCGTGCGCCACGAAAGGAATAAGGCGGATCCTCTGACGGGGTACGTTGTGTTCGGTTTGAGTTCGCTAATGAACCACTCCGCGAACCCAAATGCACAAAGAGTGTGGGCTGATAAAGAGTCCGGCACGTGGGTGAGCATTGTGGCGATACAAGACATTGCCGTTGATGAGGAAATAACGCATCGCTATCTCAATGTTTCCGCTTATCCCCATAGCATCAAATTCATCGACTAAAGAGGAGCAACGTTGATCAAAGCGATTTACGACCTGGCTGCACCGCTATGTTGCCGCAACCTGACCGAGAGAGACTTCGCCGGGCTTGGCACGACGCTGGCTGGTCAAATCCGCCTCCTATTGGCCAATGCCTCCAACTTCGAGGACCAATGATGGCTTTAGGAATTGTGGAGGTAAGGGGCGGCGCACGCTACATAAGAGAGTCGTCGCTCTGCGTCGAAGACCCCCAGGGCAGACCTGCTATGCCGATGGAAGTAGAGTATAAGAGGCCATCTGTTGCCCATCATGCCGATATACAGATTTCGCCGAAATACGTTCTGCAGGTAGTCGCGCGCAACAAGGCCAAGGCTCCAGTCGCAGCCGGGTGTTTACAGCGACCGGAAAGCGCGATTGCACGAGAGTACTTGTAGGCTAGGGCGATGACGTGGATGGGAGAGCGAATCGAGGCGGCGCGCGACACATGCCCGAGCCTCCAAGGAGAGCGACACGGCTGGGAACGAGACCATCACCTTGCCCTTTGGGTAGCCATCTCCGAGGTTCACCGATAGAGAATTTGCGCGGCGTGAGTTGGCCGCCAAACGCCTACACGATGCCTGGTGGAAACTGGACAGCTTTATCGTGCGCGCAATATCGTCACGGAAACCGGCGCAACGGCGGTCCCCCTGCCCAGGCCGGGCCAAGGCGAGAGCAGCCCTGCCGCTGTCCACTTTGTCTCGCCATTCCGCCGCTGTGGGCGGTGGACCATCTAACCATCGGCATGATCTTCTGACTGAAGTGGCCCCCGAAAACCGGACCGGTTGACTAATTCGTTTTTCCGCCGTTCCGCCGCAACGACGGAGCGAAGAATGATCAAGAGGAAGAGACGGAAGATTGACGCGTCGCTGAAGGTGAAGATCGCGCCGGAGGCGCTGCGGGAGCATGCGACGGTGGCCGATCTGGCGCAGCGCTATCAGATGCATGCGAACCAGATTTACGCTCGGAAGAAGCAGCTTCTGGATCAGGCGGCACGGACGTTCGAGAGCCGCATCAGCGACGGCGCAGCTGGGCAGGAACTCGAGATTGAGAAGCTGCACGCCAAGATCGGCCAGTTGATCGTCGAGCGGGATTTCACCGAAGAGGTCCGAAAGATGAACGCCCCGGATCGCCGCTGCTCGTCGAGCGCAACCATGGAGAGCTGTCGGTCGTAAAACGGCGCCAGGATTGGCTCCAGGGCCAGCCCGCGCTTGATCCCAAGCGCTTTGTCGTCATCGATGAGACCTGGGCTTCGACCAATATGGCCCGCCGCTACGGCCGCTGTCCGCGTGGAGAACGGCTGAACGTCGGGATCCCCCAGGTCCATTGGAAGGCCACGAGCCGGAATTCACCTCCAGCGGCATCATTGCCCCCTTCGCCCTCGACGGACCGATCGATCGCGCCTTCGAAGTCGATGTGGAGAAGGTTCTCATCCCCGACGTTCCGCCAGACGCCATCGTCGTCGTGGACAACTTTTCCAGCGACAAGGGACCAAGGGTCCGCCAGATGATCGAGGCTGAGGGGGCGATCCTGCTCTACCTGCCTTCTACAACCCCGACTTCAATCCCGATCGAGAACGCCTTCGCCAAGCTGAAGGCGCTCTTGCGTCAGGTTGCCCAACGAATCGCCGACGGCCCTCTGGAGCCAGATTGGTCGCATCATTGATCGCTTCAAAGCAACCCAAATGCCGCAACTACTTCATCGCCGCAGGAGACACCGCAACATGCTCGGCGGATGCTCTAGCTGCGCTGGACGACGGATTTCTGCGTCAACGCAGGAGTAGTCGCAGGATGTGTGCGCATCAATATGAAAGTTAACGATTTTTATTCGTTCGAGTGTGGGGAGAAGCTCTTTTGTCGGTGGCCCCGGACAACCTAGGTAGTTGGAACCAATTATATGGTTGCAGCTGTAGGACACCAGCGGAACGGCAGCGAAATCATCGTCCCGGTCCGCAGTGACTGGAATCGTGCCGAAGCGGAAGGGCTCTATGACCTGCCATTTTCCGATTTGATGCATCGGGCGCAGAGCATTCATCGCGAGAACTTCGATCCCAATCACGTCGAAACGGCAAGCCTGCTAACCATAAAGACAGGTGGCTGCCCAGAAGATTGTGGGTACTGCTCACAGAGTGCGCATTACGACATCGTTTGAAAGCCACGCGGCTGATGCATCCCGACGCTGTGGTAGCTACTGCGCGGCGCGCTAAGCACGCCGGCGCCACCCGCTTCTGCATGGCGGCGGCCTGGCGCAGTCCGAAAGATCGCGAACTCGATCAGGTCTGCGACATGGTTAGCGCAGTCAAGGATCTTGGCGCGGAGACATGCGTGACGCTCGGCATGCTGACGCCCACGCAGGCTGCTCGGCTCGCCGGGCCGGCCTCGATTTCTACAATCATGACGTGGACACCTCGCCGGAGTTCTGCGGGAAGACAATCACCACTCGCACCTTGCAGGACCGGATTGACACCTTGGCAAGCATCCGTGAAGCCGGAATCAAGGTCTGCTGCGGCGGAATTATCGGCATGGGCGAGCGCGTCGAAGACCGGCTCGGCATGCTGGTGCTACTCGCCAATCTGCCGAGCCATCCTGAAAGCGTTCCGAACAACCTGTCGAATGAAGTCTCGGGCGTGCCGGTCAATGACACGGCTGAGCGCCCAGATCCGATCGCGTTGGTTCGCCTGATCGCGACCGCCCGGATCATGATGCCGAAAAGCGTCGTCCGGAAGTCCGCCGGACGCCTATATATGACCGATGAACTGCAGGCGCTGTGCTTCCTGGCGGGGCAAATTCCATCTTCATTGATGTGCTGCTGACCACGAAGAACCCACAGCGCGACCGCGACGCGAGTTTGCTGGCTCGACTCGGCCTCGAGTCTAATCTTGCTTGAAAGCGGCTCTGCGAGCGCGCGATGCGGAAGAACGCCCGCTCAGGTGGACAATGAAGATCACATTGATGAAAGGGAAAATCCATCGGGCCTCAGTGACCGAAGCCGATCTTGCACTATGAAGGTTCGATTTCAATTGATCGCGCCCTATCCGAAGCGGCTGGATTCCTGATCAACGAGCGCGTTGAAATCTACAACATCGACACTGGAGCGCGGTTTGCCACCTATGTGATCGAAGCGCCGCCAGGTCGGGCATAATCGGCCTGAATGGTGCGGCCGCGCGACTGGCGATGCCCGGAGACAAAATTATCGTTGCTGCATATGCGTTGTTTGACGAGGCGGAAGCAAAGACGTTCACGCCACGCGTCGTGCTGGTCGACCGAGAAGACCGAATTCTGGCGGGCTAGGAGCTGCTCGGCGGGTCCTTCAATTGTAGACCTTTGCGGCCATCAAAGTCGGCTCGTAGTTGTCACCGGAGTGCGCAATGAAAACCACTGGTATAGGCAAGGCCGAAAACCTATGTTAGGGCCTTGCATGCCCTGAAAGACGACAACCGCTTGCGAACTTTGAAATCTCGCGCGGGCATTGACTTTACTTCGAACGACTATTTGGGCCTCGCGAGTGCGCCCCGAATGAAAAAGGCCCTCCTGGGCGCGCTCGAGGCGGGCGCACCGATTGGAGCCGGCGGATCACGGCTTCTGCGTGGAATTTGCGACGAACGCGAACGGCTCGAACTGGAGGCTGCATGGTTCTTCGGGGCGAAGACGGCGCTTTTCTTTGGGAGCGGATACATCGCAAACTTAGCTATCCTGACAACGCTGCCGCAGCGGGGCGATCTACTCGTTCTTGATTCTCTTGTGCACGCCAGTATCCATGAAGGCGCACGAGCGGGCACGGCAGAGCATCGAATGTGCGGTCATAACGATCCGGAATCCGTCGAAAATGTCATCCGCGATTGGCGGTCCCAGGGCGGAATGGGGTGCGTCTGGATTGTCGTCGAAAGTGTCTACAGCATGGATGGCGATCTCGCGCCGCTACAAGACTTGGTGGCTTTCGCGAGCAAGCATGATGCGTTCTTGATGGTGGACGAGGCGCATGCCACTGGGGGTGTACGGCGAGCAGGGGCGAGGACTAACGGCGCCTATGAGAGAAACGATAATCTGGTGGCCGTCCATACCTGCGGCAAAGCGCTGGGCGCCGCCGGGGCACTTGTAACTGCCTCCACACCAATGCGCAATTCCCTGGTCAATCGGTGCCGTCCATTTATCTTCGCGACTGCACCATCGCCCTTGATGGCCGTTGGCATCTGAGAGGCGCTGTTGACCTTGCAGCAGGAACCCGAACGCCAGCAGCGTTTGGCAAACTTGGTCGCGTTCACACATCGCGAGATGAAGGCGCGCGATCTGCGATGTCCTTCGAACTCGCAGATTGTGCCCTATATCGTGGGCGACAATGCGCAAGCGATGCGGCTCGCCTCGGCGATGCAGGCGCGCGGCTTCGATATTCGCGGAATCCGGCCGCCCACCGTGCCGGCAGGCACAGCTCGCTTGCGAATATCGTTGATGCTCAAGGTTGGAGAGGAGGACGCGTGTGCGATGCTTGATTCGCTGGTTGAGGGGACCGGGGGCTGCCTCGAT
>Ga0214545_1012132_pt1:0-10000 | contig 11462 bp, 5 predicted proteins | sample CNSS4metaG_FD_160064 | JGI IMG/M metagenome (GOLD analysis project Ga0214545, IMG submission 160064) | Root nodule microbial communities from cowpea collected in UCLA plant growth center, Los Angeles, California, USA - CNSS4 | ecosystem: Host-associated > Plants > Roots > Nodule | place... | reverse complement strand
CAGCCATTCTCCGGAAAATCGAACATTAAAGATACTAGAAAAAAAAGAAAGAAATTAAGCCTTGGGAGCTTTGTCTAGCAAAACATTATCCTTAAGATTAAGCTCTGCGGGCGTTTCTTGACCACCACCTAGTATTGAATCATATTCCTCCCCATGAGGAGCAAATTTCTTGTGAAGAACTTTTACAAATTCGGTCTCCTCAAGTTCTTTTGCATTTTCAGCAGCATGAGCCTGAGCCAAATTGGAATAATTCAAGGCAGATTGTGAGAAGAAGGTCATTTCATCTTCTGTGAGCTTTCTCAGGAACTTTGCTGGATTACCTCCCCAAACCTGCAAGTAAAAGTAGTCTTTCAGTTTAAAGATACAAAGACAATCTCATGCCTGATATAAATAAATAAGATGAAGACCTTTTGAATCATCCATTTAAACTTAGGCCTGAGTGGTTAGACAACTTCCATTGATAACTCTAATCAATCATAACACGTGTAACTTCATTTAATTTAAATATTCAAGAGACTGAGAGAGCAGAACAAAGCACATGCCCATTCTCTTCAAAGGGAAACAGAAGGTTCATACAAACCTCTCCATAAGGAATCCTCGTATTCTGCCTTACAAGAGCTCCAGCAGCAACCATGGCATGTTTCTCAACATACACACCATCAAGCAAGGTTGCACCCATGCCAATAAATGCCTCATCCTCAACAGTACATCCTTGTAACACAGCACTATGACCTATGATCACAGTGTGGAAACCTTATATAGAGTTCATACTAAAACAATGCTTAAGTCATTCACGAAATAATAATTCATCACATTCACTCACCTACAGTAACATTATCTCCAATGACTGTTGGTAAGACTTTTCCAGTTAAATTAGACTTGGCAACATGAACAAGAGAATTGTCTTGTATATTAGTTCCAGATCCAATAACTATGCCGTTAACATCACCTTCACACAAAGCATAATGTTCAGAGAGAGGTATAAAACAGCGAGAGAAGCACAAATATTGGAAAGAGGAAGCTGGGAAACATCAGTACTCAACTCTCCGATATATTAAGTATGCAATATGCCGGTAAATGATTATGAGTACATGCGTATAGCATAGCAAACAGAGAGGTACAACAGTTGCCTCTCACACTCCATTGGAATGTGAGTTGAAGCAACGAAAAATGAATAAGGAAACAAACGTCTGGTCCATACTATCTTACTCAGAAAGCAAAAGGAAATGCATAGAAACTTAACGGGCGATTGGTTATGCTTTTGATAATTAATTCTTAATGAACATGATTTATTAAAGTAAGTCTGAGTAAATGTGAGCTTCGAGTAATGTGATTTTTGGTTTAGATTAAAGATATTCGAAAATTGGTTTAGATACAAAATACAGCTGGGAAACTTGCAATAAAAATTGATTTTAGATAAGTAATCGCACAAAATGGAGTTTAAGGTGCATACACATACACACTATTATGTAGGCGTCTTTAGTATTGCAATTCGTTAATTTGAAATAAAATGCACAACATGAGGTCTTAGAAAATGAATTAATATAACAGTCACATATAAAGCAACAAACAAAAAGATACAAATAAGAGAAGTAATTCATAATGCAACACAAGTTTGACCTACAACAAATGTAACAACATTGACAGGAAACGGAACTACGTAAACTAATCTTCAACTATTTTTTTCTGTTATGATGTTAATATTCAAAACATTGATATAAGAAATATATATTTAATGAAAAAAAAAAGATTTAAGTTCAGCAATTTTAGCCATCTTTGCCTTGTGATCTGTACGTGTCTCATTTGTCACTTCAAATATATCATTATTATCTTTGTCTTGTAGTATATGACATTGTGGAACTGAAGGGACGTCACGTCACCTTTCTGGTCTTCAGGTTATTGTAAACTAAATTAATGTTGACGCCAAGGATTTGGAACCACAAGCTTGAAAGGTATACATGGGACAGACATGATGACTCACATTAGTGTTGATGCAAAAGCTATCGCTAATGAAATCAATTAGACTAGAGTCTAAAACTTGGGTTGGAATCAGGTTTACCACATAAACGTGGATCCAAGCATACCCTGGGCAAGAAATGAATTTGTAATTCCGTGATTGAAGGTGAGTGTTCGGATATAATAGAGATACACTTACACATTTTGGTCCAGTTTGAATAAATTTCTCAATTGGTGCTTAAAGAAAAAGAAAAGGAAGAAAAAAAATGAAAGAAGCTTATCCATAAGCTACAACTAACTTTTACATAAACAAATTTATTAAAATCCTCCCAAATTAGCTTTTCCAAAACCTTATTTTAACATACGAAAGAAGTCGATGACATTTATTGTTTCTCGTAAGAGCAGAAAAGTCTATTAGAAGATACTATTTGAAGGAAAAAGCTCACTTCAGAAGAAGCCTTGCAAAAATTTTACGTTTCCGTTAAGCAAGTAAAATACCAATCTCTCACCAGCCACACTTCTCCTAACACATGCATTTCAGACAAATACAAATACTGATAGTGTGCCCGTAAGGCCGAATCTCTGAACATTACAATTCCAGCAATTGAATGAGAACCCAAAATCACTTAAAACGGTTTCACATTCCTGTAGTTGTATCAAACAAGTGTAAACTAGACATTCATTTGTAATCCTATACGTTCCCGGGAAGGCTAATCTCAGACGAAGTAAACAAACCCTAATCACTGAAAATAAAATTTGGAAACAGCGTTATGGTGGTAGGGTTTACCTCTGAGAACACATCCATACCAAATGGAGGAAGCTGGGCCAACGTGAACATCGCCGAGGAGGGAGGCACTGGGGGCCACAAACGCATCCTTGTGAACGGAAGGATATTTGTCGAAGAGATTCATCAGAGGTCGATGCCTAGACACTGTAAATTTGAAATCGAGATAAGAAACATTGAAGATTGAAATGAAACCCTAATTAAATGGAAATGAAAATGAAAAATTGAAGGAATTCGTACGCTGTTCTTGGAAGAGGTAGTTGCCTTGGAGGCGTGAGCCAAGGCGATCGATGGCTTGGCCGGTCTCTCGGATCCAAAATCCGACGGCGTAGAAAGCTCTGCCCAAGGTTCCCATTCTGCTGTTGCTAGTGGTTCTGGCACTGCCGCTTCACTTCTACTCCGATCTTCTCTTCTCTCTCCTTTTCTTCTGTTCTTCTCTCTTCACTCGCACCTCTAATTTCTGGAAAACATTTTCAATATTTACATCAATTTTGTATAAGACCAAATAAATAAATTAAAAACCACTTCCATAGATTTAGAAATTTGATTTACCTTTTCAACAACAAAAAAAGGAGAGACTCACCTTCTTACAAGCATATTTTCTGTTTGTTTGAAATTAATACTGTAGTGTTGTGTTTTAAGAAAATGTAAATAAATGCTACTTATTCCGTTTTACTAAAACAAATTAAATATGCATCATTACTGAGTAACTTTAGGAAGTGAGATAAAGTATGAAACAATTATAAATTCAACTTTAATTTTAAAAATTAACGTGAAATATTTCACGTTTTTACACTACAGATATATTTTAACTAAAGTTGAATCGACTTTTATTTTTAACAATGTTTTTCATTTACATGATAAAAAAGCAACTTTTAATAATTTATATTAAAAAAAATTATCTATCCATAACATTAGACTTTTAAGTTGTGTTTGGATATTCATTTGTAATTTTTTTTAAGCAGAAAATTCAGCTTTCAAAACATAATATGTAGAAAGAAGAGAAGGAGTGGATTGTTGTTCTATTAATTTCAAACTAAGCTCTAAGCGTACACTTAATCAGTCTTGTACACATTCTAGAGGGAAAAAATTATTTACTAAACAATTAACGGGTCTTACTGAAAATTGCCCTTTATAGTATTTGAATCACACCAAAAAGTAGGAGGACATCAAAATATATATATATATATATATATATATATGTTTTAAACATTAACTAAATTATAATTTATTAAAATTAAAAACTATGAAAATGTATGAAGACTATTATGCATTTTTATCTGTAACAATAATAAAGAGTATTTTTTTTTATATATTTCAAAATATCAATTTTATTCTTTAAAATATAATTATTTATTAAATTTTGAAAAATTGACCATTATTTTTATAAACTTTTTTTCTTTATTTATCAACAATTATTCTTTCATCTTTCCTTATATATTTTACTTTATTTTTAATAAATATTATTTTATTTTATATATTAATTTAATAACATTATATTATCATCACTTATTAATATAATATCACGCATATTTAAAAAATGCATCGCGTCTTTGTGGACGCTAGTTAAAATAAAGAGAGTAATTTGAGAAGACGTCTAGCTATAGATACACATATAAAATTTAAGAAAAAAAAAAGACTTTTTTTCCTGATAATATATATATATATATCTATATATATATATGTATATATATATATATTTTATTTTAAAAATATTATTACCATAAATTTATTTTAGAGAATTAAACGGATTTCCCATATTAAAAATATAGATTCTTAAGTTAATATCAATTAATACTACTACTTCTTTTCTTGAATCATAGAACCTATTTCACAACTTATATAAACTATAATGTATAGAGAATCTATTTAACAAATAGTTCTATTAAACAACATTATTATAGTTAACATTAACATTAACTTTTAAATATGCTTCTTCTCTCCTTAAATGAAACTTAGGAGAGTAGGACCTATTTGAAATTTGAAACTTCATAAAATAATTGTTATAAGATCATATTAAAAAGAATAATAAATATATAAGAAGTTGTAAAATATTTAAATGTTAAAATTTAGTAAATGATTTTGTGATTGAGTTATCTTGAGTATTTTTAATGGTTTAATTAAGTTTTAAATATTTCACAAATTTAAGAACTTTTAGTGATTTAATTAAGTTTTAAATTATCGTATATTATATATTATCAATACAATTTTTACAATTTTTAACGAGTTTATGTCATTTAATTTTGTTCCTTGAATGAATTAGGTGATTGTTATTCTATCTCGTTCTCTTACCCGTTTTTATGTGTTAAATTTTTTTAGAAATTATAGATATAAAATAATATAGAAACAATAAAAATTATTTATTATCTTACATTAATCACAATATTATTTTATATTAATAATATTATTTTATATTAATCATATTATTTTATATTAATCACAAAACTCACATCTCTTATAACACGTAACACGTAGAGACAAGAAAGTAAGTTGACAAATAAAATAACAATCACTTATCTTCTCAGCAAACAAAAGAATTTGTAGAATTTCAATTAAAAACAATTTTACAAATACTCAACTAAGAATATCCAAATTTATCTATAACTAAAAACTTAATTAAGTCATTTTTAATTAAATCCCTATCATTTTTTTGTATTAAGTACTCCAGATTTATATATTTTTTATATGCGGATTTCTTGTTTAATTTTTCAATATATTGTTATCTTTTGTCATATCATTTTGTTTACTTGTCTCCATGTAGAGAAATGTGAAGTTACATTGTCAACACAAAATGATTTTAGCATAAACTGAAATGATAAATGATTTGAAAAAGTTTCATCAATAGTGGTAACTAAGATAATCTCTTGATCTTTATAAGTGATGATGTGAAAATTATAAAAAAAAACATGACAATTTCGTTTCATAACACACCTTTAATAAAAACAATAAAAATCATTCATTAAATATTCTCACATTTCTTAACATATGAATATAAATAAATTAGATGACAAAACAACATAAAAATCATATTCCCCCAACAACATTAAATAATATATACTAAGTTAAAAGTATAAAATTTGTAAGTATTTTATAAATTAAAAAATCTAATAAGCCTTCAATTAAAAATCTTCAAATTTAATATTTGTTTCCGTTATTTAAGAAATCAGCAAAAAGACCTTTGAGTGTAAAAAAAATTGGAATCTAAAATAATCTCATTTCATTTGGATAGAGGTAATGGACTATTAAAATTAATTGTGATAAAACTTAATTGGTAAAAAGCAGGCGTTTCTTTTAACTTTCCCATGATGAACATGTTTGTAAAATGAATTTCGTCAAAGTTTCAAAAGCATACGTATTTTTACACGTCAGAATGTACTATTTTCAGATTTGTTTTTTTTAAAAATTAACTTTCTCAAATCTAATCCAAATTGAGTTGAAGTTAAAGACCAGTATGCGTGTTTTTGGAGACCCGCATACATCGCAAGCCCATATTTTTTCTGTCAAATTTAAAGAGAAAACGCAGAAACCATTATTTGTAGCTTCTAGAGAGAAAGTAAAATCAAACATGCACTAAAATTAGGAATTTGCTTATCCGAAAACTCATAGGGTTAATTGACAGATAAGCTTTCAGGAATAGAGGCTTCAATACTTGAATCAAGTTCATTATTTTGTGGCACTACCAACGCATCTCAAAGCAGGAGTTACTTGACACTGTTGTGTCAAGAGCCGAGCAGCACAAGTGCCATAACAATATGAAATCACAATGTTTAAGAAGTTGCATTCAAATTGCACACAATTGACTGGAGGTCACTGAAATTGGGTGTTGAGTTTCTAAAGAAGTTAGTGCCTCAAGCTCTCAACTATATAAGCAGCATACAAGTCCCTGCAAAAGAAAACACCCATTTTAAAACATAAAATAAGCATTCAAAATTAGTGCCAAGTAACCAGAAATAGACACAAAATCTGAGTCGAGGAAGGAAAGTAGCTTACATGGAGTATTTGATGGCATCAACAGCAGCTTCAGATGGTAGAAAGTCCTCAACGTCAACCTTTTTGTTTTCATTTTTCTTGTCTAGTGTGGCAAGTTAAGGATACTGGCAGAAAACTAGGGGATGTGGCATCATTAGAAGAGAATCACTTAACAGTCCTAAAAATACCTATGGAAGATTTAGTGTGTCTGGTTATAATCCATTAGACACTCCTTGCGAGAGTGACAAGATAGAAAATCTGAAAGTAACAAGTTTTTATATTGGCCAAATTTTCTTTGGGTTCTATTCTAAGAGAGAAACTAATTGTCAATCACCACGTATTGAGATGCATGTGGTTACTGGTTTAACGTGTAAATGCAAATAATAGGATACATTCCTCAAAAAATCTTCTGATTTCAGCTAACCGATGGGGAGGAAGCTCCTTGATGTCCGTGTAATGACGGAACTCAGGGTCATCAGCACAAACTGCTATGATCTTGTCATCCCTCTCACCCTGTAGTAGAAATAATAATAAAACAAAATTTGTTCAAAGTTCTACTAATTGGTGACAAAACTATTCAAATTGTGTGATGTCCAGAGGCAAGTGAATTATAAAGTGAACAAAAATTGCTGTTCCCTACACTCTTGTTGACATAAATTTATCAATGTTCCTTGCAACCTACAATTTTATTTCGTTGCTCCCAAGGAATGAATCTCCTTCTCAATCTGACACTCCCAGCTAAAAATGGACTAGGGTTCGAAAGGTTAACGGTAACAAATTTCACCATGTCATATCAACTACATGGTAGTGCGTGGTTTTGTTCATCATTTCAATAGACTTCGATGTTCAACACACTAGTACTTGCAGGGAAGCAAACAACTAACTAATATAGCCTCTCTTTTTTTCACAGAATAGACCCTCTCACCCTCACTTCTATTTTATTGTCCAATGAAAATCTTAGTGAAAAACAGAAAGCGAGGACAAGACAACTTTTACCTGGTCAATCATGGGCATTAGTCCTATAGCGCGAGCACGGAGGAAGGTACCAGGAAGTACGGGCTCCTTCTCAGAACAAAAGTTCAAATTTTAATACAGTTGATGTTTTGGCCAGAAATTTCTGCTAAGTATCAAGAACAAATAAAATTTAAGCATACCTGCATTAGAACCAGCACGTCCATAGGATCACTGTCTTCACAAATGGTTCTTGGGATAAAACCATAGTTGTGCGGATAGACAACAGATGAGTAAAGAATCCGATCAACCTAAGTTGTTCAGCTCTCTCGTTAGTATGTTATTTATGCTTCATTACATACAGAAAGGTAGCAGTGATAAGTTTGGAAACGGTAAATGCAACCCCTTTAGAAGAAAGTCTTTCATCTTTTTCAAACACATCAAAGCATATGGAATGAAAGTAAGAAAATCGAAACCACACCTTGATAAGTCCACTTTTCTTGTCCAACTCATACTTGACCTTACTGCCTTTGCCAATTTCAACCACCTGCCATGGGAATTGATGTATTTCTCTATGAAAAATCGTTGGGAAACAAGAGTTCAATGAAATAATCTGTGCAGGCAAAATGTAAGATTCTAAGTTCCAATCTGTTGTTGAGATCGCTTTATTTAATCACAGCCTCATCTCAAGTATAAAAGGAGGATTTCGTTATCATCGTATCCTTGTTAAAGCTAAAGTACTTATTTTCTAGCTGCATTCACCAAATCTGTAATATTTGAATGATTGCCAAAAAGAACTTCATATAAACCCTGACAACTCAGATGACCATGATGTTGCAAGATGCGTCCTGATAAGGATTCTTTATTTTTTCTAAGATTTGCGAAAAGTTACAAAACAGTAACAGCTTACACAGTTGAAAACTGATGGAGCTCCAGGCCCTGCATGTAGAAAAACATGTTTCAGTCCAAATATATATTTTTTTTTTGAAGAGAAATTCTTGAATCACAATAATTTGCTCTTCACCTAGGAGAAAACAAATAAAACAGTTCTTTTTTTCCTAATTAAAGTGAGCCCCCAAAAAATCGTAAAAAGTTGGTGTACCAATCTCTAGGTCATGCCAGGGGTGAGCAGCAACAGTTCTCCGTGATAGAGAAGAAAGTATTCTTTCATTGAGCTTTGGGTGAGGTAAATCCGAATTCCATGCACTTGAATCTTCATGGTGAGCCATATCGACTTAACTACATCATCACCAAAACCATCACACACACAGGCACAAAGAAGACACTATTAGTCCGAATCATTTCCATCAAAACAACAATCAGAAGAATCCACCTCGTTTCTTAACAAGATTGATTCCAAAAGACATAGGAATCTGTGTGTACAAGGTATATAGTGACATGAAAAAACCAATTCAATTAGACGTAGCTAACTAATAGAGCATCAGGTTGAAAAAAAAAGCCCGGGACCTCAAAAAATAGCATTATTTGCAAAATGGTGATTACTTTTTTTCAGGTCTACTACACATGTTGCATTAGATCATGAAACAAAAGAAGGAGCATAACAATAAATGAGGGCGAAACAGAGAATAAAGTGCGAATGATAAAAAGGAAAGAAGAGAAATTGCAGCAGAGTGAACCTTTTGCCTTATTGGGGTCCAAAGGGTTAAGGAACTTGTGAGACAGACAGAGACAGAGACAGATATAGAGAGAGACCGGGAGGTGATGGGTGAAGGTATGAAACAAGCGAAGAATATATCAGGTAATCTATGTATCAATCGCACGGTTCAGCAACCAGTCGTGGAGTGAATCTGTGTCGTATGATTAAAGTGGGCTTTCATCAGACGGCTACTGATTATAACATAATATTTGAATTTCAGACAACGTCACCGCGTGGTCTTGTCTGTTCTCACCGCTGGCTGCTGCCAAACTATCATAAGGATCTTTTTCCTTTCCTCTGTGCTGCCTGCTCAAAAAAATATTTTTAAATCAAATTATTGATAATTAAGTCACGTGTGTAAATATACTATAAGTCTATAAAATTTATTTAATTTATAAATTAAATAAATAAAAATTTCAGTTTATCAAATTAGAGATTTATATCAGACTAAAAAGTTAAGAAGTGATCAAATATACGTTGAAAAATACAAACAGTGATCTAAAGTTACGTGTACGAGAGTCACGCAAAACCACACTCTACCAAATTAGAGAAAGAAAACGCGTTTGTTGACTACAAAATCTAATCTGTTTTTTTTTTTTTTTTTTTTTTTTTTTTTTTTTTTTTTTTTTATAAATATTTTTTTTTTTTTTTTTTTATTTTTTTTTTTTTATTTTATTATATTT
>Ga0214545_1012128_pt1 | contig 11465 bp, 6 predicted proteins | sample CNSS4metaG_FD_160064 | JGI IMG/M metagenome (GOLD analysis project Ga0214545, IMG submission 160064) | Root nodule microbial communities from cowpea collected in UCLA plant growth center, Los Angeles, California, USA - CNSS4 | ecosystem: Host-associated > Plants > Roots > Nodule | place: USA... | reverse complement strand
AGTCTGGAAGAAGTTAAATTCATAACATTAATTCATCCTCATCAAAATGCACTACATCAATGTTTGGCAAAAGTGAAATTGAACGAAGTTTAAGGAAAGTCAAAATGCAGTACATCAATAATGAATTATACATCAGAAATTCCAACTAAGATGTTTGTAGCTGCTATCATGGCCTCCTCCTAATATGTAATTTCATCCTAAGCTGCAGCTGCAATCCAATGATGAAATAACAAATATTAACTGTTTCCTCTGCAAATCCGAGCTCAAGAAAGACGAAGATAAAGAAATTTTCCTAATTGCAAAATTTCCCCTAAATTAAAAAATTAACGTTAATTAGTCATATGTACAGTACACGTAACACACCCTAATACAAATCGTGCCATATGTACAATGCTCCGTTAATGATTTAAACGGAGTTACAGTAAAGGATCAAATAAAACACGAATTGCGAAAATGAAGATCATTTTAAACATTCGGTAAAAATGATGACCATTTTAAACATTATGTCAAGATGAGGACCATCCGCAGCAAACACTACGAAAATGAGGACCAAAAATGTATTTAAGCCTTAAGAAAACGACGTAGTGACACTTTTATAAATATTTTATTAAAATTAACGTGAGACACTCTTATGTTGGTTTTAGGTCCAACATCTTTTACCATTCGTTAGTTTCAAGACCGACGTTTTTAAATGTCTATTCTAAGAAGTTTTGATGTTAATTTATATTTTAAAATTTCAGAAATAGCAATAATATCCTCACTTTTTTCTTTCTTGTCTACGAGAAACCTCCTAGTGAAACGATAGTGACAAATTTGTAAGAGGAAGTTTTTCAACATATTTCACTTCATCTTCTTGTTGTGGTGTTCATTTGGACTCAAGCTTTCATACTCTCCTATTACATTTCGAATATTAATGTTGGTTTTTTCATCCACGTGTGCCCTAAAGATTACATTTTTTAGTTTTTGTGTTTTGATTTTTTTTATTTTTTTATTTTTATTCAAATGTTGAGTGTTTAAGTCTAAGATGTTGGTCATAAATTCATGATTGTAAATATTGTGGTCGGAAAATTTCAAATGATTATAATTTCAAATTGGTTATAAATTCTAATGTATTTTGTTATATAGTTTTATTTCAGATACTCATAGTACTTGCAAATCCTTAAAATTTTTATGGTGAATTTTTGAATTGTATATTGATTTTTTATGGCTTCGATGAAAGAAAATATTGATGCAAAATTAAAAACAAAATCCATAAAATGATGTTTGTTGTCCTTACATATATGACATTATGGAACATAGGTGTAAAGGTGTAATTAGAGTTGTGTGTGAAGGTTGGGAAAAACATTTGATAACGAGACTCGGAAATTTAGAATCACAAAAATATCATTATATAGTTCTTGGATTTTAATAATTTGTAATTAGTATTGAGTTTTATGATGTTATTTTTTGTAGGATGAAATGTAAAATTAAGATATATTTTTAATTAAAATCATAATTTTATAATTATGTAATTGTTAATTAAAATTATAAAAATATTTAATTATACAATTATAAATTTATAAAATTTAAAATATTAAAATAAAATATATGTAACGATAATATAATAACCACATCCGTCGCTAAATAATCACACCACTCGATTAATACAACTAATAAAAGGATTTAAGAGTAAACCTCGATTAAAAAAAATAAATTTATTAAATATTGAATAAAGCACGTAAATTTATCGGCGTTAAATTTTTTAAATTTATCAAATACTTAAAATATAATTAACTCTTTAAACATTATAATATTTAGGTTAAAATACTTATTTGGTCCAGGTTTCTGTTGAAAAATCTCAAATAGGTGCTAAGATTTTTTTTTAGTCTCAATTAGGTCCATATTTTTGAAAATGTGTAACAATTAGGCCCATTCCGTTAGTATAGAGTTAACGGTGTTAAAGATGTGTCACGTGTCAGCTCCACATTTTTTTGAATTTTTTTGAATTTTTTTAAATTTTTTTAAATTTTTTAAATTTTTTTTTTTGAATTTTTTGATTTTTTTTTTTTGAAAATTATTCATGCCACGTGTCACGTCAGTATTGTGCCACGTGTCGTCAGTAAGGTGACACGTGCCAAATAATTGTCTGAATCTCAATTTGGTCCATATATTTGTTATTTTTATTATATTTCAGTCCATTTTTAAAAATTTTTTTAAATATATTTATTTTAACTTTTTACAAAATTGTTTTAAAATTTTATATTTAAATTTATAAAATTGTTAATTTTAAACCAACTCTAACATTTGTATATAAATTATTTAAAACAATTTTGTAACAAGTTAAAATAAATATTTTAAAATTTTAAAACAAAATATAAAATAAACTTAATATTATTAAATTTTTTAATAAAAATATCATTATAAAATTTATATAAAAGTTAAATTTGATTTCAATTTGAAAATGATGAAATTGAAAATTAAAAAAAAAAATGGACTGAAATATAATTAAAATAACAAATATATGGACCAAATTGAGATTCAAACAATGACTTGACACGTGTCACCTTACTGACTTGACACGTGGCGCAATATTAATGTGACACGTGGCATGAATAATTTTCAAAAAAAATTTAAAAATTTTAAAAAAATTAAAAAAAATTAAAAAATTTAAAAAAATGAGAAGCTGACACGTGACATATCCTTAACACCGTTAACTCTATACTAACGGAATGAGCCTAATTGTTACACATTTTCAAAAATATGGACCTAATTGAGACTAAAAAAAATCTTAGGACCTATTTGAGATTTTTCAATAAAAACATGGACGAAGGGAGTATTTTAACCTAATATTTAATTGATGACATATATTGATTTCTTTAATTTTTAATTAGACACCTTGGAGCAAGAAAAAAAAAAAATGATTGTCCTTTTGATAGCCAAGGTATCTGGAATTGAATCACATGCACACAGGGAAATATATACTGAATTTAGAGGCACACCATGCGTGTTTGCTTGCAGACACTGCTACTGAATCAGTTGACAGAGTAAAACAGTTGCTGACCCTATATTATTGCTTCCATTTTTATTTATTTTTTCTTAAAGAAAGAAAAGAAAATCAGATATCAGTGTTTGAAATGGTCTTAGAAACTGATCTTTGTGCACTTTAGACAAACATCTGTGTCCAAACCAAAAACCAAAAATGAACCAAACATCTTAAAACTTCTGAAATTTCAAGAGTTTGTTTTTCTGAATAAACAGGAGAAATATAACATTAATAATGAAATAATTCTGAAATGTACTCTATTTTTATTGATTGATAAATGTACCTCCCGTACGGAACATAAACATAATAAATATTCTGGAGAATATTCTTATTTATCTCATAATTATTCTCTATAATAAATATAATTACTTTCAGATTGTGTAATTTGAAAGAAAAAAAAAAACAATTTCTAGATTATGTAATCTGAAAACTATTTTTTTCCCTTGAAAAAAGACTTTTAAGTGGGAGTACAAAATAATTTTTGAATTGTAAAATCTAGAAGCCAAATGATTTCCAAATTACGTAATTCAAAAATGTTTTTTTTTAGAAGTAAAGAAATGTCTTCTTGATTGTACAATCTAAAAAGAACAAAATGAAAAAAAAAATTATGAAAGTGCAGGAAAAAGGTTACAGAGGTACAAGAAGAAACTGCCCAACCCGTATATTGGATTGCGACTGTCTAATTTTCTTGGCCCAAATTAAAAAGCGGCCCGTTCATGAGACTTTCACATTTTAATAAGATAAACAAGTGTAAAAAAAATACGAATTTCTTCATTTCAATTTTCATATGATAAAGTCACAGGTCTCATTGCGATCACACACACCATGATGTGTTCAGAATTATTATTATTATTATTTTTATTATTTATTTCTTATTATTATTATTATAATATAAATGGTTAAATATGTGTTTGGTCCTTCAAATTTTAATGAATTTTGGAATTAGTTACTCTTCGAAACTTTATACTAATTTAGTCATTCATATTTAGAAATGCATGAATTTAGTCATTCTTACCAAATTTTGTTAAGTTTATTTGACATTTTAAATGCATTTTATGATAATATTTGAGTTAACATTAAAACAAAAATGTGTCATGTAAACAATTTAAATACTATCATAAAGTGTGTTTGAAATGTCAGATAAACCTAACAAAATTTAGTTAAAATGATTAAATTTACGTATTTTTAAAAATAAAGAACTAAATTTGTCAAAATTTTTGAAGAAAAATTAATTCTAAATTTTACTGATACTTAAGAAATTAAAATCATATTTAACTGTTGTATAAAAAAATTTAACCATTAAAGAAAATGAAAGAACTTAAAGTTAGGTTACAAGTTAAAAGGTGAAAGGGCTTTCGATATATCAGACCTAACGGTCTTCATAGCATGTGACGAATATTAGTCCAAAACACGTGAGACTGAACAAAGCATTGACTTCGAAATTAATGGTCAAAACTCTTAGGTGAATCATAAAGCTTACAAGGACTGAGTTTTCAATAGTCAAACTTGAAATTATAGAATCTTTAATTACTTACACGATTTATTCTACGTTAAACAAAATAAAATAAATATGAAAGATAGAGTAAAAGACCATGGTTGTTGCCAGTTTTTATTAATTAACCTTTTAATTTTAAAATAATAAATAATTTGGTTTGGTACACATGATGACATATTAACCATAACACCGGAAAAATAGTTGGTATAATTATTAGACCCATGAAAGAAACTCTATATATTTTTTAAATGGCTAAAAAGGACATCTCATCATCTATCTATATTTTATTACAAAAATATACAAACAATTTTATTAATATAAGCATTTGAGTGAATTATATATATATATATATATATATATATATATATAGATATATATATATATATATATATATATATATATATATATATATATATTCTTAATATAATTATGCATCTAACAATCTTAATAATTATGAAATGTAAATCTTAATTTTATGAGTAAAACTTGTTTGCAACTTGAAGGGACATTAATCATTGTCCAATCTATTAAATCACGTCAACTCCAAAACACAAGGACTTAATAAATAAATTATACAAAATAACGAACACAAATAGAGCTGATTACTCTCCTAATCAAGGTTATGATGTGTGGTTCAAAATCCAAAATCTCAAAAGTTTATTAATTTAGCTTCAAGCTATTTGTTTAAAAAAGCAAGTTCGATAATTTGTTTTAACTTGTAAGAAAGAGCACTTGATTAGTGGTTTATTTTACACGTCAATTGTGTACAAAAAAAGCAACTTCAGAGTCATAATCACTTTGTTTGAGTTTTCTAAATTATTTGATTCAGGAAAGGAAAACAAGACATAACTGACATCACGAGTTGAAAACTAGGTATAAATGATATTTGTAATAGGAAAATGATTTTTTACTATTAAATTTTGACAACTTTCTCTTACAATTTTAGGTGTTATTTTCTAAGTGGTTTTTTAATTTTCTTTTTCATTCTCAATATTCAAAAATCACTTAGAAAATGACACATCATATTCTAAGATAAAGTTGTCAAAATTTAGTAGTCAAAATATCGTTATCTTTGTAATAATATATGAAGATAAATAATATGCATATTTTATTTTATTAAGACTAATAATGTAAGATTGAAAGAAAACAAAGTATTTATAAGGTGATAGTAACTCAATTTGGTTTATTAAACAAATATGATAGCTAGTAAAGTTATGAAACTGAAATTTAAATCAAATAGTTAAACATGTCATGTTTAATCTCATATATATATATATATATATATATATATATATATATATATATATATATATATATATATATTTTAATTTTAAAATATTACTTACAAAATCTTATAGTAAATAAAAAAAAAATGGGTGATGAATTGAAAGTCCAGTTTATCCGGTTGTACATGATTTGTATTCCCACAAATGGTGACTGCCCTTTGGCATTGAATGTGGAAAATGCAAAAGGAAAAAAAGGGAGTTGAAATGCATGCATTAGGAGAGTTCTATTGCTAGCAAAGTAAACACTTGTGAGAATGATATCTCTCCAACTGTTTCAGCTACCCACCAACACCATCATCATATAAACCACCAATAACTTTCATTCAAATGCATGTCTTCTGCTACATACCCAACAAAACTTGCTTACAACTTCAAGTGGACAAACATGGCTACTCCCACAGTAAAGTTTACCAAGCTTTTCATCAATGGAGAATTTGTAGATTCTGTTTCAGGTTCCAATTATTAGATGTTTCATTGTGTTATTAGGGAGTAAATATTCCATATACTACTACCACTCATGTGACTTTTGTAAGAACTATTAACAATGTTTTCTTATTAGTTGATTATATTGTATATTTATTGGGTATGTGTGAACTTTGATGCATTTGTATTTGTTTGGAAAAACAAAAGGGAAAACGTTTGAGACTGTTGATCCAAGAACAGAGGAAGTGATTGCTGAAATAGCAGCAGCTACCAAAGAAGATGTTGATATTGCAGTGAAGGCTGCACGTGAAGCTTTTGATTGTGGTCCATGGCCACGCATGCCCGGTGCTGTAAGTTCATATCATCACCTATCTTTTTGAAAAATTAAGGTTTTAGGTCGAGAATAGCGTCAATTTTTTACGTGATTGAGCTCAGATTTTATTGGTGTTGTATCTTTTCGGTGAAACTCACTCTATAAACCTAATATTATCTGACCAAAACCTCTGAGTAATAACAATGAAAATGTGAAGTCTACAAATTTTACACGTGCTGAACATAGCATTGTTATGTTGGACAGGAAAGAGCAAAGATTATGCTGAAATGGGCACAACTAATTGAACAGAACGTGGAAGAAATAGCAGCATTGGACACCATTGATGGAGGAAAGTTATTCAGTTGGTGTAAAGCTGTGGATGTTCCTGAAGCCTGCAACATCCTGCGTTACTATGCTGGCGCTGCTGATAAAATTCATGGAAATGTGTTCAAAACATCTCGTGACCTCCACTTGTATTCTCTTATGGAACCTGTCGGTGTTGTTGGTCACATCATCCCTTGGAATTTCCCTACGGTCATGTTCTTCGCCAAGGTTGCCCCGGCCTTGGCTGCTGGTTGCACCATGGTCATCAAGCCTGCTGAACAAACACCTCTCTCAGCACTCTTCTATGCTCATCTTGCTAAGTTGGTATGACTAACACTCTGGTTTAGTTGTGTTGGGAGTCCAAGTGTGAGTCTAAGTCCACATTGAGTAAAAATTATAAAGTTGAGAGTGGTGTTAATCTTTTATGTATGTGTTGGATTCATGTTTCACTGGTGTTGTATCTTTCTGGTGATCCTCTCTCGAAAGACATAACATGTTTGATATTTTTGTCTAATAATGTTGGAGATGACATATCGACTAGAAATAAAGTGATTTTGCTTTGTTTTGATAGAATTCCATGAGTACATATTTTCTTTCCTTTTCATGAAGGGTGGTATCCCAGATGGAGTGCTCAATGTAGTACCTGGATTTGGCTCAACTGCAGGGGCTGCAATAAGCTCACACATGGACATTGATGCGGTAATTTGAGTGTCAAGTTTATATCATTGATTAAGTTGAAGGGTATTTCATTATCCACCAACTATAAGGTGTGTTGTGATTGTTACACATCACAGGTCAGTTTTACAGGTTCAACAGAAACAGGTCGTAAAATAATGCAGGCTGCAGCCTTGAGCAATTTGAAACCTGTTTCTCTTGAACTAGGAGGAAAGTCACCAGTGTTGATTTTTGATGATGCTGATATAGAAAAAGCTGTTGATCTTGCTCTCTTTGGCATCCTCCACAACAAGGTAAATTTTTTTGCATGGAAATTTTGCACCATAGAAAAGACACATGGACTTATTCTGTTTCAAACTGTGTACTTCTCAGGGAGAAATCTGTGTTGCATTCTCCAGAGTTTTTGTCCAGGAAGGGATATATGATGAATTTGAGAAAAGGGTTGTGGAGAAGGCTAAAACCTGGGTAGTAGGAGACCCTTTTGATCCAAAAGTTCAACAGGGACCCCAAGTAAGAGATTACTTCAAATTGGCACAATTTGATATTGTAATTCTCCTCTGACATGATCTTGTATTGCAGACTAGTAAGGCACAATTTGATAAAATTCTTTCCTATATTGATCATGGAAAGAGTGAAGGAGCCACACTTTTGACTGGGGGTAAGCCAGTGGGGAACAAGGGATACTACATTGAGCCAACCATTTTCATCAATGTTAAGGTGTATACAAAGAGCATGAATAAGTTATCTTTGCCATAATTGAACAACTAACCTCATTTTTTCTTCTTCTTTATGAAAATTCATTTAGGAGGAGATGCTGATCGAACAAGAGGAAATATTTGGACCTGTGATGACACTTTCTAAGTTCAAGTAAGCATCATAATTATATTCTTTTTGTCGCAACTGAAATCGCACGAAATTGGGTGTCCACACTTTTCACTTAAAATGACAAGAAAAAGAGCTTGTTAATGTGCAACTGAATGTTAAATCAAGTGTGGTATGCATGCAACAGGACCATTGATGATGCAATTAAGAAAGCCAACAGCTCCAAATATGGCTTAGCAGCAGGGATTGTGACCAAGAACTTGGACATTGCAAACACTGTGTCAAGGTCAATCCGTGCAGGAATAATTTGGATCAACTGCTTCTTTGCATTTGATATTGATTGCCCTTTTGGAGGGTATAAGATGAGTGGATTTGGAAGAGATTATGGCTTGGAAGCACTTCATAAGTATCTTCAAGTTAAATCTGTTGCAACTCCTATTTACAATTCTGCATGGCTTTGAAACTTCCATCTCTCTGTGTTTGTAAACTCTAGAAACGCAAAGAAACGCAAGTTTTAGGCATTATCTTAGTGATATTATTACAACCTTCAAAGCTTGTGTGATCCTCCACTTTGAAGAACAACAGTGGAAATGCAAAATGTTTGTTAAATCAAGACAGTGGTTTGAATACTTTCTCATAAATTACTATAAAATATAAGAAAACTAAGTTGACAATGGATTTTCTGAGGAGAGACACCAGAATATTCTATACTAACGAGTCATGAACAAGTTTCTATAAGAGACCAGAACACTTCTTCTTATCTGATCTAAAATCTTAAGACAATGAATTAACATGTCACAAAAATGTAGAACTTAACATTTCAGTTACAGATAGAATCACAAGTTTCCAAAGTTTTGCCTTAAACTACCTCTTTCTTCACAAGAAGTTTAGAACTAGAGGGATCAGCAAATTTAGCAGAAAATGATCTAGAGAGGTTATCTGGTTCATCCTTTGCAGTGCCTCTGTCAAAATTGAGAGAGTAAGTGTATGGATCATAAGGGAGTTGAAGGGGTGATGATGATGCAGACTCAAACAACTTCTTCTTCTCTTTCTTGAGCTTCATCCACAACACTTTCCACCTCATTTTACTTGATATACAATTTGCATGCTCAATCTCATCATTGCAACAACATCTTATGGTGTTTCTCTTGCATGAATCACAACAATTTCTCACATCCATGGCTTTACTAGAATTGATAGTTCAAGTGTTCTCAGCAATTTATGCAGATAAGTTCAGTTAGAAGCACGTGGTTTTTGAAGAAACAAGGGAATTGGCCACTATCTAGGACACTGCATTTTTGCTTTTTGAGTTTCCCAGAATGTTGTTGTTCACCGACCAAGTATTAAAAACTACTCGCGGAACCTCAAGTGAACAAAAAATATAATATCTGTAATCAAAATCACCCTACCCCAAAACCTTCGCCACCAAATGTTTCTGCCTAGGTTATGTGGATCACAATATGATATCATATTTTGTGATGTGTAACTTAGGCACATGATGCACATGACACACTGCATTTTATTGGCTTGTGGAGCTGTTTATGGAGCAACTTGCCATGTGAACTGATTTTCTTCTTTTGGAGCATCATGGTTAGGATGCTTATAATGTCTTGTTTCATGATGCTTTTTCTTGGAGAAGTATTCTTATGCAGAGAAATTCACAAAAACTCTCAATTTTTTGATAAATTGAAAATTTCCTACCTAAAATTTAACTTGTATTTGGACGAGTTCAGATTTTTTACTAGTTTTTTTGTACTGTCATCTATCGAGCATTAAAAATAAACTAAAATAAACTGTGTTAGTATTTTAAATACCTTTTTAATATATTTTAAAACGTTAAAATTAGTGGTAATCAGTGTATTATAAAGATACAGTAGAGAAACAACACACAAAATTCAGCAGAAAATCCAAATTCTATTTGAACGTGTGGGTTATTAGTATTCTCTATTGAAACTAAAATTTCAATGTTTGTGACTATGTGAGGCATATTTATAATAGTGAGTTCTAAGAGAAAATGAAGCATTTTCGTTCGCATTGTCACGAGAATTGATAAGTTTGTTGAAAATAAAACGGTGCTCAAATTAATGAGCAGAGAAAATATAAGTAAGCCATGTATGAATTTTTAGTGTTTTAGGCATTTTGGGCAAATAAACATCTCAATGTTAAATGAAGTTGCGTGTTTTACTATCCAAATTATCTTTTATAATAATACTATTAGTCAACAAACATTGTAGAAAATTTCTATATTGTTGGAAAACTGGGTGGAGATAGAATACTTAAGTTGGGATGGTCAAATTAAAAGTATGTCCTCAAGAAATCATTCTATTTTTTATCATTTAAATTATTCTTAATAGTAATTTTATAAATTCTTAATTTTATCAAATGTAATAATATATAAGTTCATATTAACTAAAATTAAATAAATAAATAAATTCATTTTTATGTGTTTGAAAAGAAACGAAACAAAGAGAAAATTTATTTATAAAAATTAGTGAATGATGAGGTAGATTAGGTAAATTAAAAAAAAAAGTGATTTAATTGATAAAATTAAATGATTTTTTAGAAAAAAAAAATTAGACATTCTATCTCTTAAACTTGAAATAGCATTTGGTAATTCTCAGTGGATGTGTAAGACCCTAGAAAATGACGTTTTAAAAGTGATAGTGGTTTAAAAATAATGAGACTCGATTATTTTAATATTAAAAGATTTTAGTATAAATAGAATTGTTATAAACGAGTTTCATTATTTTAAAACACACCATCTCTCTAGAAATCACTTTTCTAGAGTTCTCTGACTTCTCTCTAGAGGTTCTGTCTCTCTGGTCGTCTGATTGAAGAACCGAGACCGTAGGATTGATCCTCTCGGCGAGCTCTTCAAATTGGACCGATCAGTTTCTCCGTTCGTGTAAGTTGAGTTTTCGCTCTTTATTTTAGTCTTTTTCTGTTGCATGCAGGCCCTCTTCCGCTTGCATGCGACATTTTAATCATCAGTATGAGTCTCTGCTGATCAGTGATCATAACGGTATGTCCTGATCGTTCTTGTGATGTTTCTATGTGTAGATAGAGCATCCTGTGGAGTTAGAGGTGTTGACGTTTTTAAGGCGT
>Ga0214545_1012121_pt1 | contig 11469 bp, 6 predicted proteins | sample CNSS4metaG_FD_160064 | JGI IMG/M metagenome (GOLD analysis project Ga0214545, IMG submission 160064) | Root nodule microbial communities from cowpea collected in UCLA plant growth center, Los Angeles, California, USA - CNSS4 | ecosystem: Host-associated > Plants > Roots > Nodule | place: USA... | reverse complement strand
CCCAACCCGAGCTCCAACCATACAAAAAAAAAAAATGAATTAATTATGATAGAATATGGTAAAAATAAAATAAATAAAAAAAGGTGTATATACAGAGTAATGACCATTCCGATTTATATGGATGTATAGTATATACTATATAGGAAAAGAAATAAGAGTAAATAATTGGCGATAGGAAATGAAACGTGAAAAGTAAGGCGAAGGGGCAGCCTCAGCTACCAACCAAAGGACTCACCGCGTTAACCACGCGTAGTACCACTCACACGAAAACGGCGTCGTCGTCGGTGTCACGGGCCTTGGGGGAAACTGACTTCACGTTGACGGCGGCGTAGCGCGTGGAGAAATTGCGGAGCGCGGCGTCGTCGTTGAAATCCCCGTTATGGCCCTCGTCGAAGTTGAGGGCGTAACTCATTGGATCATACTGGTACTTGGGCATGCGCTTGGAGGCGCGGTTGCGGTTGAACCTCCGAATGAAGGTCTTCCACCTGGGGCCGGCCAGGATCTCGGACCAGTCGCGAAGCTTCTTGAGCGCCCTCAGGCCACGCGACCACCATCGGTCACCGGAGGAAGGCGAATTGGAGTGGGACCAGGAGGTGGAGCGGACGCGCTCCCACCACGAGGAACGGCGTCGTGGCCCCAGACAGCACGATGGCAATAGCAAGGCGCAGCCGGAGTTGGATCTGTCTTGGGCCTGGGCCGTGGGCGTCGAAATGGATTCGGATTCAAACTCGATGGACATGTCAGCAACTGACTGAGATGAGATTTTGGTTATTCTGAAGAAACGCAAGAAGACGAGTGGGCTCTCCGGATATTAATAGGGTCTCTCTTCACCCTCACTACGCACCATCCACTCACTCACTCCCCACTTTTTTTATTTTATTTTACTTATCAATTTATCAATTATTAATATTATCTCCATTCTGGTTTAGTACAATAATAATATTCTAACATCACTTTTTTCCCTACTGTTTCCCTTTTCCAATTTTTTTTATCTATCTGTCACATCCCATTTTCTGTATTTTTACAAAAATGGTTTTAAAATAATTTTAAGGAGGCGCCCACAGAAAAACAAGATAATTTTCTAATTGGTCTGACTGCTTGGACTCGTAACACTGAGGTCTTAAAAAACAATGTATATATCTTATGAACACTTCTTCTTCCCTTAAACTATGCGCTTTCCCCATCAAGATCACAGCTTCTGCCCGATTCACAAGGTCAAACTATTTAGCAGCAAAATATGTGCAACAAAGAGATGGTCAGAAAGGTCACTCAATTCTCGATTTCAAAGTTGACTTCATTCATTAAAATCAGGAATTTCATTGTTTTCATTAACACCAAAATTTGGTTTTTTTTCTTTCTATTTATATACTTAGTTTTCATCATGAAAATTCCAATTCACACCCATCCTATCAAAGACCGAACATCTCAATCATGAAATTTATTAAACTGGAGGGACATTTGTGGAAGATCAGAGAGTTCAATAATCACTACAAAAAAAGTCTGATAACATCTTCAAATTTTAATTGCTCCATTGCCTACCACAATCCAAACTGTATATTTGGATCACATTTTATTTCAATCTAAATTTCACAACAATCTACTTTCTATTTTCTTATCTCAGACTTTAGAAATCGGAAACAAATAATCATCTATCTTTATATTATGTTTTCAACAATTGTAAAAGCACCTTCACTCTCTTACGAATCAAAGTGAATATCCTTACAACAACTACTTTTTTACATAGTATACAATACACTCTTAGCTTTAAATTCAATTATTTGTTGCAGATTAGACCAGATTTCATATTTGTAAATGCTGGGAGGAAATTTTAGTTATATACACACACACACACACACACACACACAAATATATATATATATATATATATATATATATATATATATATATATATATATATATATATATTAGGAAGAATAATTATTTATATTTGAGAATTAGATAATAATATTTATGTACCATTTTTCCTTATTTTTTGATAAATTACTTTTATATTAAATTTTATTATAAAGATAATGTAAAATCCTAGAAAATGGATCTCTATAGAAATCACTTTTCTAGAGTTCTCTGACTTTTCTCTAGAGGTTCTGTCTTTCTGGTCATCTAATTGAAGAACCGAGACCGTAGGATTGATCCTCTCGGCGAGCTCTTCAAATTAGACCGATCAGTTTCTTCGTTTGCGTAAGTTGAGTTTCCGCTCTCTTTTTAGTCTTTTACTGTTTTCTGTTGCATGCAAGTCCTCTTCTGCTTGCATGCGACATTTTAATCATCAGTATAAGTCTCTGCTGATCAGTGATCATAACGGTATGTCCTGATCGTTCTTGTGATGTTTCTATGTGTAGATAGAGCATCCTGTGGAGTTAAAGGCGTTGACGTTTATAAAGTTGTCTAAACAGGATAATAGGTAAGGGAAACTAACTGTTTCGCTTGAATTTCGTATAGAAATCATTATGATGACTTTGAATTGCATGATTGAGTGTTGTATGAGTGCTTGAACTGTGTAATTGAGTGTATGATTGGATTGTGCTAGATTTCTGGACTGTTGCATGTGAGAACAGATTGGGAATCTGATATTTTCGCCTGAGCGAAAACACCAAAAACTCATCCCCTGTCTCTGCGCGAGATCTCGCCTAGGCGAGCCATTCTCGCTTGAGCGAGAATTCACCCATAGTTTGGGCTGTTCTCTGTTTTAAGCCTCGCTCAAGCAAGAATGACTCGCCTAAGCGAGAGAGCCCTTTCGCCTGGGCGAGACCTTCCAGCTTGGGCGAGAACCTCTGCAGTTGAATGTTATTTCTCTGTTTCTAATGGATAAAGCTATGTTTAAATGTTAAAATGTGAACTTAGTTATGATATGCATGAATTGTTATGACTGGTAATATGTGTGGTGAAATTGCATGAAGTTGGAATATGAGAAGATGTGGTTGAATTAGGATTTCAAGGGAAATTCTAAAAGGTTTTAGTGTATGTAAGGACATAAGGACTCAGTTTTTGTTGGTATCCTAACGCTCAAATAACCATTAAGGCTCATGTAAAGCATAATGAATTATGTCGGGAGGAATAGCAGGAGGTCCTAGTCTGTGGACCCGATTCAGTCAGAGACACGAAGGGAACTTACCTTGGGAGTGGTTGGGTGATAACCCCTTGTGTCCAAACTCTGCAGAGTTTGGGAACCGTCATAGGTGCACGACCACCAAGAGATCCGATGTCGCTTACATAATCCGGATATTGAGTCTAGAGTAATATATTTGTACTATGTTTGTGGTAGCCTATGTGATTCTGGTAAAAAAAATGAGAAAGACTGCATAGTTTGTTTATAATTAAATTGTATGATTTTTCTTATCAAATTAGCTTACCCTTACTTTCGGTGTGTCTGTCTCGTGTTGTATGTTTTTCTTTTGCGATGATCATCTATTCAGTGGGAGCAGATGTGGTTGCAGTGTCAAAGGCACTTCTGGAGGATGAAGTGTTGAGGAGGAGGTTTCCAGTAGGAACTTGAACAGTGGTCAGTTTAAGTATATAATTTATTAATTTAGTTTAAGTGTATAAGTGATATATTTTTATAGTCATATCTTTTTTAAGACTGTATTAATATATTATGTACATTGGATTATCTGTTTTTGAACTATAATGAAACTTCCTATTTTTATTAGTTATAAACTGTTGAAGTTGGAATGTTACGCTCAATCCATTATTTTAAGATAAATATTTTATTTCTCTTTCGTAATATATATTTCACCAATAATTATGTTTGTCTTCTTTTGTAAAAGAACGATTTGAATATTCAATAATGTCAAATAATAATCTTTACAAAAAAATTACTAAAAATCCTTTTTAATATTTATTTGATTGTAAATTATTTGAGAAATACATTTTATTTATGAATCATTACAAATGCGATGAGCTAAATTAAATACTAAACAATATACAGATGTTGTCACAAAATTTGAGATTCATTTACCATTATTCTCTCATTTGTTAAAATCCATTTGTTTACTTCTTTTATTTATGCTTTTTAGAATTGAAAATTTTAACATATTTACACGGTGCTAAACACATGAAAACAACCTAATATCATTATAACAAATCTGGAATACTTATAACTTTCTTTTCTGATTCTTGACTTCTGGTACATAATATTCTTAATTATTATTTAACAGAGCACTAGTATTTTAACATCACTATTTTTTGTACTGCTATTTAATATTATCATTCACTACTATTTATTCTAAAATTATAAAAATTAAATTTTGTTAAAACTACTTTACCCTTATAAAAGTTGTAAAATAATTGTCAAATAATATCAAACAACAATCTTCCTCTTTGATATATTTTAGAATATAGTTAATGAAATTCTCCCAAAAATTTTTAACTAGCATGCATAAATAGCAATCTTTAAATGAAAGACTTCCATATCATGTAAAACTAATGATGTGATATTTTTAGAATTGTGATTTCTGGCAATATCTGTCAAGTATATTAACTTTATAATCTGTTTTGAATGGCAACCAATATTAATGTGCAGCATTCCAATTTTTTATTAGTTTTGTTATGCAGACTAATTATTATTGTATAAACTTTATAATAATGTGTCTGAGATACTATTTGGTGACAAACTATTATGTTTAAAAATGTTTTTTTAAAAAATATAGATTAATCCAATTATTTAGATCTGAATTAATGGGCGGCCACCCATACTTTTTCAGATTTTATGTATGTACCCTTCACGTCAATTTGTTTTCTCGATCACCCTGTTAAACATTATTCTTCCATGTCATTAGACAAGCTTGTTTAAACTTAAAACAGGTATTTTTAAAATAATCACTTATTTAAGAAGAATATAGAATTTACTTATTAAAATTAGACAAACACTTAAAAAATACTTTAAAAAAAGCACAAATAAACTCATCCATTATCAAACTCATCTAATAACAGATAAGAAATCACAGTCACGAGGAACAATTTCATGCAATGATTCTAATCAGAAGGCATTGTCATCATATAATGCACATTGGCATTTGATAATGTTCCACATCATTCCAAAAGCCATGACGATCACAGAGTCTTACTTCCCTTATTTCAACTTTCATGAACATTTAAAATAAAAATTGAGTGCTTGGTTAGCCCTGTGAAAATAGTCTAATTTATGGTATTCATCGTTTGTGCCTTGAGCTTTCTTGAATAATCGCCTAATTATTTTATTTACCTTAACACACCCCTTAGATGTTATCATTCAAAGATAAAAGGATAAGTAAAAAAAAAAAACATGGGTTCTGCTCTACCTGCAGTTAAGAACGAGTTTAAGAAAGTTGAAATGAAACAAGCATCAGCTTTAGTGATAAATTTCACCCCATTACTCCTCCCAGCTTCATGAGAATTTACCGAATGTAAAAACTAAGGAAGATTTACCCAAAACAGACCAAGGCAATGATTAGAAAAAAGGGTCAAAAACCTGGTTAAAATACTTAAACCAGTAACCTCAACTTTACATCAAAGTAGGTCCTGCAAAGATTTCAAACAACATTTTTGTCTTCCATGATGTAAAGAAAACAAGAACATCAATTAAAAAGACCAAACAGATATTCAAATCCAAGGGTATTTGGAGGAAAAAATGTAGATTGAAACTCGAGAAGACTGACATAAAAAACCCCTGTATTTTTAAAGGACCAATTCAAATGATCACCCTTCAAATAATTATTGCAGAATAGAACATACTCAACAGCATCGATTCAATATCCTATGTGTCTTTAGCATGTCAATATAAGTATTAAGTTTTATGATAACAGCATAAGTAATTGACATTTGACAGTAGACAGACGACATCAAAAGTTCATAGCATGAAAAAACTGTAAACTAACAGTAACAGTAAAACAAAAAAATAAAAGCTACATAGCTAGCTCCATAATTCATTCAGTTAACAAGCAATTAGTTATGGCCTCACACTAGATTATCATTCGCTGCATCACAATATAAGTAGTGGTCCAGCACTGCTAATAAAAGTAAGTAGATTGCCTTAAAAAGAAGCTATAAACAACCAACACACAAGTCACTATGAAGTATCTTGAGCAGCAAACACAACCATAAAGAAAAATTGAAAACTAAACTTAGTTCAAAGAGCCACGGCAGATCCTAGGTCGCCGCCATGAAGGTTCCAGAAGACGTTACCTGCATCATCGGACTTGCCGGAGTCAATAGAAATGGCAGCGAATATTGCTCGAAACGCGCCGCAAACGACGGCAGGGGCGGAGGAATTGGTTTTGGGCGAGACGCGAACGATCTTCTGCAACCCTAATCGAGTTCCGTCGACGGCGCAGGAAGAGTCGACGTTGGTGATTTGGGACAATCGACGGTTAAGCTCTTTAGGAGAAATATCAACGTCTTTAGATAGTAAGTGGAAAGAGACAGAAGTTTCGATGACGGTGGCGCCCAGAATGGCGAAGGCTTTGTTGTTTTCTTCGGAGAAGGAGGCGTGGGTCATGGCGCGACGGAGAAGATCAATGCTCTTGAAGGTGTAGCTGGCGCAGAAAAAGAAAAAACTTGAGCAATACTTGAACACAGATTGTGAGAGAAAAGGGAAAGGGTTTACCCGAGTTGTTTTTGGAGGGTTTCGAGAGCGGTTGAAAATGGAGAAGAGAGAAGTTTATGGGTGGTTGCGTGTCCCTGCGAAAGGAGAAGTAACAGAGTGAAGATGGTGAAGCATCGCATAGTTGAGGATCGCATTTTGGTATGAAACTATGGTGAAGACGGTTGCTTGCTCTCACTGCTTCAGTCTTCAGGACCTTTTACTTCCTCCTTAATCATAACCAACTTACTTAGCTAGCAAGGACTTCCTCTTTTTCCTCTAATAATAATAATAAGACAAATCTAAAATGATTTCATTTTGAGAAATGGCTACTTTCTTCATTATTTATAAAAAATGTATTATTATTATTATATTTATAATATATGTAAATTATTATAAAATGGTTATTAATTAGTTATACAAAAAGTAATTATCAAACCATTATTCATTTATTTTTTTCCTTTATATAAAGTGTTCAATACTTTGCTAATCAATTTTATATAAAGCGTTAGGTTAAGCAGAAATTATTAAGTCATAAATTTTACAAGATATTTATAGGCTAAATTATTATAAGGTCTCGTTTTGTTATTCTGGTGTATTAATTTGGTTCTTATTTTTAAAAAAAATTTCAATTGCATCATAACTTGTGTAAAAATGTTTTAATTAAGATTTTTTTAGAAAAAAATATTAATGTCATATGTCATGAGTTATGTTAACATGTCGTTTTTTATTTTATTTTATCTTTATTTTTAAATTTTAATTCTTTTTTAAAAAATAAAAAATAAAAGATATTATCACAGGATAATGTCATGTGTCAGTGATAAATATACTGTCTTAATTTCAATTTATTTTTTATATTTTTTATACATTAGCATATCTTTATATGTGTTTTGTGTTTTATTATGTTGTTTGTATGTTTTTTCTATGATGATCAATTATTTCATAGATAGGAGTAGATGAAATTGTAAATTTAGAAAACCCTAAAAAAGATGAAGAGAATAAATTAAGTAAAAAAGAAGAAACAAAAGTATAAAGAAAACCCTAAATAAAAAGGAAGAGTAAAAAGAAAAAAAAGAAAAAAATTGAATTACTGACATTTAAGTGTATTTTACTTAAAAAAGAGATAAAAATATAAAAAACAAATGAATCTTTTAAAAATATTTTGAATTACTGACATTTTAGTATATCATAATTAACTTTTTTTAGGAGTAATAAGTTTAACATATGAATCTTATAAAATATTATATGAGAGTAGGTTGATGTCAAACAAAATTTAACTCTGAAATGTAAGAAAAGAAATAGTATTTTAAGTTTTATAAAATTAGAATGTAGAAAAAAATTTATTAAATCGGTAATCTTATAATATAGTTTCATTTGAAAAAGAAATTACTAGTTAAAAGTGATAAAGCATAGCAAAATTCATATACAAAGAACTTTCTGTTAAGATCCTTTATTAAAAAAAATACAGCATATTTAATATTAATTGATCAACTATTAACATGTCCAATAACAACTCAACAATATAAAAATCAAATATAATCAAAATTCTCTTATAAACTTATATGTAAAATTGAGTCTATTAAAAAGAAAACATATTGCTTTTCTGAATACTTTTTAGTAAGTGTTTGAGAATAATTAAAGTATTTTAATAGTTGATTCTCAAATGACTATTATAAAAATGAGAAATTGATTTGGAAGTTATAATCAAAACTAAAAATTTTCTTTCATGTATAGAAGTTTGGACAGTTGTACAGAGGGTTTGCAATTTTGTTAGAAGCGATAATATGAAAGTTTACAATTTGTTAGAAAATAATATATGAAAAAGTTTATGAATTTTGTTTGAAAAATTATACAAATTTATTATTTTTTCCAGAAACATTATACAAATATAAAAATTATTAATTTTGTCCAAAAAATTCTATTTGAATAATAATATATTTTTAATTAAACATGCTTTACTTTGAAAAGTCATTCTTTTACATGCAATCATAGTAAACTTATGATGGAGAAAGATATACATTGTTATGATAAGATCAAATTGAAAGATCAAAACAAAAGAGCGAAAATACTTCATGGTCAATTAAAGATACAATCTAATATATAAGACAAAATAAAAATAAATATTATTCAGAAGATTAAACTAAAATTTTATAATTTATTAGATATTAATTTAAAAATATTTTTTTAGATATTTATAGAGACATGCTTAGGCAAATTGAGAAGTCTCGATATTGTGGCCGATTTGGAACCTGCAGGGTAAAAGTGGCAAAAAAAAAAAAAAAAAGAAACTGTCGGTATCCAACATAACTAACAGTGTAATTATATTACTTATTGAGGCGGTTAGTTTTGTCGTCCAACCCGACCAACCAAAACCTTAGCTGTGTCCTTAATTGGAGTGTTGTTTGTTGGAAGTGAAACTAGGTTGCGATGCCAGGCCCTGGTCCTCACCTGATGTATGCCATGGCCTCTGGTTTGGGTCTCACTACCATCACCAATGGAAGGTTTAGCCCTCACCACACACTTACCTACACAGTAAACGCCTTCTTTGGCCCTGACGTTGGTTCTTTCTCTGAGTGGCTTGCTTCACTTTCTGGTGCTGACCCTGTTCAAGCTCTGGGATCCGCTCTTGCTAATCTCATCCATCATCCTTTCTACTACATCCTTATTTTGGGTCTTCCTCTCTCCTTTCTCTATTCTCGGATATCCACCTTTCTTCTTCGCGCACACCTTCTTGATTCCGTCTCCAGGGTCACTCTCACTCCTTTTCTTTCCTCCTTCCTCAAAATTCATCATTTCCTACTTTATTAACCTCCGATTGCAGGTCCCCCTTACGAGGATGCAATGTTTTTGCTTGATATCTGCTGGCTCTTTTACCCACTTCTTTCTTGATCATCTGTTTGAGGTAACATGTGGAGGTTTTAATTAAGTCTTAAACACTGAATTTTGTAATCAATCACACTAGGATGAATAAATCTTTGGAATTCAATTACTTTCGCATTAAATTATTCTTCAGATTATAAATCCTTAACAATTAGAGCCTAACATCCCTCAAGCTCTGCCGGTGGGGGATGATTGTGCATTCACCTTGATTCATACCAAATTATGATAATCCTGGGAGAATCACACCACAAAAGTTAGTTATTATAGTTGAATAACTATTTATATACCCCATGCTTCGATAACCTTGGAACTCAAGTTTAACACTTGCTCTTAGCAAAAGAAAATGGTGACCAAATATAAGCAGCCATTGATTTGATAACAACGAACCAACCTCATAGTTCAACTGAAACAATGGAAACGCTGAGGAATTTGTCGAAATATGATTTAAATAGGACTAAGGGTAATTTAAGATTAATATAGAAGTATAATATACAAGTCAATTACATTCGTCTTTCTAGAAGTGTATGAATTAAACATTTCAATACCTGAGATATTATAAACCCTTGAACAGACCTGGACTTTACACTTTAGCCTTTATCGGTACAAAATTGCTATAGAAAATGTGTATAAATGTCTTAGGATTAAATGTCTGATCTATGCAGTCTAAATTCTAAAACTCTAATTTAATTAAAAGCTTTGATTCCCGTGGCTGACTTTACACTGAACTACTATTAGTCTTTCCTATTTATGGAAACAAAGGTAGAAACCTGGATTTGAGCTGAATTTGACAGTGCTGCAAATTGTGTAATGGTGTGCATAGAAAAGCGAAATGCTGCAATTTGTCATAATTTGTCCTGAACCATTACTCTTGTACTACAACTCATTGACAAATGTTATTATTTCTGAAATCACTCAGGAGAATGGAAAAACAACGATGTACACTTGGATTTTGAGCACGGGCTGGTGGCAAAGTAGAGCACCAGTGAACCCAGATGCTGTTGTTGTAGTTGGCTTCTTGTGTGCTTGCTTAGTTGGTGGCTTTTTTTATATCAACAGGTTTCTATTTTTTGCAACTTACCATGTTAATCATCAACTTATATCATAAACACACAATGGTTTTAAGTTTTAAGTTTTTCTCTCCTTAATTACCATGCAGAGCAAGTTCCTCGAACTCCATAAAGAAAAAGTCATATCAGTCGATGCTACTTATTATATGCATAGCTTTGTTGTACTGTTTTTGGTGTGCAATCCAGATATACTGGTTCAGTCCGCGTCGTCCAGCAGTTGGTGAAGAGGCTGATCTTGGTGTTCTTGTGTTTTTAGCTCTATACTTTTTCCTACCTTACGGTTTGTGCATAATTTCCATGTCCCCAAAAGATCCTGATACAAATCAAATTCCTCTTTAAAAGTATTTATTGTACAATCAATCACCAGAAATATGTAAAATTCCGCATCCATTATTCCTTGTTTGGAACAGGATTCTTTTGACATTTCCGTTTTTATCCCACTTTACGTGTATTGAGTGATCATTTTTTATCTGTATCTTATTCCACTCTTCAACATGAGCCTGTTGAAAAGTGATGGATTGTAGAAATTCCATTTGATTCCTCTCACTATGAATAATTCAGCTGTTCGAATGAAGGTTCTTGAAGGTGTCACAGTTGAAATTTGTTTGGATGAATCAGGAATTCTACAATAAATATATATTACACAAACAGGCTTTCTTCCTGCACCTCCAAAGTTTCTTCCTGGACCCCAACTTTTCCTCTTATGCCCATTATGCCCAATCTGTCCCTAATTATATGTTTTAAATATTAAATTAAGGTTTAATTATGCCTTTGGTCCCCATTTTGGACTCCAAATCTCAAAATGGTACCTGTATTTATGGAAATCTCAAAATGGTCCCCTTTTAAGTTTAAAAGTCTCACTTTTGCCCTTTCCGTCAAGTCTGGACAAACGCCGTTTGTGGTTGCTGAGGTGGCTTTGTGTTACTGAAACGTGTCAAATACAGG
>Ga0214545_1012115_pt1 | contig 11473 bp, 7 predicted proteins | sample CNSS4metaG_FD_160064 | JGI IMG/M metagenome (GOLD analysis project Ga0214545, IMG submission 160064) | Root nodule microbial communities from cowpea collected in UCLA plant growth center, Los Angeles, California, USA - CNSS4 | ecosystem: Host-associated > Plants > Roots > Nodule | place: USA... | reverse complement strand
TTTGGTTAAAAGGACTAAATTCACGCATTTTGGAAGATGAAGGACTAAATTGGTCAAAAGTTTTGATGAGGGACTAAACCCAAATTTCGCTCAAACTTGAGGGACCAAAAACATATTTAACCCTTTAATTTTTTAAGACAACAATATATGGCTTCTTTTAATTATATTTTTAATTTTATCTGGACGACAGAGAAAAACGAAGAAGACGTATATCAATAATTACACATATATTGAAATTATAAAACTAAAAGTTTATATTACATAATTCACTTAAAATTATTTTAAAACAAAAAATAAAATAATTTCATTCATTTTTGTAAAATAGTAAATTAGATGAGTATCGAAAGAGGAATAAGAGAATGTTTAACTTATGGCTTTCATTCTTCCATACCCACATATATTAAAATTTGTGATAAATAGTGTTTGTTTTATATAAATAATTATAATAGCCAGAACTTACCTATTTATACAATGAATACATCTTATAATTAATCAATATACGACAATATTTATGACACTTAATTTGTAAACCACTAAATGTCATATCATTGATAAATGTGGTACTTAAAATTCACAAAATACTTTTTGGTGGATGGTAATAACACCGGTGTCCTACAAGTACATGAATAATTAATTTGTATTGATTCTTTTATTTTTATATTAAAAGTTAAAATAATTAAATATATTAGTTAAGAGAGTATAAATGTATATATAACAATTTTTATAAAGACAAAAATATTTTTTTAAAGTTTTAGACAATAACCTATTAATTCCGAATAATGACTTTAGAATGGTTAAGGTCTTTACTAAAATATTTTATTTTTGTTTTTTTTATAAATTGTGTACATATTTAACACTATTTTGTTATAGTTGTACTGTTAATTTAAACTTATTTATATTTAATTATATTTAATTTTTAACAACATTAAAACATAGTTATTTTATTATTTAATTATTTTTTAACTTTTATTAATAAACGTTAAATAAAATATAAAACACATATATAATAATTATGGACATTTCTATCTTTTAAATAAAATAAAATTACATTAATGATAATTAGGTCAAATTTAATTTAATATTATACTTACATATGTATTTTTTATAAAATTCAATATATGTTAATTATCTTAACCAATGTCGTTAGACACTAGTTAGTAAGACATTTTTTTTCAAAAACATGTGCACAAATAAATCATTAAGATAACACATTTCTTTTAATTATTTACAAAATAAAGTCATTAAGATATTAGAGAGAGAGGAAGAAAGAAATTAATAGAATGTAAATGTGTGGCATTACAAGAATAATAATACATCCCATGTTTGTTGAATTGAAGTGGATGTAAATTTGAAGAGAATAAAATTAATCTAAAACTTATTTGTTTTTCTTAATCTCTTCTTTGTGTTCGCGGTTGTTGTTTAATGTTCTTGGCACTTTAAAGACTATCAAGATAGCATCTTAAAAATTGTTTTTGTTTTTATTTTATTCAAGAAATACTTTTGGAAGTAGTAATTTTTGTTACAAGAATTTCTTCTAATCAGTTCACCTTTATCTTTGTTTTTGTTTATCCTTTATATTTTGCATTTGGATATTATTGTTTGTTTTGATAGTTATTTAAAATTGTTTTTTTATGCAAAGTTGGACATCTCCTGATCTTTGCCGAGAGAGTTTCAATTAATTAACCTCTTTATTTTATCTAAATACATTAAAATGAGTTTCAACTCCTCAACCAACCCAATTCACCATATATAGGTCTGAATCGAGGTAGGTTGTGACAAATTTTATTTTTCTTAAAGTGGGTTGAATTGAATCCAGCTCACTTAATCCACATGTTAAATGTATTTGAGGTGGAATGAAGATAGATTGACTCATTTAATCCACTAACATTTTTTACAATTTTTTTCTATTTTTTTTGTTATAATTATTTATTACTTCTAATTATATATATTCACAATTTCGTATTTTTAAATATTAGAATATTGCTCAATAATATTTGAATAATTTGAATGTTTAATTAATTTGTTTGTCAAGTTATATATGTTGATATTTTAATATCTAATTATTATTTTTATAATAATATTTTGAGAATTAGGTGAACACTTTGATTTTATTATTGTAAAGAATAAATTATGTCAATTCACTTTCATTATAATGTAATAAATATATATAATAAATTGTAAAAGAAAAAACATTCGTAAGTGATCCTATCCACCAACTTATCAACCTATGGTGGAACTGGTCAGATTGTAAAATTTTTGGCTCACCAGAGAGTGAGTCGTGTCGGCCGAGTTGACTCACTTTAACATCCTAATTTTAAATAATAAAATATAATTGTTGAAATATCAAAATGGTTTTTTTTTTCATGAGTGAAAAACGTATTTAAATAGAAAAAGTAAAGTTAAACGGAGAAACAAAATTAACTGATATCTTATGGTTCATAATTTTGTTAACAAAATGCAATTCATCTTTTATTTCCTTTGTGAAATTACTTTGAAAATGATTAAAAATACTACATAATTACACAAACACACCAACAACAAACACAATTAAATGATATATATCATCTTATGATTCATAATTTTTTTTTTTAACAAAAACGCAATTCATCTTTTATGTTTTATGAAATTAATTTCAGAATGAATGATTAAAAACACCATTATCATACAAACCCACCAACTAGTTCTTTTTATAATTGGAAAATGTGGAAGAATGTTAAGAAGTCAACACTTCCAAACAATCATCAAAGCATAAGAAAAAATTCAGTCAATCGTTCATTTACTTTTGCTACTATTAAAAAATATTCTTATTTGTAATCATAATGCATCGTGTACTTTAATGGTATATATGGATTCAAAATACATATCTAAATGCACAATGACATTAGGCGAATGAAATTGCAAGGAAAATGAATACTTGTATTTTATTGATTAAATATTAATGGCGCATAAACTCATTTTGGGAATAATAAACTGTTGTCATCTTTATGAACAAGATTGTCTCAAAATCGTAAAATCAGTGTAAATTATCATTTTCTGATTTTCGAATGTTCTGTTGAATCGTCTGTTCATATTATTTGGTGGATGATTATAATTTTAACACGTTATATTTGTTCTCGGTCACACAACCACCCCTCCTAATTAAATTAAATATTGATATAATTAAAATTCATTGTTAATAAAAAATTAATACAATTAAAATCTAGTTGCGCAAAACTTTTTAATTAAAGTTTAATACAATTTTAATTTTCCAATTTTGTAACCACAATTTAAATTAAATATTAATACAATTAAAATTCATTTGTCAATAAAAAAATTAATACAGTTAAAAATCGAGGTGCATTACACCATAACATTTTTCAATTAAAATTTAATACAATTTTAATTTTTCAATTTTGCAGCCACAATTTTGTATAGATCCAAAGTATAATAATGTTTAGTATTTATTTATTAGGTCTTGCTAACCAGTGTCTTGGTAATTAACATGGGTTGAATTCTATAAAAATACATATGTAAGTGTAAGATTAAATTAAATTTGACTTAATCACCATTAATGCAATTTTATTTTATTTAAAAGACAAAACTGTCCATAAGTATTATACATGTGAGTTTTATATTTTATTTAATGTTCACCAATAAAAGTAAAAAGATAATTAAATAATAAAATAACTATGTTTTAATGTTGTTAAAAGTTAAATATAATTAAACATAAGGAAGTTTAAATTAACATAACAACCAACACAAAATAAAATAGTGTTAAACATCTAAAAAAATAACTAAAGTAGCAATTTTGTTGTAAAACTTAAAGACATATTTCAAAGGTTTACCGTCTTCACATTTAAAACTTTCACCTTGAGAGACTCTTGAAGTGTCACCACCAGGTATATATATATATTTTTTCTTTTCAGTAGAGCTTTAAAAATTTCAAAGTCATTTTTCTGTATGTTATTGTCTATAATTTTAAAAGGGTATTTTTGTCTTTATAAAATTTGTTATATGCATTTATAATATCTTAATTAATTAATTTAATTATTTAAATTTTCAATATAAAAATGAAAAAAAATTAATGCAAAATAATTTTCCATAACCAATGTTCTTAGGACACTGGTTAGCATTCTCCTTTACTAATTATAACGTTAATATTTATTATTTCTTGTATTTATTAGTTATAACATTACTATTTATTTTTTCTTGTATAATAAAATTTATATAAAGCTATTTATGAAGACGAATAAGATATTGGTTTTTCTGATTTGTTTTTTCTCTATTACTTTATTTTAATTCTTTTTGTATTTTCATATTTTATTATCTTAATTATTTTCATGTTATTTAAAATTTTAAAAGATGAAATTGAATTAATTTTTATTTTTTATAAAATAAAATAATTATAATATATATATTATAAAAAATAAAATATAATTTTATTATGATTTCACGATTTATAATTATATGAATAACTTGCTTATTACAATAAATAAACTCTTAATCTTGATTTTAACTGTCATAATTATCGATGTACATTAACTTTAATGTCAACGTATAACTTATTTAATGACATTCATTTTAAATCTCTATTCATCCCAGCCTGGTTAAATCTACGTTTAGAAGTGCTGAAAAAAAGTCAAAATAATAATTATAACAAAGTTTTTCTATATCTTTTATCTACCTTTGGTTATCCAATTTTTAAACAATATTGGCTATTTTTATTTTTAAAATTTTTAATATAACATGTTTCTTTTAATTATATTTTTAATTTTGTTTGGACAGACAGAAAAAAAACAAAGAAGACGTATAATGATACTTACACATATGTTCAAATAAGAAAAATAAAAGATTTATATTATATAATTCACTTAAAATTATTTTAAAACAAAAAATAAAATAATTTCATTCTTTTTTGTAAAATAATAAATTAGACGAGTATCGAAAGAGGAATCAGAGAATGTAAAATTTATGCTTTCATTCTTCCACACCAGTGGCGGACCTTGGTCCGCAGCCCCCAAAAGATTTTTTTTTTTTTAATATTTATTTATTTATTTTTATAAAATATAACATTTAATATTTTAAAAAATAAAATTAAAAATTAAACATAATAAAAAATAATAAAATTTGTTGAGATATTTTTTTTGTTCTTTTCCATTTTAAGTTTTTCACGTATTGTATTCGTTAATTCATTTTGCATCTTTTTTTTTTATTTTTTATTTTAAAAAAGAAATAGAAAGTTAGATATAAATTAATTTTCTCGTTCTTAGTTTTCATCTGTTCTCTTTCAAGATAAAGAAATGGTAACTATCCCCATTCTCTTGATAGGAAAATATTAGTTTGATATATTTTTTTTTCATCTCAATGAGTTTTTTGTATATTTTTTTTATGAATATAAAAAAAAAAAGTTATGTAGTACATGTTTTTTCGTAAGCATTTCTTAAGATCATCATATTTTTTTAGTAATTACGTCTTTCAAATTTTTATTAGATTTTGATAAATTATTTTTTAGTCTTAATTTTTTTAAGATAGGTATATTGATAAAAATAAAATAATAGATTCATTTTTTGTAAAGTGATATATGGAAAGATACTGCTGAAGATAAAAACAATACAATTTTACTTCACCTATTTGCAAGCATGATATTAGGAATTCAATTATTGAATTAGACAACCATTTCTTAAGATTCAAAGAATCAAAAGTGAGAAGTTTCATACTAATTCTTTTTAATTATAGGCGAAATTTTTATATTAATTATTTGGAACTTATTATAAGAAAACGTGCTCAAATATAAAAATATTCAGAGAAAGAGATGAAATTAGAAAAACTAATTTAAAATGAGTTTCATATCAAATATATTTTCAAAACTATAGTTTTTCTAAAAAAAAACATACAAGAATTTCAATATTAAATTATATATACTTTTGTTATATTAGTAATAATAATTAAATATATAAAATTTGAATATATTATTTTGATCTCTTCAAACTTTTTGACCAAGATCCACCATAGTTCCACACCCACATATATATATATATATATATATATATATATATATATATATATATATATATATATATATATATATATATATATTTGTTATAAATAATGTTTGTTTTATATAAATAATGGTAATAGCCATAATTTACCTATTTAATACAATTAATACATCTTATAATTAATCAATATACGACAAAATTGATGACACTTAATTTGTGAACCACTAAATGTCATATCACTAATAAATATGGCCGTTAAAATTCACAATTTTTTTTTTTTGCTTTAGAAACATATGCAAAAATAAGTCACTAAGATAACATATTTTTTTTATATTCCCAAAATAAAGTTATTAATATATTAGAGAGAGAAAGAAATTAATAGAATGTAAATGTGTGGCTTTTCAAGAATAATAATACATCCCGTGTTTATTGAATTGAGGTGGATGTAAATTTGAAGAGAATAAAATTAATCTAAAACTTATTTTTTTCTTAATCTCTTTTTTGTGTTCGCGGTTGTTGTTTATGTTCTTGGCACTTTAAAGACAATCAAGATAGCACTTAAAAATTGTTTTTATTTTTGTTACAAGATATTTTTTTAATCAGTTCACCTTTATCTTTGTTATTGTTTATCCTTTATATTTTTGCATTTCCTTATTATATTGTTTGTTTTGATAGTTATTTTTTTTTTAATGTAAAGTTGAACCTCTCCTTACCTTTGCTAAGAGTTTCAATCAATTGACCTCTTTATTTTATTTAAAAATATCAAAATAGATTTCAACCCATGAGCCAACTAAGTTCATCACAGGTTCGAACCAAGTTCGGTTGAGAAAAAATCAGTTTTTTTTTAAAAGTTTGTTGAACTGAATCTATCTAACTTAATCCACAGGTTAAACGAGTTCGAGTTCGAGTCCGGTTAAAGGTAGGTAGATCCACTTAACCTACCAATATCTTTTTACAAATTTATTATTTTTTTTGTTATAATTATTTACTACTTCTAATTATATGGGTTTACAATTTCATATTTTTAAATACTAGAATATTACTTAATAATATTTGAATAGTTTGAATGTTTAATTAATTTGTTTATCAAGTTATATATGTTGATACTATAATCTTTAACTATTCTTTTTGTAATAATATTTTGAGAATTAGGTGAGCACTTTGATTCTACTATTATAAAATATAAACTAAGTCAATTCACTCCCATCGTAATGCGCGCGCGCACACACACACACACACACACACACACACACATATATATATATATATATATATATATATATATATATATATATATATATATATATATATATAATAAATTACAAAAAAAGAAGAAACGTTTGTAAGTGAGTCAACCCACAAACTCACCAACCCGTGGTAGGTTGATCGGGTTGCAGAATTTCTGATTCACCAAAAAGTGAGCTGAGTTGAGTTAATCCTTTTTTGGCTCAACCCATGGTTAGCCAACTTGTTAACTAAGTTGACTTACTTTGACATCTCTAATTTTAAGTAATAAAATATAATAATTGAAAGATCAAAATGAAAACCATTTTTTGGTCAATTTGGTCATTTTTACTAACGGTGTTTAAATAGTTAACGTTTATTAACAGTAAATGCCATCTGTCAGCTCCTGATTTTTTTAATTTCAAAAAAATCGTCCTCATGTTAAGTCAGAATTGTGCCACATGTCAATATTAGTGTCACATGTCAGTTTGTTGATGTATTATTTCTTTTTATTCAATTTAGTTCTTATATTCGTTAACTATTTAAACACCATTAGTAAAAAAGACAAATTTACTAAAATTTAAGGAAAATGAGAACCTAATTGATCGCACAACGAATATAGAGACCAAATTGAACAAAAACAACGAAAATAAGTACCAAATATATATATATTTAAACCTTATTTTTATAATCAAATACGATTCATCTTTTATTTCCTTTGTAAAATTACTTTTAAAATGATTAAAAACACTGTATAAATAAACACACCAACAACAAACACAAGTAAATGATATATATCATCTTATGATTCATAATATTTTTTTGTAACAAAACTGCAATTCATCTTTTATGGTTTATGAAATTAATTTTAGAATGAATGATTAAAAATACCATTATCATACAAACCCACCACCTAGTTCTTTTTATAATTAGAAAATGCGGAAGAACGTTAAAAATAAGAAGTCAACACTTCCAAACAAACATCAAAGCATAAGACAAAAATTCAATCAATCGTTCATTTATTTTTGTTATTATTAAAAGAAATATTATTATTTCATATCGTAATGCACGTTGCACTTTAGTGGTATATATGGATTCAAAATACATCTCTAAATGCAAAATGACATTACACGAAGAAAATTGCAAGGAAGAGGAATACTTGTATTTTATTTATTAAATATTATTGATGCACAAATTTATTTTGAAAAGGATAATGATATCTTTGATAACTAAATTTTGACAATTTTTTCAATCGAAAATGACATCTTTTAAGTAGTTTTGAAATGTAAAAAAAGAAGATAATGAAAAATGAAAAAACACTCGAAAAATGTCATCTAAGAGAAAGTTGTCAAAATTTAATTATTAAAAATTATTTTTCTTCTTCCTTTTTTGGAAATAATAAACTCTGGTCACCACAAGAACTATCAGGGTTCAGACAGTTTGTGAGTGAGGTTCCATTTTTCGTCAAACAAATCCTAATTTGATAGAGAACAGTAACATTGAGTTTTGGATCATGATAACAAGAAAGCACAGGATCATGGCTAGTGTGGTTGTGAACGTTGGCTCTGAACATCCTCCATGCTTTACCCACTCCAGTTTCCAAAACAAAAAATTTTGGCCAATTAAATTTGGCCAATCCGAATCAAGTTGTGTTGACACGGGTTTTAAATCCTAAATAAACACAATTAATTTTTTATCAAACAGGGAACACATTAGTGTATAAAATAAACCACACATTATAAACATAAAAAAAGAGATATACTCACCTTCCTATGAATGGGAGTCTTCTGCATTTAGGAAGTGTATCATTTTTTTAGGCCACAATCCATGAATAACAAATTTATCTGGTATTATACGACATTTTCGTGTTCCAGTATATGGGGAATCGCAAAAGCCTTTCGGCCATTGTTGAACAAACTTGAAAGAATTCCACTTAACTTTTTTTTCTTCAGCAATGCACGACTTGGGTACTTCTAGGAGAAGAAGAAGAGAGAAAACAAAAAGTATAGACATGATATCGAAATGAAGAACAAATCTCATAATCAGTTTGATTCAGAAGTGGAAAAACTAAAGGATATTTATAGGAATTGAGACCATAAGAGGATATTTATAGGAATTGAGACCATAAGAAGACATAAGAGTTATCGATAAAGTAGTCAAAATCGAAATTTAAATCATAATAACATAATATCTTATTATTGAACTGATGAAAATAACACATCTTGAAAAGTCTCACATCGCTTAGGATAATCAAGGGGTGGGTGTTGGTGACTATATAATAGGTGTACAAATTTGGACATAGTGATTATTATATGTGGTCGTGGTTTTTTTCCGTATTTGGAGTTTCTAATGTTCTTAATTGATGATGTGTTTTTTCCAACAGTGGTATCATAGTTACGGTTTACAAATTTGTTTCGACGAGATGCAATGGTGGTGCTACGTCAGTAGGTGTGAACGTTCAATATGTGGCTTTTCACAAGGTTCAGTGGTTTTGCGTATACACGAACATTGGTTAACATTGAGGCATGGTGCATGGAAATTCTTAGGATGACATAATTCAAAGTGGAAATTCTTGTGATGGTTTGATTCTGTTAGGTTTTATAGAGGGGTTTCAATGGAAGATACAACACCAATGAGACCTGAGCCCAACCACATAAGAAATTGACACCACTCTCAACCCAAAATCTTAAGACGATGGGTTTATGGGTCTTTATCCTTATATAGTGCTCTAATTTCTCATTTCTAGCCAATGTGAGACTTAGACTCACACTTGGATTTCTAACATATTCTAAGTGAAAATTCTTGGGATGGTTTGATTCCAAGTGAAATTCTTGGAATGGTTTAATTCCAAGTGGAAATTCTTGGATGGTTTGATTCCAAGTGAATTTCTTGGATGGTTTGATTCGAATTGGAAATTCTTAGAATTGTTTTATTCCAAGTTGAAATTCTTGGGATGGTTTGATTCCAAGTATAAATTCTTGGGATGACTTGATTCCAAGTGATACTCCTTATGGTGGAGTATGATTGTTAACACGTCTTGAAAAGTCTCACATCGTCTAGGATAACTAAGGGGATGATTGTTAGTGACTATATAATGGGTTCTAAGTCCAATGATGTTCCTGGTCCCAAGTCAAATACACTTTGAGCTAGTGTTTGGTTTTTCTTATTCTCTTCTAATAGAGTGTTGTGAGATGTAGTGAAATTCTTGCTCTGGAGGGTGTGGGTGTACTTAGGGTCAAAGGGTTGAAAGTATTTTTATCTTATTTCTCTATTTATAGGGTGATTCCGAGTTAGATCCCACATATAATCATAATTCATAATCGTAATATAGTAGGATCGGTAGGATCATTGAAAAAAATCGTAAAATTAGTATAAATTGTCGTGTTTTTTTTTTTTGAATTTTCTATTGCACCACCTATTAGGATTATTACAATTTTAACATGTTATCTGTATTCTCAGTCACACAACCACCTCTCACCTAATTAAATTAAATATTGATATAATTAAAAATTATTTGTCAATAAAAAAATAATACAATTAAAATTCAGCTACATTACACCACAACACTTTTCAATTAAAATTTAATACAATTCTATTTTTTCAATTTTGCAGCCAATAATTAAATTAAATATTGATACAACTAAAATTCAATTGTCAACAAAAAAATAATTCAATTAAAATCAAACTGCATTACACCACAACCAATGGCAGATCTTCACCAAAATTTTTGGGGGAGCCAAAAGAATATACTCAAAATTTATTTATTTAATATTATTGTGACTAATTCAATAAAAATGAATACATAATCTAGTACATTTATAATTATCAAAGAAATTACACATATCTAAAGAAATGTATATCGTTTTTTCATATTTTTGAATTCATGGTAATTGAATTATAATTAAATTTTTCAGTTAACTTTTTCGATGTAATTAACCATATTATCTGCAAAATATTCATCTTCCATTTTATTAACATGCATTTGATTCAAAAAATATTCACAAGCTTTCATTTCATTGTTATGCGATAAATAACCATATTATCATGTTTTCATCTTCACCAGTAGTTTCTCTATCAATTTTAAAAAATAAATTTATTCTTTTATTTTTCATTAATATACCTATTTAAAAAATAAGTTTAAGATTAAAAAATAATTTATCATAATCTAATCAAAAGTTGAGAGACATAATTACTAAAAAAAACTATGATAATCAAGTTACAATTAAAAATTGACTATGAAAAATCACATAGTACATTGTTTCTTCTTCTAT
>Ga0214545_1012113_pt1 | contig 11476 bp, 9 predicted proteins | sample CNSS4metaG_FD_160064 | JGI IMG/M metagenome (GOLD analysis project Ga0214545, IMG submission 160064) | Root nodule microbial communities from cowpea collected in UCLA plant growth center, Los Angeles, California, USA - CNSS4 | ecosystem: Host-associated > Plants > Roots > Nodule | place: USA... | reverse complement strand
TATATATATATATATATATATATATATAAATATATATATATATATAAATATTCTGTTTTATATATCTATAAATAAATTTTTGATACTCTTGTTGAAAAATCTATACCTGTACTAATTTAAGAAGACACAATTTTTTGAACTCTATTTATAAGAATCCTTACCAATTAATCTCAGCAATGTAAACCTATCTTTTTTGTACATATTTAGAAAAAAATTCACAAATTTTTAAAATATAATTCAATCATTTTTTAACTGTGTATTTGCTACTTTTTGTCGTTGGTATAACATTTTAAAATATACCAGGAGACTGATCCGTGCTTACGCACGGGTTGTATTTTTTTTCATTTTGTATATTAAGTAGTTAAATATTATGTAATAAAATATCATGAAAATTGCATTATATTGTCGTAAATATTGTTATTAAAGTAATGAAGTAGTAAGTATTAAATCTAAATGTTGTAACAATAATTTCAGTTTTATATACAATAAATAAAATTGATATCAAATATAGTGCAGTTAATTGATTTTACAAAATAATTATAATAGCTTGTGACCCAAGTAGGGATGAGAAATAAACTCGCCCATGTGGATATTGCCGAAACTCGTACCTGTTTTGACGGGGAATCCCGACATTGACGGAGGGTATGGATATGGAAATATGAGTATTTGTCCCATTTTCATCCTCATACCCGTCCCCGTTTAAATTATTAAAATATTTATAATCAATTAAGTAAAATTTTATATATGTATGTATGTATACATATATGTATGATGTATGTATTAATATACACGCTTCTTATTTTCTATTTCTTCTTATTGTTTGGTTTGCCATAAAATTTATTTGCATCTCTAATATATTTTTCATTTTATCATAACTTTTATGCAATTACGTTCAAAAGATGTATGTCAATTAAATATTTTTTATGTCTCACATTTGAATATTTCTATTTATTTTAATATTTTTATTTATTGTATAATTTCTTTTCACATGAGAACGTTTAACACTCTGAATTCAAGTGTTCAATAGCATAAACCTTTAATTTACTCTGTAATATAAAAAAATTATCTTTTTTACTCTATTATTATTATTATTATTATTTCATTTGAAGAACTATTTTGTTTCGCTAAAACAATTTTCGTTATTTATAAATATTTGATATTGGAGAAACAATCCTTCTCTTAATATTGAATATTTAATAATATTATGTTTCCTTTATCATAATTTTTTATTATTTTATAAAATTTAAATAATTAATATTAAAACAGTAAGAAAGCTGGTATGAATATGAGTACAAGTATATACCCATTACCCTATGGGAATAGGATGAGACAAAAGTTTGATGCCCGTTGGGTTGGATTAGATATGGGGATGAGGATGAGTTTTTTCGATAGGATGGGTATGAGATAGCGAAACCCGTCTCTATCCCGTCTTGTTGCCATCCCTAGACTCGAGTGCGTACACACGTTTTTTTTTTGTTCTTTTTTTTATTTCAAATCTTTGTAGAATAATAATATAATTGTTATTGTATTTATTTAACCATTATTAATAATAATAATATTATTAATAATAATATAAATTATAAAAATTTAAAAGATTAAAATCTATTTAGCAAAAGTATTGAGTATAACAACGTTTTTATAATTAAAAAAAACTTATATTAATAAGATCATTACGGATAGTAATAATAATAATAAAAATAATAATGATACCAATAATACAAACTAATAATAATAATAATAATGTTTATGCTATAAATATTAATGTCAAAACTAAGGCTAATTTTAACAATAATAATAATCTATAATTATATATAAAAATATACATCAGTAATAAAACACATAAAAATAACTACAGTTGTCAACTTTATTAGCAGCCTTAGGATTGGCCTCGGTCCTACATAGAGCTAGGCCCCATTTTGTTGGCCCATACATTAGGGGGCTTTGGAAAAGCCCCCACCCCAAAAGCCCCCATGTCAAAGGGTGGGACAAGGTTTGGGTCGGGTTAACCCCCTTCTCCTTCCATCAGAATCTAAAGATTATCTTTCACCTACATAGAATTTATGATAACACTTGAGAAAATCTCCGTTCAACTTTTCTTATGCCACCCTTTTTTGTAACGTGTGCTTCTAAATTAAAGCTTAACTTAAGAGTTCATGACAGAAAAGCTTGAACATTTTGCTGGAATTCAAAAACATTGTATTAAAAACCTAACTAATGTTTTCATACGCTATAAATTTTATAATTTAATCATTATATCTAATTGATATAAAATTCTAACAAAACTATTGCATGAAAATAAAGAGTTCTTTTAAACTAATTTTAATAAATTTTACAAGAAAATTTTTCAAACGTATAAACATTACACAGCAAGAGTTTTATGTAATGGTAGTGGACACACAATCATTGAATTAGCAAAATAATGGCTATACTAATTATGTATATATGGTAAATAAAAATATAAAAATTAGGATGCGCACTCACATAACAGTGGACACACAATTATTGAACGAAGATTTTTTGAAATGAGTTTTATTTGATTTATGTACAATTTTCAGTAAGTGATGTTTTTATTTCTCTTACAATGTCTGGTATAATTAATTGGGGTATGGAAGCTGTGAATTTTTGTCATATAATTTTTTTTTTCATGTTTAGAGAAAAGCCCATGGGTTAGCCCTAGCCCATAGGGCTTTTTGGCCATATGGGCTTTTTAGTTGGGGTTTTGTTTGGTTATTTGGACTTTTTTGCCCCAAACCCACGTGGACCAGGGCCAAACCCTGTGGGTTGGGCTAAATTGAGAGCTCTAAAAATGACAACTAATTGAAATATGATCTTGTAGTAAATAAAATTAAGATTTGTGTCTAACTATAACAATAATAATACCATTATAATAATATCTCGTAGTGTTAATAATAATAATAATAATAATAATAATAATAATAATAATATAACAACTAAATATATAAAAAGATACACATTTTTATGTTTTTTTTTGTTTTTACAATTTTATACTGTTAGTTATAATTTTTTAAATTTAAATAATTATTCATAATAAAAAATTAGTTGTCAGTTTTATCATTTTACTAATATAGAGATAGAATGAACAATAAAACAGATAAAAAGTGCAAATTGAGATATGATATCGTAATAAATAAAAGTAAAATGTGTGTCTAACCATAATAATACTTACTAATACTAATAATAATAATAATATCATTGTAATAATATCGCGTAATGATAATAATAATAATAATAACAATAATAATAATAATAATAATAATAATAATAATAATAATACAACTACATACATAAAGAGATAAACATCTTTGGTCCACTTCTGTTTTTTCAATTTTACCCTATTAATTATTATATTTTAAATTTAAATAATTATTTATAATAAAAAATATTTTTTATTTTTATTATTTTACTAATTTATATAACTATTTTTTTGAATTTAAATAATTGTTCAAATGTAAAGATAAACAAACAACAAAATAAATAAAAAGGACAAGTAATTGAAACATGATTCTTACATAATAAGTAAAAATAAAATATGAATATAATAATAATAATAAAAATAATAATAATAATAATAATAATAATAATAATAATAATAATAATAATAATAATAATAATAATAATAATAATAACTATTATAATAATTATAGTTCTTATAGATAATAAAAACAATTATATTTATAATAATAATAATTATCAATAATAAAAGTAATATTAATAATAATAATAATAATAATTATTATTATTATTACTAGCATAAACACTGTGTGTACGTATTTTTTAAATATACATGATATTATATTAGTAATGGATGATATTGTAATGTTATTAAGTTAATAAACAAAATAAAATTATATTTATCAAAAATAAAGTGAAATGTACAAAGAAAATATGAGAAAATAATTGTTGATGAATAGGAGGAAAAAGAAGAAGGAGATAGTAAATATTTTTACAAGAGCTTGTAAAGTAATCGTTAATTTTTAAAAATTTAACAAATAATTACATTGTAAAGGGTAAAGTTGGAATTATGAAATATGGACACAAAAGAGAGAATCCTCTTTGTATATAGTTTTTAGACTATAATGTACCGATACTTCAACTTGGGTTATGTATTCTTATCCGACACGTATCGTGTCCGATACTTTAGGATACTTTAACGATACTTTATCAATGAAGTATCTAATTCATAAAGTCATAAAGTAGTAGTAGACTACAATAAAATCTTTGAACAGTGACCAATTTTAGTGACAACAAATAATTAGTCATTATATAGTGACCAAATTGATAACTAAAATAGTTCAAACAAATTATAATCGGTCTCTAAATTGGTAATTAAAATAGTTTCAATGATGAATTGCTTTTTAAAGGTCACAAACATTAGTTACAAGGTTTTGACTACCAAAATAATTGGTCTCTAATTAGAAAATTTGGATTCACACATTAACAATCATATATTTATCATGTTTGTAAGAATTATTGTACATTTTTTCATTATTCATATATGACGTATCTATCACGTATCGTATTTGTGCATCATAGGTTATAGATTATTATGATGGTTAATAATATAATATTTTTGAAATGTTAATTTTTTAAGTTAAATATGATAGTAATTATAATAATAATATAATAATTATAGTTGTTAGTTATAATTCTTATTAATGATAGTAATAATTAATAATAATAATAATAATAATAATAATAATAATAATAAATTTTTTAGTACTTATTTTCTTATATCAATAATATATAATAATAAAATTAATATATTACATATTAATATTACTATCACTAAACATAATATTTATAAAAATATTATTATTAATAATTAGAAATACCAATACTTATAAAATATTAAAAATAATAATATTGCATATATTTAATATTATATTGAAATCATTAATAAATGAAAAAATAAAAATAAAGTTTTTGTAGAATTTGAACACGAGTCATTTTGTACATGAGTTTTAAAATGACGAAAAAACTAATTTATACGTATCAATAAAAGAAAATGATTAATGTAGTAATTTTAGTAGTATATTGTTTTCTTAATATGTAATAGATAAATATGTAATAGATAATACCATTATAATAATATATCCCGAAAATAATAATAATAATAATAATACAACAACAACTAAATATGTAAAGAGATATCATTTTTTGTGTCCTTTTTTGTTTTTATAATTTTATCCTCTTAATTTTTTCATTATATAATTATTTACAATGATTTTTTTTTCAGTTTTATTATTTTTCTAATTTTAGTATCTATTTATTTGAATTGAAATAATTGTTCAAATGTAAAGATAAATGAACAATAAAATAAATAAAAAGGTCAAATAATTGAAACATGATTCCTAACCTAATAAGTAAAAATAAAATGTGTATCTAGCAATAATAATAATAATTATTATAATTATAGTTCTTAATAATAATAATAATAATAAAATAAAAATAATAATAGTAATATAATAATAAAAATAATTATAATTAATAATAATGATAATAATACTTATAGTTGATAGTAATAATGATCATTAATTATAGTTGATAATAATAAGATAATAATTATAGTTAATAATAATAATAATAATTATACTTATAGTTAGAGTTGATAATAATAATAATAGTTATATTTGATAATAATAATAATAATATAAAAATAAAATAATTATAGTATACAATAATAATGATAATAATAATTATTATTATTATATTTATAATAATAATAATTATGGATAATAAAAATAATATTAATAATAACTGTAAGCCCCTTTTTCTGCCCCAAAAAGGGTTGGGCCTAGCCTTTCGTAGACTCAAGGTCAGCCCCTCTGAAGGATCCAATACCCTGCTAGCCCCCCTCACAATCTCACTTTACCTTTGTTTCAGAAAAACAGCTTCCTCTCACCCCTCTCTACGAAAGCAGGAGCTCTGCTAGGGCATAGAGAAAACTCCACCTTCGAGCTAGTTCAGTCGTTCTCTTCCGGTAAGTTACTCCTTGGATCAGTAATAGCCTTTTTCCTTCTCCTCTTTTCTAGTTGGGTGTCCGGTTGCGTTTAAGGTTCGTTCTCTTACTCTAGTTTGGGTCCTGGGGTTTTGTTTCAGCTCACCATCCTAATTTGTGGAGTTGTTGTGCCTAAGCCGTGCTCTTTAAGTGCTGTTCCTTTTCTTGCATCTAAAAGGTAAGGGGAGCTAGGCATTTTCTTTTGTAATTTTAAGTACTTGGTATATTTCTGCTTTATTTCATGCTTGGGATGATTTGGAAGTGTTGTGCTTGTATATGAATGAACTGTTTGGTGAGAGTTGTCTGGGTGTGGTGCTGCATGTGTGAAACAATGGGGGAGAACTAGTATTCTCGCTTAAACGAGCTCGTCTCGCCTAGGAGAGAATAACAGAAACTCACCCTGGTGCTGCTCGAGCATCTCGCTCAGGCGACCAAAGCTTGTTTTGAGCGACACCTTGTCTCGCTCAGGCGAGAATGGCTCGCCCAAGCGAGTACTCGAGGAAAACCAGTGTACTATGCTCGTGTCCTCGTCCAGACGAGGGTTTTTATTTTTGGGCGAAGGGCGATCTCGCCCAGGCGAGCTGGTCTCGCCCAAGCGAGATGCTCGCAGAGTGCCACTGTTACAAGCCTCGCCTAGGCGAGAATGCCTAGCCTAAGCAAGACAGTTGTTGTAGCTTAGGCGAGGACTTCTAGCCTGGGCGAGAATAGTGTAGATTTATATGTTATATCTCTATTTACCTTGAGTGTGGCTATTTATCTCGAACGTGCATGATTACGGTGTGTTTGCATGCGTTGTATGAGTTGTATACACTGAAAGTTGTATATTAGCATGAGTGATATAAGGAATTTCGTTTGGTTGGTTGAGAATATGCATGAGAATTAAATGTTGAGATGATAAGTGGTGGTTGTGGCATGAGAGACATGAAAATTGTATGTGATAGGCGTAATTCCATGAGCCTCGTGGGGAGACTTCATGGTGGCGTGTAGTGTATATATTAAGATATGGATTCAAGTAAGGATCGCATCTCGAAACTCTAAAGGGTCAATGAGTCTCAAGTAGAGCAAACTAACCCAAGTGGTGAGAGTGGCGGGAGGCCTTAGTCTTTGGCAGGATAATGGCCTTAGATGCTTGAAGGTTAACCTTGTGCGTGGTAGGGTGAAACCCATTAGCAATGGCTCTGTAGAGCAGTAGAGGCCACCACGAGTTCAAGCGTCCAGTGAATCCGATCTTAGTATATGTATCTGGATAATTGAGTCATAGTGTCTTGTGTGTTTGCTGTAATTTGAGTCTCTATGCCTACTGTGTTGCATGCTAAGGAATGTTTAAGTGCTTGTCCGTTATACCATGATAAGATTTAAATTGCACTAGCTTACCTTTTCATTTCGTGTATGTTTTGTCTTGTGTTCTTTCTCTTTTGCAATGATCACCCTATTGGTGGGAGCAGATGGGAAGAATGTGGGAGGTAGGCCTGATGGTGACAGCGGCGCGGTCTAATGGGATGTTGTATGTGACTCTCAGGAGTGGTTCTATGGCCTTAGTGCCTATTGTAATTCCTTGCTCTGGGAGCATTTCTTTTGCAAAACTGTTAAACGTTTAGTTTCTGTTATGTCCATGGCATTATAGTGTGCCTAAGTTTCCTTTAAAAGTACTCTTTCGCGTACTGTTCATCAGATTGCTCTTGTATTTCTATAATGATGCGATGTTTTTATTAAGTAAATTATTCTATTTAACTGGGTTGTCACAATAACAATGATGGATTAATAATATAATATTTTTGAAATAATATTTTTTTAAAGTTAAATATGATAGTAATTATAATAATAATAATATAATAATTTAGTTCTTATTAATAATAATAATAATAATAATAATAATCATAATAATAATAATAATAATATTTCTAATACTTCTTTTCTCATATCAATAATATATAATAAAAAAATTAATATATTACATATTAATATCACTAATAACAGTAATAACTTTAATATTAATATATTAATATATTAATATTAATAATAATATTAATAATACTAATATTAATATAATAGTAACATATTATTATAATAATAATAATAATTATTATTATTATTATAATATTAATAGTAGTTATAATTTTATTACTGTTATTACATATAATATTTATAAAAATTCTAATACTAATATTTATAAAAATATTACAAATAATAATATTACTTATAATTAATATTATAATTAAAATCATAAATAAATGAAAAAATAAAAATAAATTAACTTTTGTAGGATTTGAATCCGGATTATTTTGTATTAGAGTTTTAAAACGATAAAAAAACTATTTCTTATAACATGTGTCAATAAAAAAAATGGATAATGTAATAATTTTGCTGGTATTTTTTTTAATAGATTAATTAATTTTTTTAATATGTTAAAATTAGTGTATGTTGAACATATAATAGAGACAACAACGAAGATAAAAAAAAAAAAAAGTTGAACTCGTGATAATCACACTCACTGACATACACTGATAGAATAATTGTAAAATCGCGTTCTCTTTTTGTATTATGTACAGTTTTGTATTTCTATTAAAGAACATTAATACATTCTAATTAATTGTTTTTTTCTTTTATAATTTACGATCAATTAATTATTTTTTCTTCAGAAAAATTATTAGAAAAAGGAAAATATTTTGAAAAAATATTTAAAAATTATGCATTTTATTGTGAAGCAAAAAAAAAAGGTAAAAATGTGAGTGATAGAAGTATGTTTTAGAAATACGAAAAAGCCAAAAAAAAATTACACTTTCTTACCCTTTATTTTTTATTACCGAATATATATTTTTATTTAAAAATGTTAAACCTCAAACCTTATATATTTAATCTCTTTTGTGTATTGTATATATAGTTTGTTAATTCAGTTGTTAAAATATCCAAAAATCAAATTTGGTTTTTAAATACGTAAAAAAATTATATTGCTCTTTAATATTAATGATAGTTTTTAATAACAAAATAGCATTTAATTTATTGTTAAATTGATCTATTAAAATATATTTTAACGGCAAAATAGCTAAAATAACTTAACAGTGAAGTGTAGTTACATAACTTTTTACACCTATAGATAGTAAAATAAAAATTACATAGACTAAATTAATTATTTAACCATTTTTTTGACACATGAAATACCTTACTAATAAAAGATATTCGAGGTGGTGAATATTCCAATTAATGAAGTTTTTTAGAAAGGAAAGTAAAAAGTTATTTAAGTAAATTAAGTTAGAAAATGATAAGAGAGTGCAATAGCAAATAGGGAGAGTTTAAATAGAAATAGTCCATTTCCATTGTGGATAGGAACCTTGCATTTCCCTGCTGGAAGCCCAACTTCATAAAAAAAATGAGAGTTTCTTCTTGTACTTTCAAACTTGCATTCCTATAATTTTGTTTTATTTTATAATTTAAAAGTTAAAAACAAATTTTTAATTACGTAATTCAAAATATATTTTTTTTAAATAAAATTTTCAGATTGTATAATTTGTAACCCAAAATGACTTCTAGATTATGCTAATCGAAAGCTATTTTTTGAAGAAAAAAAAAATCAGATTTCAAAATTTTTAAGTCATTTTTAACTTTAATATTGTACAATTTGGAAAGTACAAAATGGGAAAAGAAATTATGGAGATGCAAGAAGAATCTGTCCAAAAACATAATAGACTTTAGGGTTGACCCACTCTTAATTGTATCTACTTTCGAATGCAATTACATTTATAATGATTTTTTTAATAAAATATGTTAAAAGAAAAAAAAAAACATAAGAGTGTTTTATGAACATTTCATTGAAAAAATTCAATATTTCCTGACAAATACTTGTCCTCCTACTTACTAGATAAAAATGTATTCAATACTTTTAAAACTTTTAAGAGAACAAAACATATAACAAATTTAATTTAATCATTTTTTAAATCATTAAGATTAGTTTGTAAAAAAATAAAGTAATACTAGTTATGATATTGGTTAATTAGCTTTGGAGTCTCTAATTAATCTTTTTGTTTTCGACGAACTCAAATACTTTGGAGTGCTCGTGAAAATTGTAATTAATTTCTTTTGAAAATTTTGAACTAATTTAATCCTTTATTCGTATAAATATGTATATTTAGTCTTTTAAACCAAAATTTTTGAATTTTTCTTTTATGTTTCAAATATATTTCTCGGTTAATATTGAAACGAACATATATCCGGTGTAAATAAATTAAAATATTATAATGAGATGTATTTGAAATATCAAATAAAATTAAGAAAATTTGATTAAAATAACTAAATCCCGCATTTACGAGACTAAATTGATTCTAGATTTTCAATAGAGACTAATTTTAATTTTCACAAAAAATTGAAGGACAAAATCATATATAATCTTGAAAACAAAATATGATAATCTTTTTATTCAACTACTTGGTTACTTTAGTAACTCGACAATAATATTTTGAGAATGTTATCTTTGTAATAAAATAAAAAATATGTGATCCGTTGGCATTATATCTCATACTCATAGGTAAATTTGATAAAAAGAATACAAAATATATTTTAAAAAAGGGAATAAACTGTGTTTAAAATCTCCTAAAAGAAAACACGTTTTCAAACATGATTTGTTTTATAATTTTTATACATTACAGTTTCATTTTCTTTTCCATCGTGTGCTTTAAAACTCAATTTTGTTTTTTTAAACTGAAGTCTCACTTGTTTTTTCTTTAAAATTGGCCTGAATTTTATTTTTTTAATTTGTATTCAAATTATTTTTTTATCATTTAAAATAATAAGTTATACTTTATAAGAAGGTACTTCAAAATATTTTTATCAATTTAACTTTAGCATCGGTAATTATTAACAATTAAAAGCTATTACGGAATAGTAAATGTTTATAATAATTCTGTCGTAATAAAAATATAAGGTTTAATTATGTCTTTGGTCCCCATTTTGGAGTCAAAATCTCAAAATGGTACCCAAATTTTTAAAAGTCTCAAAATGGTTCCCTTTTTTGTTGAAATGTCTCACGTTTGCCCTTGCCGTTAAGTTAACGTTGACGCCGTTAGAGGGAGTGCCACGTGTCAGTTCCTCGATTTTTTGAATTTTTTATTATTTTTTTTTTGAATTTTTTTAAAAAAATTAAAAAAATTGCCACATGTCAAGCTGTCATCGTGCCACGTAGCAGTGATAGTGACACGTGTCAGTATTACGTCACGTGTCATTTTCTTAGTCTCAATTTGGTCCCTTTATTTTAATTTGTCTCAATTTAGTCCCAATTTTTGTAAAAATTAGCAATTTTGTCCCTCTCCAAATTGAAATCAAATTTAATTTCTGTATATATGTACACAAATATTTCCATCAAAATTGATATTTCAAGTAAATATTTTTAACCAAATTAAGTTCATTTAATTAATATTTTACATTGAACTTTATTTAAAATGGTTTAAAAGTTGTTAATAGAAAATA
>Ga0214545_1012111_pt1 | contig 11478 bp, 6 predicted proteins | sample CNSS4metaG_FD_160064 | JGI IMG/M metagenome (GOLD analysis project Ga0214545, IMG submission 160064) | Root nodule microbial communities from cowpea collected in UCLA plant growth center, Los Angeles, California, USA - CNSS4 | ecosystem: Host-associated > Plants > Roots > Nodule | place: USA... | reverse complement strand
GTTCTAGCTTTTATTGAAAGCAAAGCCTAAACAATGGCCCAATTTAAATCTAGACTACTTCCTTCATGCATCATCTCATATTTTAGAGATTTCTTTAGCCCATGTGAATAATGTAAAAAGCACATGATTGACTTGATCATCTTGTGAGAGGCCCATGTGAATCTTTCTAATCATGCTTCTAGTGATTGGGCCTTAATGTGGGCTTGGGCTTGTTCATGCACTTGAGCTTGGGCTTGTTGCGGTCACATCATCCTCTTCCCCTTGAAGAGGATTTGCCCTCAAATCTTGGTGTTCATCATCCATGGATCCTACAAAAGGAATTAAATGTGGTATATTAAAAGTGGAATGAACACCATACTCATCAGGAAGATCTAATTGATAAGCAAAAGTATATCTAAAGTAAAGGACAAAAGAAGTTCTTGTTGTATTGTTGAAAGTTAGTTGAAAATGAACAAGACCTACTTCACCAAAATAATTGGGTGTACTTTGAGTTATCTCAAACCTAGTAGGCAACATTAACTCAAAGTATGATTTTGCAAAATCTTTTGAGGAGTTTAAAACAATAGGAAGGGAAATTGGCTTGAAAAACTCAGCAAAAGTAAAGATTGGTTTGAAAAAATGAGAATGATTGATGAAATGAGAAAAGTTAAAAGATTTGAGCACTCCCTTTAAAATTCCTAATTCAATGAGAATTGTGGGTGTGGGAGGTGCCTTTAGTAGCACTCCTTTCTTGATTAGGATTTCTTCTTCCTCTTTCTCTTTCTTTTCAAACTCTATTTTTTTCTCTCTTTTCTCTCAACGCCCTGTTAGATTCTTTCCTTTCGTTGTCCTCTCTATCTCTTCTTTCCTTCTCCTTTTTCTCTTTTTGTACATGGTCTCTTTGCTTTTTAATTTCTCTTTGTTTTTCAATTTCTCTTTTCTTACTCAAGAGCAAGTCAAGTTTATCTTTAAAATCTCTTTCTTGACGAGAAAACTTTTTTAGATTTTGAATGAATGCATCTCCTATATCAATGAAGTTTTTTAGTCGAGACTGTTGCTCTCGAGTGATCCTATATGAAGAGGGGAAAATGTACATGCATGCTTTCAATTCATAAAAGGTATTAATGCATGATGCTCTTCCCTTTTCCACTTGAAATTGCCTGTGATGCCACCACTCACATGCACGTCTTACAAATCTAGAAATAACATGGCTAAGAATGTATGATTGACTATATTTACAAAACAAAGGTTGCACCAACTTCTTTGTATCCCACATCCAATCTATGAATGATATTGGTCCTGTATCCTCCCCAAAGAATGGAATGTCACTATGAATGGTATGATGCAACACATTATTACTATGCCCATACAACGTATAACTATATGTAGAATATGTACTCATGGTGATTGAAAGAACTTAGAAACTTTAACAAATGGTGAAAGAAGAAACCAAGCACAAGTAGACCTCCAGGTTAGGCGAGGTGAGTCTAAAAGACTTCTTAAGTACCAAGGTCAATCCTTGCCAAGATGTACTTGCAAAAGGTTTCAAAGAACACACAATTGTCTAAGGCTAAGTAAATAGAATCACTTGAGACACTAAGCACAAACAAACACAAACAAGACCCACAGAAAAGAAAAGGCTAACACTAAGAACGGACCCCTAAATGGAAAAAATTTTAGAGACTTGGGTCTCACAAATTTAAACCACTAAGCGTCTAACTATGCGGCCTAGAAGCAAGGTGAGAAAGCACTTAGAACTTTCAACACATTCACTTACTAAAACATTGCACTATAATATGAAAAATGTTCTACTCAGGAGATGGGATTGAACACCTTTGGTTCCCCAAGACACCTAAGTAGGCCATGGATACAATGGAATGTTCAAAGCAAAAGAAATTGATGCACAAGTTTTGGTACAAAGTGAAGCAAACTGAGAGCAAATTGGATGCTAGAAAATAAGATTTTAAGGCTTTTTGGAGAACTAATAAAATGCCTTAGAATGCTTCAATTGTACCAAAATAAGTGTCCAAATTATACATAATTAAAGAACTAAAAGGTGTTGCTAAAATGAGGTCCAAAATGTGCAGCCATAGACTCCAAAATAGCACCAAAACAAGCTCTCCAAAGATCACAGGTTCTGGAAAATGCACTATCCTGAGAGCAAATGAGGCTTTGGTAGCCTTTGTATATGACCAAATTCAAGCACCAAAGTGTGTAAAAGTTTCCTTTGCAACACCACACTACTACAACACCTAAAAAGAGCAACCAAATCTGCAAAAGAGTGAAAGAAAGAAACAAAACAAACTATGGCAAGTAAGCTAGTTAGCACACACTCTCTCAAACGAATAGGCTTAAAACTCTCAAACTCTCAAAGGTGAGGAGAAGACAATCTTATAGAAAACACACAAGCTAAAATTCTACTTCAATATCCACCACCTAAGATGCTACCATATCATACAAACCATTCTAAACTCCATAGCATCATTAATCAACCAAAACGAGAGACAAGTAGATAAACCCAAACAAAGGAGAAAGCAAGAAAAGCTAATTAGAAATGCTAAACCAAAAGAGAATTGCAATGAAACATGACTAGAAAGAGATTCAAGAAGTGACAAGCAAGAAATTAAAGGATGGAAAATAAAAGTAAGTACCACAAAAGGGACCTAGAAATGTGCTAGAATATATGAAAACAACAAAAACAGCAAAACAAAAGTGCTCAATCATATGGCTGAAGTACTCATTGCAAAGCAGTAACAAATGAAGTGATGAAATGACTTCCAAAGCAAATCAATAATGAAGCAATATAGAGTACAAACTCAAGCCAAAATTCAGGTGAAAACGAGAACTTAAAACACACAAACACACACAAAACAGCAATGGAACAGTGAATTTTCGAAAACTGCAGTGCTATAAAATGGAAACATGAGCCTCAACTTGCGCGATTTTTCATTTTTTTTGTACTCAACATTTTTGAATGATTATTTTTTTGTATTTTTCGTCTAGATGTTAGCTAAATTTTTTGTACATAGCCTCAAATTGAATTTTTGTGCATTGAGTTACTCATGATAAATCAAAAATAGAGACTGTGCGTGCAGTGATTTGCTAGAAAATAGAGGAAAACTAGAGCAGAGTTGCTCTCTGAAATTGAAAGAGATGTTCTATGGAAAGTGTAGCTAAAGAACTTGATTATGGACTGAAATCAAGCATGAATCATAGAAGAACATCTTAAACACTCAAAGGCACAATCCAATCGATGAAATGGATGAAAAATAGTGAGAATTCAGGCCTTAAACATTCACACACTTCCTTGAAAGATCATAGTGTTTTGGTTGTGAGATGTATGTGGCTTGGAAACTAAACCAAATCAATAAGCAACGAAATTAAACGGTGGAAAAGAGGAATTAAAACACAAACAAAGTATAGAACATGACTTAGACATAACTGGAATGATAAAATGTAAAGAAGAACTGACTTCTCCGAATAAAAATGAAGAAAACTCAAAGAAAAAAAGAACAAGTGTTGGAAAACAAAAATGGAATATAAAACAGATTTGCACCAATGAAGCAAGGAGTACTACAAGATGAATCAATGGAGATTCATGTAGCCTCAATGTCAAACGGTGTAGAGCAACAAGAACATGAAAAAAAAACAAAAAAATTGAAGAAAACAGTGGAGAAGAAGAGACAAAACGAAAATTGAAACAAGACACAAGTATGGACCAAGAACCTTACCCAAACCAAGAGGATGGATGCACCAAAGGCTTGGATGGCTTTAGATACCAATTAGTGGACGTCCTTGGTGGAGGAGAGGAAGGAAATCCATGGAGAATGATTAGGAGGAGATGGAGTACAGCGGAATTTGGAGAAAGAGATGTAACTAGCTCTCGAAAATGGGGAATTAGGTGAAGATGAAGAGTAGAAGTGGATCTATGGTATGGAAGATGGCTAGAGGAGATGAAGGAGAAGGTTAGCCATGTATGCTCTCAAATTAATAGAAGTGTAGAGTGATCGCAAACACTAGCATCTATTAGCAATTGAAGAGTTACCATTACAATAGTTGAGTGGCTCTATTTATAGGCACATGGTCGGCCAAATGAAAAGAAAATGCAACAAAGATGAAATGCAAATGTAGCTTGGAGAAGAAGCTTGATTGGAGACCATGTGACGTAGAAGAGTAGCCTTTATGATGCTAAGTGGCATATCACACTCTCCTTGCCCAAGTCATACGCACCATGCTTCCATCACATTCTTCTTGCTTAGTTCATGCTTTGCTTGCATCCAAATGGAGAGTCACTCAAGCAATTCTTGGCAAAAGGTAGCAAATTGGGCTCGGCCCAATTGATCCCAAAAAGTGTTCTAGCTTTTATTGAAAGCAAAGCTTAAACAATGACCCAATTTAAATCTAGACTATGTCCTTCATGGATCATCTCATATTTTAGAGATTTCTTTAGCCCATGTGAATAATGTAAAAAGCCCATGATTGACTTGATCATCTTGGGAGAGGCCCATGTGAATCTTCCTCATCATGCTTCTAGTGATTGGACCTTGATGTGGGCTTGGGCTTGTTGATGCACTTGAGCTTGGGCTTGTTGGGGTCACATCAAATATTACAGTTTTATTATTATTGTTTCATTTTATTTTATTATTATTTTCATTATCATTATTTTTATTTTTAAATTTTCGTTTTATTACTATTATTATTATTATAGTTATTATTATTATTTATATTATTTATATTATTATTTTGTTATTATTTTTGTTATTATTTTTATTACTATTTATTATTATTATTGTTATTATTTTTATTTTCATTTCATTTTATTTTATTTTATAATTATCTTTATCTTTATTATTATCATTTTATTTATTTTATTTTATTATTATCATTGTTTTATTTTATTTATGATTTTATTATCATTATTATTCATTATTATTGCTTTATTTTATTTTTATTATTTTATTTTATTAGTATTATTGTTTTACTATTAGTGTTTCATTTTATTTTATTATTATTTTTTACATTGTTTTGTATTATTATTATTATTGTTATTGTTGTTGTTTTTTTATTATTATCATTATTACTATTGTATTGTTCGTGCGATATTTTGGGGCAATTTTTATGTATTTTTCCTGCTTTTGTATATTGTGTGGTTGTTCAAGATTGTGTTGGACTATGATCCAGTCATGTGATTATGACTAGATAAGCATATTTCATGTTATGGATTTTATGTATAGTGCTTGGGGTTTTTTGGAACTTGCTTCAAATTGCCAAAAACAAGTAGTAGTGACGCTACTACTGTGGCGCCTAGCGGCTTGGGGTGTGTTGCCTGGCGGCTTGGAGTGTGCTGCCTAGCGGCTTGGGGTGTGCTGCCAGGTGATAAGGGAAAACCAGAGAAGCTTGGAACGCATGGCGCCTGGCGGAAAATGTGATCCCGCCAGGCGGTGTAAGGTGTCTGTGAAGCGATCTAGATCCAAGTTCCGCCTAGCGACGCAAGAGGTGCGTCAGGCAGTTTTGGATGCAGAGTTGGATCGCGAGGAGGATTCATGCACCGCTTTGGATGGAGGTCATGAGGCGATGCTTTACTGGGGCCTAGTTACGAGTGTAACTTTTAATGGGGTAACACGTGGCCCCTCGAGGTTGTAGCCTGATGGTTTTGGAAGTCCAATGGAGTGTGCAAGATTGTGGCTCATACGGCGGGGTTCCGGAAGATCTCCCTCTTCAGTGTAACTGATTGAGTTTGGTAGTCTGGGGACAACTACGGGCTGCGGTTCATTTTGGGGAACTCCACTTGGTGTTGTGGATTGTGGCTGTGGTAATTTATTGCCACGTGTGGACTATTAGGTGGTGGCATGTAGTCGGAGGGGCGAGTAGACACTCGTGCAACAAAGATCGATCAGTGTACTCATCAAAGGTGTAGAATCAAGATGCATCCAACATAAGGTTTGGGAGTTGAGGATTAAGGATTGGGGTGCTAACCTGGGTCATAGTTTGAATTGCTTTATTACTTATGTTATATTTATCTTTCTTGTATTTGAGCTCACCCTATCTGTGTGTGTTTGGCGATGATCATATAACTTGTTACATGGGAGCAGATGTGGATGCAGGTGAGCACATGGATGCTTAGATTCAGAGTGAGGCCAGCTATGGGAGTTTTTACTAGTTTTCTTCATGAACTATTTTGTAATGAATATTATGAACAATTAATCTTTGTAATAATTGAACGCTGTATGAATTTTATAATTGGCACGTTGAAATAAAGTTTTAAATTTTCTCACTTTTTAGGAAAAGGAATTATCATAAATGTGATTTTATACTTATATCCCTATTCTAATTATTTAAATTAGTAATATCCGGCTGGGATGTTACAGTAAGAAGGAAAACTTATTTTCAAAAGTTTTTGAAACACTTTTAGGAAATCAATTTTTCACAAGATACTTGAAGAATTCCTAAAGAGAAAATGAAATGAAAGTGATCTAGAAATACTCTCAGGAAAGGGAGGTGAGTCTTTTGGACAAACTTAGAAACCAAGCCTTTCCTAGCTAGAGATCTCTAAACAACTTTCACAAAATTTCTCAATGAAAATTCTAAGAAAAACAACTTAATTGTGAAAAGCAATTTTTCAAAGTGTGTAGACTAATTAAAACCTAAAGACCGAAAGAAGGTAAACTAGGTGTTAAAGGTATGGCACCTAGATATCACGGTGACCTAAAACAGAAAGGCAAACAAACAAATCATACACATAACCTGGACATTTAAAACATAAAGACAAAAAACATAAAATCCGAAAACATAAAGACTGAAAACATAAACTAGACAAAAATTAACACCTAAGGGAAGATGCAAATGGCCTTTGGAACCCCTTCATGCTTCACACTACACACGTTAAAACTATTACAATTCAATGCTAAGGATGAGATTGCTCTAAAGCATTTTCTCACCTAAGCCAAATGAAGCAAAACAACAAACTAAAAAAAAATATATACAACTCAAAATGTCGTGACATCAAAACAACAACACAATAAAAGAAAAAGGCCTCGGACTGCAGTTTTCTTTGCTATTCTCCCTCTCGGTCCAGCCCCCAAAATGGTATTCTCTCTAGTGTTTTGTCTTCTTTGAAGTCCCAGCTCACTCCACAATTCCGCTCGGGTAGCCACTCAATTGTTTTCCTCACCACAGTTGCACCTTTAATAAAGGTTATCACCTACAAGGCTGCCAAACACAGTGAGTTACCAGTTTCCAAAAAGGAACAAAAGCAAATGAGAAGTCAGCCACTTGAGAGTAAAAAAAATAGAAACTCAAGAAAAGTACGAATTTAAAACTAGACTACATCAAGTGATGGATTAACAGACAAACTCAAAGAGTAATCAATAAAGACAAGCCAGAAAACAAGCCAACAAATAAAGAAGGCACATAAAAGGAACATAAGGAAGGTGTCTAGAATATGATTAACAAAACCAAAATCAAACAAGACTAAAAAACCAGTTGAATCATACATGACAAAATGATTGTAGCTGAAATGAAACTAAAAGAAAGAAAACTCAATGATGCTCACAAGCAAGCTCAGTTAGCAAGTGAATAAGTTATCAAGAGTGTTTGATGGAGTTGTGAATTGCACTATCATTTTTTTTTACTCAACAAGCCATCATATTTTTCTTTTCAAGATTTTTGTTTATGATTTTATCAGATCACAAGGCCATACAGTTCACACTTTATATGTTGAAATAATCTTGCTACAATTCACAACTCCAAGATTTTTTATTTCACTTCAAATCAGCGGGCAAAAGAAATGGCACGGTCATGTGGAAATCAAATGATTCAACTAAAAAAAATGAGAAAGAACAGAGCAGGAACAAAAAACAGGGCATGAACAGATTAGCATATTAAGAATCAACAATAGGCAGCAAAGTTCACACAAATCTGCTAATAGAAACTACCAAGCAAAAATTTGGCAAATAACCAACAACAGTAATGTGAACTGATATGAACACAGTAATTGACCAAAACAAAGACTACAAAGCAACAAGTAAGGAGACCAGGCAGACAAATGCACTCAACCTATGCATCAAATTGCACACAAATATGAATAATCTGCCAAGTAAAGCCTCAAATAATGCATTATAATGTCACACCACAGTTGGAGACAAAATGGATTCAAAGCAGAATCTGAAACAAGAGAATTCAGTGTGATATAGAGAGTGTAATAAGTTCAATAACACAAACTGAATCAATGAATAAAGATATTGAATTGAAATCAAATCAAAAGAAGTCCAGCACAAATAGGGCAGATATATGGAATGACAAATATATGGAATGGCTGATTAAATAACAAGATGTAACACACTAAACTCATCACAGACTAACAAAGTGTGATGCAGTAGAGACATCAACTAACACAAGTGCAACATACACTAAAGAAACAAAAATCAGCATGTTTTTACTGCATAGGTCTGGCTATGGTTCTGATCAAACAAATCAACAATGAAGCAAAACAACCAGACTGACATAGGAACGCAAGATCACTTGCAAGAAACTTAGGCCAATTTATACTTGTTCAACCAACACAACTGAATGTAAGCAACGCAGATAAATGAAACTACAAACAAAACTTGGCTGCAAGGATACAAAATTTAGGAATGAACACTGATTCTTAAATTCACAACAATAGAATTATGCCAGTAGCATTGCCTATGCATACACGTGACCAAGCTTAAGGTTCCACATATAGATTATGATACAAAGAAGATCTCATAATGATGGAATACTCGTTAAGTACTTAGGTCAATAGCAATCCTTGGTCAACAAATGGAATTTTAGCACATCAATAGATTGAAATCGAAATGCAAATGCGGATGCACTTGGACAAACAAGCAAGAACATAACATGAATAAAAACAGGACACAACAGCAATTAATAGACTACAAAAGAAAATTGCTAATGATCTAATAGCAATATATGAACTCAACACACATAGGAAGCTAGACATAGTTAATGAACTGAACAGATTCAACTAACAACACATTTTAACAACAAAAAAAAATAATAGGTACTACTTCTATGGAATTCAGAACAGGTGAACAACTACACACGACTCTAAGACACGAGGATTTTAAAACATTAAATCTAGGTAAAAAAAATTGAAATAACCTAATTGACATGCATTGAACAACAGAATCAAAAAGGAAGTGATTCAACACAACGACACATATTCAACTCAAAAAAATCAACTCGAAAACTCAAGTAATCACCAGAACAAAGAAAAACAAACAAAGGTCAGCTCCCCTAACTTGTATTTCTTTGCTCAAACGGATCCTAGACGTTTGATTCTTTTTTAGAACGACGAACTCTCCAAGTTCTTCCTAGCTTTTGCTGAATTTCTCTCAAGTCACTCTTCTCTCACGTTTCTAATATTCAGAAAAAATGTTTTCCCCCAAAGTCCTCCAAGCTGTTATACTTGTAAGACCCGAGAAATTAAATAATTAAATAAATAATTATTTAAAAAATGCGGGTAGTATAAGCCTTTATGGCATTTAATGCAAATTGTTGTGATGTGAAAAAGTACTAGCTCAAATGGTTGAGAATACTTTATTATGTGAAAGGACTTAGGTTCGAGTCCTATGTATGCCAAATTGTATATTATTCTAATATGTTCATTATTTTCAATGTTATGATTGAATGAGCTTAGTGATAATGTAATCTTAAAATTTTAGGAATTATCACGAAACATGAATTGGTTGGGCATTGGCTTTGGGATTGAGAGGTTATGTGTTCAAACCTTGCTAAGGACAAATTTAACTTACTTTTTGCCAAATTTCCTTTTGGCATGAAGGAGAATGGTCAGAAAACCATAGCCGTCAGAGGGAGCAGCCAAAAAGGTTTGTAAAACCATCAAGTTAATAAGGATTGATGCTTAATAAACCTTATAATAATTAGTTTCGTTTTCTTTAATTAAATTAATTAAAAGAGAAGTGGAAAGGAGAGAAGGAGAGGAAAATAGTCTGGAAAAGTGTAGAGGATTTTGGGAGTGAACTTGGAGAAGTGTTGGGAGCGTGAGACAACAAAGAGGAGGAGAATTGTAATGGTTCTTAGAAGTCAAGGGAAGAAGGAGTGTGAAAGAAGAGTAAAGATTTCAATTGGAGCAAGGATTTCAAGTAACAGGAGCGGTTTATAATTGTTTTGATTCGTGTATGATGAATTCCATGTTCTCATGCCCAAATGCATGATATTTCACCCTTTTCGACGCTATATTTTATAGTTTCTGGGCTCCTACCCAGAAACTGCTTGGCAGCTCATCCCTTGCTGCCAAGCGACACATCACATTTTACCTGTGTTCTGGGTTTTGCTATGAACCGCTTGGCGGCAATGAAGATCCATCGGGCGGCGCGACCCTACTTACGGCTGTTTTGTGCTGTTTGGGGCAAGAGTCCTTGCGACTTCTGGAATTCCATGCTTGTATATTGTGTTAATGCGTAGAAGCTATAAATTGAATAGAATAATATTGAATTGTATGATGAATTTGTGAGAGCAATGGTAAGTGAATGACCATTGAATTATGAGATGGCTTGGAAGAGAGGTATTAGGAACTTGAATTTAGTGTATAATTGAGAGAAATTGTGGTAATGTATTATGTTTTATACAACCTGGGTTGCTTGTGAATTCGGCGTGATCGGATGATGAGACAACGTAGCGGAGGATTGGGAATTTTGCATAGGGAAGGAATCTAGGAAATTCCCAGAACCGGATACGCTGCCCGACGGTGCATCATTTGTCGCCAAGCAGTAACGCGATTTTGGCTGTTTTGGCTTGTGATTGGACGAGATGCGTGTGAATTCGTGGGGTAATTATAAGAATACATGCTAACGAGAATAAGATACTTAAATTTGGATGGTTAAGTATGAGTAATGAAGAATACATGAGGGTATGTTAACTCGATGTGTAATTTTGGTGGTGACGTGGAAATGCTAAAATAAATAGGAGAAAGAATGGTTCTAATTCATATGATGCAAGTTCTGGAAACATAGTTCTTTACATACGTGTTATTAGGTACTTGGTGATCATGATATATTGGGTTTAGGTGTCATTCATGATTTGTATGAATGTGTTTAAGGATATTGAAGGGAAAGTTGGTGTTATTGTAGTGTATTAGAGATTGTTGTTTGATGATGTGATATAGATAGTGTATCATTTTTATAAGTGGATTAGGTCATGGTGTCACTATAGAGAGGTTGGTAAATCACCTAGTTTGGAATGTTTGCATGGTGAATAATGGTTATAGGAAATAAAATCATGTTAAGGTGAATGGGTAATTAGAATCAGGCTCTGATTTTTGCAATATGTTCAAGAACACGCAATCTCAAGTAACGGGACATATTTTTTTCCTTGTGTTCGTTGTCTTAATCAAATACGTCATGACTTGGGAACAATGCGTGATCATCTATTCATCTTTGGTATAATGAGAAGTTATACACTTTGGACTTGGCATGGAGAAGTATTAGACAAGCC